>Ga0194126_10004996_pt1 | contig 19831 bp, 19 predicted proteins | sample TA2KigC150mmetaG_FD_148641 | JGI IMG/M metagenome (GOLD analysis project Ga0194126, IMG submission 148641) | Freshwater microbial communities from Lake Tanganyika, Tanzania - TA2015035 Kigoma Deep Cast 150m | ecosystem: Environmental > Aquatic > Freshwater > Lake | place: Tanzania: Lake... | reverse complement strand
TCTCGCGAGAGGTCCATCTATTCCGACAATCACATCCTTCCTGTCAATCTATTCTGAAAATATCACCCCGTTTCTTGTTCATGGAATCTGGCATTCTACACGGGGGATGACAGGGGGGAAAGGGAAAAGATGCAAGGGGCGTGACGGCCACCCCAGTGGCCGGCGCGGCCCTTGCCTACCACTTCTTCTTTCTTCCAACAACTTATGGATTTTTCGATCATCTTTTTGTAAAGTCCTCATCGAAGATAATGGCCTCCCAATTCGGCTGGGTGGCACCTCAATTCGAATTTTGCGTGCTTCTCATTATGGTGAAGCAGAAAGTTGGCAATGCGTTCAAAACCGAACACATCAGAAAGCAACATGACCCTTCCGCGGTGCTGGATATGCGGTGCACCAGCGAACAGCCGCGAACACCGAATCAAGAAGTCGGACTTAATGCGTCGTTATGGAAGGCAATCCTACCGAAGCATGGGCGGAATGGTGCACGTCATAGGTGGAGAACCCCATGACATTCAAGGACCGAGCGACGGTCGCCTAACCTATGAGCCGCTCCTATGCGCTGATTGTAATAACGCAAAGTCCCAACCATGGGATAAAGCGTATGAGCAGTTCGAGTGTTGGGTGTTCGAGCATTCAAGAGAAATTCTCAGGAAAAGGTTCATCCTGCTGGAAGATGTCTTCGGCTCAGAGAATTTCTCCGGCGCGTGCCCGAATCTCTACAAGTATTTCGTAAAGGCCTTCGGTTGTCGGCTTGCGGCTGTAAACATGAAGGTGCCACACGATTTGGTGCCTCTATTGTCCCAGGATAGTTTCCTCACCAAACTGCGCCTTGCGTTTGCCGTCAACAAGACCATCTTTTTCATGGAGGCTGCTGATCGAGACAACTACCCGGCTCTCGGTGACTTGGTCCGTCTGGATAGCCGCAGCATGGGCACGATGGAACGATATACCTGGCACATGCAGATTGGCTGGCTGCGTGTGTCGTTCTTCTACGACATGGAAGTGCCTTGCGGGATGGGATCCGCGTGGACCTCCGACTCGGCCTGCATCTACTTGGGTGAATTCGAATCTGCATCTATTGAGCAACTCATTGAGGATGCTCGTCACCAAGGGAATGAACAGTTTGTCTCACGTCTCGAAGCGTTACGGGACCATGGCGGTCCCGAAATCGTGTAGTTGCCTGCGAAATAGCCTATTCTATGGTTGCAAATATTCCTTGCGCTATTCGCGAATTGCGAATATAAAAGGCCCATGATTCTCAAAACCCAGGACATCTATATCCTTTTGAAGCTCGTCGCCATGGGCGAAAGCCAGTGGTCCTATGCCTCCGTGGCCGGCGATCTGTTCATGAGCGCCTCCGAGGTCCACGCCGGCATCAAACGGGCCATGGCTGCCCGTCTGTTGTCGTCTGACAGCGTACGGCCCCTTAAGAAATCCCTGGAGGAATTCCTCATTCACGGCGTCAAGTACGCCTTCCCGCCTGACCACGGCGGACTGACCCGGGGCGTGCCCACGGGGTATGCGGCGCCGCCGCTCAAGGACATCATTACCCAGTCGAACGAGCCACCCCCTGTCTGGCCGGATCCGGAGGGCGACACCAGGGGCTATGAATTCTCGCCCTTGTACAAGACGGTCCCAAAGGCTGCGCTCAAAGACAATAAACTCTATGAACTGCTGGCGATCGTGGATGCCATCCGCGACGGGAGGGCGCGCGAAAGGGAGATCGCCGTCAAGGAACTCAAGGCACGGCTGGGATCAGGATGATCAATACGAGAGACATCAATATCGGCATGATCGCTGCCGTGGCCAGGCGTCTCGGAGAGCTGCGCGACAAGGTTGTCTTTGTGGGGGGATGCGCCACGGGATTGTTCGTCACGGATCCCGCCATGCCGGAAGTCCGGGCCACCCAGGACGTGAACGTCATCGTGGAGGTCGCCTCGCGGCTGGACTATTACCGGCTTGAGGAGGAACTGAGGCAACGGGGCTTCAAACAGGACATGACCGAGAATGCGCCGGTCTGCCGCTGGCTGGTGGATCGGATCAAGGTCGATGTCATGCCGACTCAGGAAGAGATCCTGGGGTTCTCCAACCGCTGGTACCTGCCCGCCATCAAAGAGGCCGTTCCGGTGCTCCTGAAGGGCGACCTGACCATCCGGCTGGTCACCCCTCCCTATTTCCTGGCGACCAAGATCGAGGCCTTTAAAGGCCGCGGGCATGACGATTATATGGCCAGTCACGACATGGAGGACCTCGTCACGGTCCTGGACGGCAGGCCGGAAATTGTATCCGAAATCAGAGCATCGGCGAGCGATCTGAAGGGCTTCCTTTCGCAAACCTTCAAGGAGTTGCTGGCCAACGAAGCCTTTCTCGACGCGCTCCCCGGCCATCTTTCCCCCGACCGGGCGAACCAGGCACGCCTGCCGCTGCTCATCAAGCGATTACGGGAAATAGCGGAGATATCCGACTAGAAATCACCATAGGGGCAGCAGAACGACGCATGAGTGAAACCGGAGCCACCGACACCACCGCCGCCTTCATCGCCCGCTGGGGGCCCTCAGGCGGAAAAGAGCTGGCGAATTACCAATTCTTTCTGATCGAACTGTGCACCCTGCCGGGGTCGTGCCGCCGGAGCCGACCACTGCGGACGACCGCCATAACGCCTATGTCTCCGAGCGCTCCGTCCCCTTTCTCCACAGCGCCCCTGTCAAAAGGCCATACGGCTCAGATTCAGGCTGTCAGATTGGCCCTTTGCCGCCTGCCAGGCGCCCGTCAGTGTCTGCGAGATGGCGACCCGTTTTATCAAGGTGCGCACCGCCAGGGTGACGGCGCTCATCGAGAACCTGGTGAAGCTGGGCTTGGCCAAGAAGGAGGTGGAGAGGCATCTCGCATGACCCCGATCTTACATGAACCGGCTAAGCGCTTCCTGCTTACTGGCGGACGCGTTTGCTATTTTCCCCTGACAAGGCGATCTTCCAGCGAAAGGAGGTAAAAGGGATGACCTCGAAAACAATGGGTGAGACGTTGCCGATGCTGCTGGCTGTGGACGATGAGTCGGCCAACCTCGACGTGCTGTGCGAGGCGCTCGGCGTTGACTATAGGGTTCGCACGGCCGTGGATGGCGCGTCTGTCCTGGCGAGCGTGCAGAAGCAAATCCCCGATCTGGTTCTCCTGGATGTGATGATGCCGGGGATGGACGGTTTCGAGGTTTGCCGCCGCATGAAGGAAGAACCGGCTTTGCGGGAGATTCCCGTCATCTTCCTGACCGCCTTGAGCGATCCGGCGGATGAGGCCCGCGGCCTCGCCCTGGGCGCTGTTGACTACATCGCCAAGCCCATCAGTCCCCCCATTGTCAAGGCACGCATCCGCAACCACCTGGAGCTGAAGGCTCACCGGGACCGGTTGAACGCCTTGGTAGCACAGCGAACCCGCGAGCAGAGCGCCATCCTCGGAAACATGTCCGACATGGTCTGGCTGAAGGACAAAGAGGGGGGATTCATCGTCGTGAACCCGGCATTTGCCGAGGCGTGCGGTCAGTGCGCCCCAGAGGGGCTGGTCGGGAAGACGGACTTCGACATCTGGCCCGAGGCCTTGGCCCGCCGCAATCGCCGTGACGACGAGGAGGTGATGAAGACGGCGAAACGCCGGACCGTCGTTGAGCCGATGGCCGAACGGGACGGTCGGCAACGCTGGATCGAAACCATCAAAACCCCCATCTACGATGACGAGGGAACACTATGGGGAATGGTGGGCATCGCCCGCGATATTACGGAACGCTTCCAGCAGGAGGAGCAAATCCGAGAGGCCAACGTTATGCTCCGAACTTTGACGGGAAAGCTGGCCGAGACGGAAGAACGCCAACTGAAGATGATTGCCCGTGAATTGCACGATCAAATCGGTCAGAACCTCAACGCGATCGCCCTGAATCTGAACCGTGTCAAGTCGCTGCTGCCGGAAGGGCAGGGGCGCGTCCTCTCCGGGCTGGAAGATGCCTTGGCCGTTATCGGAGAAACAACCGTCCGTATCCGTCATCTGCTGACGGAGATGCGGTCTCCCGTCATGGACGACTACGGGCTCCTCGCAGCCCTGAGATTTCTGGCCGATCAAGACGGCCGGCGCAGCGGTGTGAAGATTCTTGTCCAGGGAGAGGAGCTCCAACCCCGGCCTTCCGCTGCCGTCGAAAATGCCATGTACCGCATCGCCCAAGAGGCCCTGACCAACGTGATCAGGCACGCCCGAGCCACGGAGGCAACGCTGACCCTCACTGCCAGGCAGCGAAAAATCCGTCTGACAATCGCGGACGATGGGGTTGGCTGCGATGCGGGAAAAGTCGTCGGGAACGCCAGCGAGCATGGATGGGGATTGATTACGATGAAGGAAAGGACGCTGGCCGTCGGAGGGGTGTTTCGCATCGTCTCGTCGCGGGGCCAGGGCACGATTGTGACCATCGAGGTGTCGCGATGAAGACCACTGTTCTACTGGCTGACGACCATGCCGTATTCCGGGAAGGCCTGAAGCTGCTCCTGGAGGAACAAGCGGATATCCAGATCGTCGGCCAGGCCGCCGACGGTTCGGAAGTCGTCAAGCTGGCGAAGAAGCTGAATCCTTGCGTGGTCCTGATGGATATCGCCATGCCTGGCCTGGACGGTATTGGGGCTACGGAGAGAATCAAGTCGATATCCCCCGACACGAAGGTGGTCATCCTTTCCATGCATGCCACGGCAGAGCACATCTATCGTGCTTTCAAGGCGGGGGCCGTCGGCTATTTACTCAAGGAAGCGGCCGGGAAGGAGGTCCTTCGCGCCATTCAGACCGTTCGTACCGGGCACAGCTATCTCTGCAGCAGCATCTCCGCCGTCATGATCGAGCACTACATCCGGGATCGCGAAGATACGGCCAACGACAGCCCCTTGCGCCTGCTGAGCCCGCGTGAAATCGAGGTTCTGAAGATGCTCTCCGAGGGGGTCAACGGCACTGAAATCGCAAAAACCCTGAATCTTTCCCGCTCTACGGTCGAGACCTACCGGTACCGGGTAATGCAAAAGCTGAACCTGTCCGATATGGCAGGCCTGGTCAAGTTTGCCATTAAGCACGGTCTGACGTCGCTCTGTCGGGTGTCGATCAGGGCGATGCGCTGTCCCTCATTGACATAATTCCCTGCCGCCGCGGTCAACTCCAGCAGCCTGCCCGAATACTCGCTCTTGACCTCGCGGTTCAGGCCCAATTGCAGCTGAGCCCGAATCACGCTCCGCCGGACCTCGTTCAACTCGTTGTCCCATTGGAATTTGAGTTCACTATCGATTTTATTCAGTTGGGCTTCGGTATTATCGAGTTCGCGCAACTGCAGCCGCAGCGAGGTGAGGTCGTTTTCCCTGGTGGTGATCATCTCCTGGGTATTGAGATAGGCTTCCTTCAATTGGACTTCCTTGAGATTCAGTTCCTCCATGTTCAGCTTCAGCTCACTGAGTTTGATCAGGGCTTCGTCGCGGTTGTTCCTGGCTGTCTGCAAGGACTCTTCGGAAATCAGTTTTTCCTTGCGCAACCGGTTGTAGCTCTCGAGGCGTCCTTCCATGGCCTGGTGGATCGACAGGGCGTTCGCTCTGGATTCCGCGAAGCTCTTTCGCTGTTCCTGGATTAGCGCCACATTCGCCTTTTGCAGGGATTCGGATACCGCTTTGGTTTTCTGAATATACCCTTCCAGATAGGCAATCCGGGAACGCAGGTTCTGGCGCTTTCGGGCGATCGCTTTGCGCGCCTGCCCCGAGTATTTCTTCCGCAACCCGCCCATCACGCGGTTCCGTTCTTCCACTTCGGCCAGCTTGCCAAGGCTGTGCTTCAGTTCCTGTTCGATCAACGACTGTTCCAGAAGCCCAATGACCTGGCCCTTTTCGATGTGGTCCCCCTCCTCCACGAACCACCGAGCCACCTGCCCGGAGGCCCGCGCCTGAAGGGTGACTACGGAACTGGGTGTGACCAGTATTCCATGTCCTCGCCCCACTTCCGGAATGTATCCCAGCGCTCCCCATATCAGGCCAAAAAGGAGTAGCCCGAAACAGGTCCACCAGGCCGCACGGTTACGCCGGGGAAGTATCTGCAGCGTTTCGTCCAGTTGTTCGGGCGACGCAAGCTTGACCAGTGCTTTACCGCGAAAAAGCATAGACTATCCGTGATCGACCGCTCTGGTTGCACACTATGTCCGGGGGACGAAGAAAAAGCAAACGACCCCGCGTTCCGTTTTCAGACGGCAAGCCATCGAAATTGCCGCGACGATCAGGGGCCCTCACGGAGCATGTCCGCACGTCGCAGTTTCTCGAACCGGGCGGCCGCCAAGGCGGCGCTGTCCAGCCTGTCATCGGTGATCTCGCCGAATTCCTCGGTTGAATCCTCAAAACCGTGCGCTTCCCCACAGGCCGCTTCGATGATCCGGGTCGAGAAATGGCCGGCGAGCATCAGCGCCAGCGCGTGATAAAAGCGCGCCGCAAAGGCACGATCCACCGCCAGTTTCGTCCTGACAATGGAAAAGGGGACATGGATGGCCGTCGCGTCGGTATCCGCCACAATCGTGGTCGCTGAGGGCCTGGACTCCAGGAAGGCCAGGCTCCCCATCACCTCCCCGGGGCCAATGGTATAGATACGCACATGGCGTCGAGATGCGCTGAAAACACCGGATGTGGTGACATAGAAATGATCGACAGGAGCGCCTTCCCGCACCAGGACCGTACCGGCCTGAATCACTTCTTTTTCCCCGATCCCAATGAGCCAGTCCGTATCCTGGTCGGATAAGGGACTGAAAAAATACAGCGCTCTTCTCAATACACCCATCCTCTTCCGACGGAACGGTCGGCCATGATTACTGATAAAGAAGCAGCGTAAATCGCCATTTGGCCCCAGCCTGGAGACGCGATCGTTTGGAGCATAGTATAGTTTCTTCCTCGGATGCAAGCAATTAAGACCGGATGATCGTATCTTTACCCAAATCGCGGGGTGGATCATTTTAGGTTGCCATTTAAACCGTCCGATGGTATGGGCGCGTCTATGACCGTTTTGGAGAGCTTCCTGTCCGGCAACATCGAATCAGGCGTGGCGAGGCTCCGCATGCACGAAAACGGATATAACGGCGTGCGGCCCCAGGAAGCCGTCGGCGGCCTCGCGCCCGAGGAAACATTGATCCGCTTTACACAGGGCGGTGTTGATGTGGACAATACGATCTTGAAAGATCCCTGTACGGAAATCGTGCTCTATTTGCATCTGACGAGGGACTGCAATCTCCGGTGCAGCTATTGCTACAGCGGCGAGAAAAATAAGCTCTCCATGCCTCCGGACGTTGCGCGCAGGGCCGTCGATCTGTTCCTGGAGGGGACCGACCACCTGAAGGTCCGTTTTTTTGGCGGGGAGCCCCTGCTGGAGTTTCCACTGCTCCGGGAGATCGTCACCTACTGCAAGCAGGAAGCCTCGCGGCGAAGCAAGAAAATCGAGTATGCGGTCATCACCAACGGGACCCTCCTGACCGAGGAGATGGCGGCCTTTTTTGCCGAGCAATCCATTGAATATTCCGTAAGTTTCGACGGTCATCGGGAAGCCCAGGACGTCAACCGCCGCACCGCTTACGGCAGCGGGTCTTTCGAGATGCTCCACGGGAATATCCCGCACATGCTGCGCTGGAACCCCTATCTTCACGTGGTCAGGGTCATCAGCCCCAACAACGTCGCCATGCTCGCAAAATCAGTAGAATTCTACCTGGAAAAAGGCTTTTCCGTCATCTCCTTTTCTCCTGACTACACCCATAGCGGGTTTCGGGACTCGCTGCCGGTCCTGAAGAGCGAGTACCTGAAAGTGGCCGATTTCTATCTGGCGTCGCGCAAGCAGGGGAAAGCAATTTACTTCAATATATTCGATCACTTGAACACGCTGTTTCGGCGTGGGAAGTGCCGGTTCGGCCGCCAGGATTTTTCAGTGGATGTCTGCGGTGACATCTATCCCTGCTGCTGTTTTGCGGACCACAAGGTCTATCGGCTCGGCAACATCGACCGGGGACCGGACCCGCAGGCCCTGGAGATCCTGGCCGCCGAGATCGCTCTTCTTGAACAACACATGGAGCGGGATCACCGGGATTGCCCGGATACGTCCTTCTGCAAAATCGGCTGTGGCTGCACCAATATGGTGACATCGCGAAAACTGAGCGTGATCGATCCGGTGATTTGCGAATACGGCCTGATTGAGGAAGAAGTCCGCAAGTACGTGAGTGCAGGACTGACCGGGGACCTATGTGCGGAATAGCGGGAATCTACACCGGCCGGCGTGAAAATCTTGCCCGCCGGGCGCGGGCGGCGGTGGAAATCGTTTCGCATCGAGGCCCGGACTCCGTGAACATTGCCTATTCCGACATGGAAGAGAACCCGGCCGGCTTTTATGGTGCGCTTGCGCTGGCCCGGTTGGCCACGGTTGACGTCAACGGCCCCGCCCCCCCCATCGAGAGCGGGGACGGCCGGTTCTGTGCGGCCTTGAACGGCGAGATCTGGAATTACAGGTCCCTGCGGGATCGGCTGACATCGCGGGGGTTCCCTTTTCGCACGGCGGGCGATACCGAAGTGGCGCTGCAATCGGTGGCGGATGAAGGCGCCCGGGCACCGGCAAGATTCAAAGGGCAGTTTGCCTATGTGGTCGAAGACAGAAGGGAGGGGATCCTTCATGCCGGAAGGGATCCCCATGGGATCTGCCCGCTTTTTTACGGGTGGAACGGGCAGGGCGAATTCATTCTGGGAAGCACGATCGGCGTTCTGCTCCAGAACGCGGTTGAACCGTCCGGCATACGCGCCGTCCCGCAGGGATACACGCTGGTCTGCCATCCGAAATCCGGCGCGATCGACTTCCATCGTTATTACGACATCGGGGGCCGGATCCCATGCGGGGAGCCGGCGCCGAGCACGGAAACTATCCGCGAGGTCTTGTTCGATGCGATTCGCGAAAAAATCCCCGATGAGGTGGACTATGTGACGATGCTTGGCGGCATGGACAGTTCCCTGGTCACGGTGGTGTGCGCCTCGTGTCCCAGGCCCCCGAAGGCCGTCATCACCGTTTCTACCACCGAGGACAGAGACTCGTCGGATATGGGAAACGCGGGAACGATCTCCGAAAAGTTCGGTCTTCAAAGCCGGATCGGAATCATCGACGAAGCCTACATCGGCAGCAACCTGGAGCGGGTGGTCGCGAACCTGGGTTCCGCCAACTATCTTTCCGTTCTGGCGGGCATCGCCGGGTTGAAGGCGGCCGAAATGGCGCGAGAGGTTGCCGCAAAGGTCATCCTGACGGGCGGCGGTGCGGACGAAATTTTCGGGGGCTACGAATTCGTCTGGAACCTCTTCGACCCGAAGCGGGTCGAGGCCAACCTGCTCCATCTGTACAGGCAGTCCGGCGTGTTCGAATGCCACCGTGAGGATGGTGTCACAGCGGCGGTGGGGATCGAGGCCAGACCCGCCTACTATGACACCGGGCTGGCCGAGATGGTATTGAGCACTCCGGTGAGCCGCAGAATTTCCGGACTGGGCACTGCAGAGGTCAATGAAAAGGCCCTTCTGAAGGAGATTGCGCGGGGATACCTGCCCGGCGGAATCATCCGGAGGAAAAAAAGCCCTCTCTACCGCAGTACGTCGATCCTGCGACTCTTCGAAAAAGTGGCCGACCGGATGATCACGAACCGGGAAGCCGAGGAATGGCGCGCCCAGGCACTCAGGGAAAACCCTTCGTGGCTTCCTGCGCTGGCGATGTCTTACAAGGGCCCGGTTCTTATTCACAGGACCTTTTCCAGCCTCTTTCCCGGCTGTGAGAAACTGCCCCTTCCCTGGGGCCCCCCGGATTATGAAGATCCGGACAGTTACGGGAGGTTCCACGGATTTTTCGGCAGTCCCTGCCTCGAAGGTTTTGTCGGGGTTCAGAGGGCGCGTACGAACGTTATTTGAGATGAGGTATCAACGAAGGATCCACGGCGGAGGGGTAAGCGCTATGCAGGTCAAGATCGGGGAGTCTGCCTTCGGAATCGGAACCCGGACAAACCTGGCGGTCGTTACAGGGCTCCTCTTGCTCGTGATGGGCCCCTGTTTCGGGCCCGTACCGCGGTACTTGACCGCGATCATGCCTCTCCGTCCGGCGGTGGCTTGGCAGCTTCTGGCTTTTGCCGCTGCCCTGGGTATCGTCTTTGCCTGGACCTGGGTCTGGCTGCGGAAAATGGGCAGAGGCCTGGGCGATCTGGGTTTGGGCAGACCGACGAGGGGGTGGCCCGTTGCGATCGGTGTGGTGGTCGGAGTGGCCTGGGGGCTGTTCGGGGCGTGGGGATATCTGCGGCTGGACGCAGGCGCCGATTTGTTCGAAATGAGCCGGCTGAGGCTCTACACCGCCGTCGGCGGCGCCGTGGTCGCCGTTTTCGAGGACCTGATCACGCGCGGGCTGATCATGGAGGAACTTCGCCGCCTTCAGAAACGCACCGGGGTGCAGGTGCTCGCTTCGAGCCTGCTTTTTGCTCTGTATCACAGCCTCTGGCTGGGAAACCTGCCGGGGATCATCGGCAGCTTTGTGGCCTCCCTGGTCTACGGGCTCATCCTCTCCGGTCTTTTTGTCTGGGGAAAACGCAGCCTGACACCGGTGATCATGGGCCACAGCCTGGCGCTGCTGGTGGGCGAACCCTTTCTGTCCATGTCGCTGCTCCGCGCGGCTCAGGGGATGGGATGAAAGACCTGAATAGAAAGCCCGTTATCGCACCGCCCTGCGAGGTGTCCATGAATCAAGCACTGACCGAAGACGTCAGACAATTGTATGAGCAGTACCCCTTCCCGCACGGCTTCGAAAAGAGCCGGCCCGATTTCGTCTTCACCTACGTGATGCGGGTCCACTTTCCCCCGGCCGCGATTTCCGGATGGCGCGTTTTGGATGCGGGGTGCGGCACCGGCCACAAGCTCATTGCCCTGGCACTGAGCTTCCCGAAAACCCGCTTTACCGGGATCGATCTGAGCCGCGGGTCGCTGGCGGTCGCTGAGCGTCTGGCGGCCGAATACCGGGTTCCCAACGTGACGCTGCGTCACGGCGATCTGATGACCCTGGATCTCGAGGAGCGATTCGACCTGGTCCAGTCCATCGGGGTGATCCATCACCTGGAGGATCCGCTGAAAGGCCTCCGTAATCTTTGCCGCGTGCTCAAGGACGGCGGGCTGCTCTCGCTGTGGTTCTATCATCCCTTTGGTGAATGCGATCGCCTCATTCAGCGGGAACTGCTCCTGACCCTGTGGCGGAACAACTGGCGTGACATGGCCCAAGGGCAGGCCCTGATGGAGGCTCTCGGCTTGGCGCTGCCAGCCACCTACTACGGGCCGCAGGGGATCGCCGGCTCCCTGGAAGGCAATGCGGACGCCTTCATGCACCCGATCGTCCATGCCTACCGGTTCGATGAGGTCTTCCAGATGCTGCGAATCGCCGGGCAGGATTGGGCCGCTGTCGATTTCATCAATCTGGAGAGCGACGTCAAATTCATCAACCTGGGCGATACACCCGATGACCAGCTCGGCGGCTACTGCATCCGGGAGGAGGACCTGCTTCACTCCGGGGAGCTTGTGGGGCGCTACCGCCAGCTCAGCGGCAGGGAGCGTCTGAGGGTGATCGAGCTGACGACCAAACCGCGCGGTTTTCAGGTCTACGCCGGAAAAGGGCCCCCCTGCGATCTGCTTGGCGAGCGCATCAGGGGGAACGTGATATCCCTTTGCGACCACTGACGGCGCGATCCTTCGCCGTCTGGAGTTGAGCCCATGCGTGTTCTGCTGGTTTACCCGAACGCCAATACAAAGGTCATCCCCTGGGGGGATGCCGGCGCCATTGCCGAGCCCATCGCCCTCGAATACCTGGGTGCGGTCGCCGTCGGGGAAGGGCACGAGGTCAGGCTGCTCGACCTGAGGCTCCACCATGACCTGCTCGACGAGACGCTGGACTCTTTTCAGCCCGATCTGGTGGCGGTCACTGGGTATTCGATGCACGTATTGAGGTGTCTCGAAGTGTGCCGGGTCGCCAAGGAACGGGTCCCCTCCTGCCGGACCATCGCCGGTGGGCATCATGCCACGCTCGAACCGGTCGATTTCTTCGCGCCCGAGGTCGATTACGTGGTCGTGGGGGAGGGCTCGCGCCCTTTTCGCGCCGTCCTGCGCGAACTGGCGGATCAAACGCCTCCGGCGGCCATCCCCGGGACCTACACCCGTGTCGAGGGGACCTTTCGCTCCGGTGGCCCCCCCCTGCCCTTTGATTTCGACGCGATCCCCTGCCCCGACCGGACATTGGCCCGCGACGACCGGAAGGACTACTACATCGATTGGATGCGGCCGATCGGCATGGTCCGCACCTCGATCGGCTGCCCCTACCGCTGTTCCTTCTGTTCCCTGTGGCGCATCATGGGCGGCCGCTACGTCACACGCCGCGGCGACTCGGTGGTGGCCGAACTGCGTACGATTCCGGAACGCTATATTTTTCTCATGGACGACGAGCCGTTCATTCAGGCCGAAAGGATGCTTCGCCTGGCCGACGAGATCGAGAGGGCGGGAATCGACAAAGAGTACTTTGCCTATTGCCGGGTGGACTCGATGCTCAGGCAGGGCGATGTGATGCAGAGATGGCGGCAGATCGGCATGAAACGCCTGCTGCTGGGCGTGGAGACCATCTTCGATGAGGAATCGATCGGTTACCGCAAGCGACAGAAACGGGAACAGGTGCTGCGAGGGCTGGAGGCCGCCGCCAGGATGGACATTCAGCTGATGTGCAATTTCATTGTTCACCCGGATTATTCGGATCGTGAATTCGACGAACTGACCCGCTTCATCGAGGAGAATCGGGTCGAACACCCCTCCTTCACGGTCTGGACCCCCTTGCCGGGAACCCAATACGATGATGCGTCCATCCTCGTACGCCAGCCAAACGGACGGCCCCATTGGGACTATTTCGATCTGCAGCACCCGGTGACCGGGACGCGTCTGCCCAAAGAGGCCTTTATCACCCGGTATTTCAATCTCTATATGCGGTTTCTCTCCAAGTATTATGCTTCGGATGGCCCCATGACGCTGGCCCTTCTGCAGCGTATGTCCCGTGGTTCCGTACCCGGCGGTGTTCCTCCGTTGGCCGCTCAGGCCATGGGCGCCGAGACGATTCCTTCCGGCCGGAAATGAACCCGCGGGGAGAAAGGAGCCCATGAGCAGGCTGTTGATCGCGGGCGGGACCATGGACCCGCGCATTCGCATGATGGAGGCTGAAAACCGCTCGCTGGAGCGATTTCTCCTCCCTTTCGCCCGAGCCCAGGACGAGAGTGCTTCTCCCGGGGACAATGCCGCTTTCCGGCTGGAGACGCCTGCGCCCTATTACCCTTTCAAAGCAAGCCCGGTTCGCCACCACCGCCCCTCGCACACCGCCGTGATGGGGCTGGCCGAACTGATCCTGGAGCAGGAGGCGGCCGCGGTCGGGATCCCTTCCCGAACCATGGGAATCGGCGATCTGGTTGATATGAATGGGAACCTCAAGGCGCCCGAGCTTTTCTCCACCTATGGATTTTTGGCCCTCAGCACCACCTACCTGCCGCCCGCGTGGTTGTTTTTCCTCCTCCGGTCCATCCCGGAGAAGGTGACGATTTTTCTGGGCGGCCCCGGCGCTTTCAAACTCCGGGATGCGGAACTGGGGCGCCTCCGCTTTTCCTATCTGCTGCGAAGCGAAGCGGAAGGCCGGTTCCGGGATGTCCTGCGGCACGCGCTGGGCGAGACCGTCGATCTCGAAAAAATCCCCGGACTCATCTGGCGGACGGGGCAGCGACTTTACCAGTCGCCGGCGCCCCCTGTCCCCCTCGAACTCGATCTCGCTCCCCTTCCCGATTTCCGCGCCATGGCCGCGGCCCAGGGCGGCCATGTCCTTTATGAGAGCGCGCGGGGCTGCCCCTTCCGCTGCGCCTTCTGCGATTACCCCTTTCTCATGGGGAACCGCACCTTTCGCTGCAAGGGCCCCGAACGCATTTTCGAGGACTGGCGCTCGATGTGCGAAGAAATGTCGGTCACCGACATTCTGTGCCTGGATTCGCTGTTCACGCACCCGCATCAGCGCCTCGAGAAGCTGTGCCGGCTTCTGTCGGGGTCCGGTTTGAATCGCAAGGTGCGCTGGGGCTGCTATGCCAGGCCCAATGAACTGGCCCGCGAAGAGACGGCCGCCATGATGCGGGAGGCCGGCTGCCAATACGTCTATGTCGGTTTCGAATCGGGCTCCCGGCAGGTTCTCAGGGACATGAACAAGGGTTGTACGGTGGAGGAAAACCGGAAGGCGATCCATCAATGCCGCAAAGCCGGCATCATGACGATCGGCCTGTTCATCGCCGGGTTTCCGGGGGAGACGGGGGAGCTCTTCCGGGAGACGAGGGATTTTCTGCGGGAGACCGCCCCGTTTATCACCTCGGTTGTCCCCTGGATGCCCGATTTCACCGAGGGCACCCTTGTTCCCGTGATGCAGCCCGAAGCGATGCGCCGGTTCCAGCTGGAATTGGAAAACCCGTCCGCGAAAAAGGTCGTCCTCTGGCGAAGCGGCCGATTCAGGCAGCCGCTGCCTATCCCGTGGGGGTCCGACTGGAAACACCGGGGGATGGATTTGCAGCAGGCCTGGGACTGCATCGACGATGTGCTCACCGATATCCACGAGGGAAAGATCCACACCCTGAGCGAGGAGTACTTCCTTCCGACACTCCTGGACGATCCCTTGAACCTGTACCGGCAAATGGGGGAGGAGCGGGCGGTGGCGTTCTGCAACGGCCTCGGGAAACGGGTGATGACGGGTCGAACCCGCGATTTCGAGGCGTGGCGCCGGCGGGTCGGGCTGATCCGCTAACCCGGCTGCGGGCGGACCGTTACCCACACCGGCCGCGGGGAGAGGTCCGGTTTTGTCCCGAAAGGTCTGCCGCTACGCTCCCCGGCTTTCCAGACGCGCCGGGATCTTTTCTCCGTCAGAAGAAAACGCTGAACGGATTCAGCTCTCCCTCGGTCAGGCGCCGCGGCAGCCATCCCATTTTGACGGGCAGATCGTAGAGCCTCTCCTTGCCGAGGCGGCGCCAGAAATGGCAGAGCTGCGGTACAATGACCTTCACCACGTTGAGTCCGATATCCGGGCGTGTCTGGTCGAGCACCAGGAGATCCATCCCGTGCTCTCGGGTCATTTCCGTGCAGATTCGGATATCGGTCAGCAGATCATCGCTCGAGTGATCGCGGATGTCCCGGAACCTCAGCGGGGGCTCCCCGGGGAGCGGTTTGAGGAAGGCGTTTTGTTCAATCGTCGCCGTGGTCCACCAGAGGCGCGCCAGCTGGTCTCCGAAGAGATAGTTCGTAGACCCGTCCCGATGGAGCAGGGATACGGACGGCAGGAATTGGTTGACTTCGGTGATGGCGCGCAGCAGAGCGATCTTCGGGTCGAAATGCGCGCCGAACCCGATGATGATGTTCTCCACCGGCCTGTCGGTGCACCGAGATACGCCGACAAAGGTCGATATTTCAAAATCGCTGGTGATATCGAGGACCCACAGCTCCCGGTTCAGGGATGCATAATGGGCGCGGATGGCCTTGACGTAGGGCATTTCGAAGCTGTCCAAGTCGAGTTCGCGCCGGCGCACCCGGTTGTACCACCACAGCGCCACCGCATCGCGTTCGATCAGCTCCATGAAGCCCTGCAGGATGGCTTCCTCGAGCGTATTTCCCGCTGCCGTCCCGTTCGAATCCGGAAAGCACCAGCGGCGACGCCGGAAATCGGGATGGTCATAATAACAGTAGGCGCTCGGCAGGTAATAGAACTGGTTGCTGTTCAAGGACCACACCGGTGTCCAGTCCAGCGGCAGGTCCGGGTCGAAAGGCTCCGGGATCAGAACATACCTGGAATTTGCGGATGCCGCGTTCAGCGCCTCACGGCATCGGTACTGATTTTCACTGAAGCCCATGCACATGTTGGGATGGATCGCCTTGGGGCGCAGATCGTTGTAGGTGCCCCGGACGGCGTATTCATCCCCGTTGAAAATCCCGGAATAACGCTCGATGGCCTCGCAAAGGCCGCTGACCTTGGCCTGAATATCCGTGCTGCCCTTTCCGCCGCTCACCCCTCGCAGGGATTCCTTCAGGAATACGATGCTGTCCAGCCCCATGGAAAAATTGTGGCCGGCCACGTAGGAAGGGGTCAGTTCACTCTTGTTGCCGAGGGTGGGAAACAATTCGCTCACGGCGCCCAGGATCGGGCTGATGTGATGCTCGTACCGCGCGAAGGTCTGGGAGGGTGTCAGGGTCCGATGGCCTCCGTCCTCCCGGAACATCTTCCTGCGCTCCTGCAAGACGACCGGGACGGGGCCGTCCAACGCGACGCCGGCGGTCTCTCCGCAAACGGCGCACTGAGGCCGCCTGACCAGGACGTGTTCCTGCGACTTCCGCCAGAACAGATCCAGGGAGACAAGCCTGCCCATCAGACGCGAGGCATCGGAAGAGATCAGCCATTTGAGAATCCCCAAGGCGGCCAGGTCGCAAGCCAGTTCCCGGGCAGCGGGAAACTCAGAGAGGGATGTGATGACCGGCCCTTCGCGGCCGGTGCGGTCCCGGATATAGCGTTCCATCTGGCGGTTCATTCTCAGGCGCTGCGCGAGGCAGGCCCAGCATCCCGTCTCGCCCGGATGAAAAATCGGTCCGATCCAGGGAACCATTCCCACCGGTTTGATCAGCATCCAGGGCCGCTTTTTTTCCACCATCTCCCGGTTGATCTCGGCAAGCTCCGGCCGCAGGTAGTCGTCCGTCAGGACGGCCAGGAAATCACCGCTGCGGCCGACCGTCAAGCCCGCCGTCCGGAGGGCGACTTCCAGATCCGCCGTGGAACAACCGCCCACGGCCCTGGCACTGACCGAAAATGCTTGGCGCCGGGCATCAACGGCTGCGGCACTGGCGTCGAAGGATTCGAAAAAGGCGGATTCCTCCCCCGCTTCCGCGCCGTGAGCCTCTACCAGGAGGCCGCGCTTATGGAGCTCATTGAGATAGAAATAGATCTGGGGCAACGTCAGCTTGCCGGTCAGGGCCTTGGAAATGTCTACCAGCGAATGACGCCCGTCGAGCAGCGGAACCAGTTGACCATAGGCACTTCCGTTGAAAATCAAGGACTTGTACTCATCGAGAAAAAACAGGTGTTGCCCGTAAAGATCGTGGACATCGATTGAGGATTTGATCTTGGGATTTATAAACACCGGTTATGTCCGGAAGGAAAATGCCATCGGGTGATCGGACCGCACAGGGGGAAACGATCGCCCTGGATCATTTCCCCCTGTTTTCGAAAAGGCTTAACAACAAGAACAGCAGGGGGTGCAACTGCAGCAGCAGCAGGAGTCTCCACCCGCGATGGCCTGCAGCTGCTCGTCCGAAAGCTCCATGGTCACGCCTTCGGGCATGTCTTCAGGATAGATGAACTGGATTTCCCCGGTTTGCAGCCCGATGTTCCACAGATCCGCCTGGCTCTCGCGGGTTGCGTTGGGATTATCCGGGTTGCGCGGCGGAAGCAGCCTGACTTTGGCGTCTCCCGGGTCCAGTCCGAATTCTTTGAGCACCTGGCCGGGATTCTCCTTGAAGCGCCTCTTAAACTCCGGATCGGACCATGTCTTGACCAGCACGCTGCCGTATACCTGGACGAACTTCTCTTGAGAAACCGGTTTTGCCATCGTTGAATCCTCCTTTTTATGATCGCTTTCGTTCATGGGAGACACCAGAATGGATCCTGCACAACGACACCCACCCCCTTACTACACTTGCGTGTGAGATCGAGCAGCGTTGTTTACACTTTCGGGACTCCCTGCTAAAAGCAGCCGAGAATAAGGAAGTCCTCTGGTCATTAGTGATCCCAGGGCAGGCCTTAGGCGGGATGTACGATATCGCCCTTCTGATGTCAAGCAAAAAAAGACCACGGATTTTCATTCAACCCCCCAAGGGCGTGAATAGGGCGTCGGCTGAATGGGTGGCGCACTTCCCAGGAGAAACTCGCCGACCGATGTCTCGGCATAGTAGTCCAGACCGGCGGCCCTGGCAAACAGGTCCGAATCGCCGCCGCCCAGGGCGCAGGGCGCCAGACCCATTGCCGATGCGGTCAGGTACATGGTCTGGTAGAGACAACCCACATTCTTGAGAATGACGGAATAGGCGACCGATTGGTACTTCATCTGAACGCGCTGAAAGCGGGCAGTGATCACCAGCAGCACCTGCGGTGCCTGTTCGAGCTTGCCCGTCATCCGTCCCCAGGTCAGCAGATTTTGGACCAGCGCTTCGGGCGCATTTGTGAGCCGGCAGAGGTGATGCGCCTGAGGGTTGTAGTGGTAGAGTCCCCCGGCAAGCCCTTCGCACGCCTGGACCACCGGATAGATTTCTAGCTCATGCAGTGCGCCGCCTCCGGGTGAAGGTCGCCAGCTCACCCCCGCTTCCTCCGACATTTCCTTTATGCGGGCCGAGCGATACAGAAACTCCCCCAATTGATCCACCGTGATTGCCGGTTGACCGTAATTCCGGATCGTGAGCCGCTTTTCCAGGACCGCACTGAAGGGGATGTCCCGCAGTCGGAGACGTTCCATGTCCGGTTTGAAAAGGGGGACGATCTCTTCGGACAGGGGCTTTTTCACAACCGGTAGAGGCTCAAACAGGTTCTTGAACGGGTAGGTCCCGCCGTAAGGGTCCACGTGCCGTCCGAGTCGGTTGCCGGCGTGGAAGAGGAGATCGTGAAACGCCCACTGCGCCAGGGCTGGATCGCGGTCTTCGGCGGTGGCGCCTCTATCGTCACATTCCTGGAGCGTGCCGGCGTTTGCCAGGAAATTCATGAAGGCCCTTGCGGAATCTTCGGTGAACTCGGGCAGTTTTTGGGCCAGTTGTGCCGGGGTTTGCGGCTGCAGAAGGCAGTACGCGGCGGCTAGGGCGGCGGACCGATGCAGGCGCAGTTTGGCATAGGCCAGGGGCGAATGGAGAAGCATTTCTCCCCGGTCCTTGCGAAAATAGGCAAATTTCGACAGAACCAGACAACTGTCCTGCTTCACCTTCTCTTCCTCGGAGCGGTAATAATGGGTGTTGGGTTCCAATGTAACGAAAGGAGCGGCATTCAGATGGAGGCTGTACCTGAGCATGGCGCTGTTTCCGAGCCTCTGCAGGATGACCATGATCCGCCCGGCGCTGTTCACGCCTTCCGTCTGAACCGCCTTTCCCACCAAAAGACCCAGCGTGACGCCGGCCTGGAGCGCTTCGAGACCTTCGAGGAGTCCCGGTGTCAGTGGCCCGAAAACCAGGGGCGGGCGTTGCGGATTGTCCGGTGTGGAAATTTGGGCCCGATCCGGGCCTGTTTTTTCCAACCGGGCGCCATCGATCAAAGAGACCAGGACGGTGTGATCCACGGATGACATCCTTTCAGGCCGCTGCAGAACAGGTCCCTTTTGGGGGGTACCCGGGTGGCCGGCGGCAGGTTTGCCGAACCTGCGGTTTCAGTACTATTGACGCGATGATGCCGACCCCCGCGAGGGCCGTTGTTCCTTGGGCACTGATGAGGATGAGCCCCCTTTAAATGAAACAGGCGATCGGATTCAGCTCCTCTTCCGCCAGAGGGCGGTCCAGCCTGCCCAGTGCGACGGGCACATCGAACAGACGCCCCGGGGCGAGCCTGCGCCAGAAATGGCGAAGCCCCGGCACCACGACTTTGACGACCGGCAAGCCAATGTCGAGACGCGTCTGGTTCACGACCAGCACCTCCATGCCGCGCTCTCGGGCGATTCGCACACAGGTCCGGACGTCCTCGCGGAGGT
>Ga0194126_10004990_pt1 | contig 19850 bp, 17 predicted proteins | sample TA2KigC150mmetaG_FD_148641 | JGI IMG/M metagenome (GOLD analysis project Ga0194126, IMG submission 148641) | Freshwater microbial communities from Lake Tanganyika, Tanzania - TA2015035 Kigoma Deep Cast 150m | ecosystem: Environmental > Aquatic > Freshwater > Lake | place: Tanzania: Lake... | reverse complement strand
GTATCGACCCTTTTCTGAGTCTCGGGAGAGAAGGGCGATACCGATAACCCCTCCATCTCACAAACATCACAGGCCGCCATTCCAGGACCGGCCTGGCCGGAGAGCACAGCTACCCGGTTTCCATCAGGGAGAAGAGAGAGGGCTAATGCTTTGGCTGTATCGAGAAGTTCTTCCGAACTGCTAACCGTTAGAATACCTGCCTGCTTGAAGGCGGCTTCATAGATCTCATGCTTTCCTGCAAGGGAGCCGGTATGAAATTGCGAGGCTTTGTCCCCGGTTGAGGAACGCCCCACCTTATAAGCGATAATAGGTTTTCTCGAATTTCCTATTCTTGCCGCCTCGATCAATTTTCTCGGTTTATCAAGTCCTTCGAGATACATGGCTATCACTTTCGTATCCGGATCTTCCCCCAGATATTCCAGCATATCCCAGAAATCGACATTACAACGGTTTCCCAGACCTACAATCTTGCTCAACCCGACCTGATTCCTCATCGAAAGAAAACCGATAAGATGGGACATCCCACCGCTCTGGCTCACGAAACCGATTCCCCCTTTCTCAACCAGGGAGAACTCGGGTGTGAAAGAGGCATTTAAAGGAAGATGGAGATTGACAATGCCGAATGTATTGGGGCCGATGATTTTAATGTCGAACCGGTTTGCCAGTTCTGTGATCTCTTTCTGCAAAGATTCGCCTCTTTTGTCTTCGATCTCTTTGAAACCCGCGGTGATGAGGATAATTCCTTTCACGCCCTTCTCGTTACATTCCAGTATCGTTTTTGGCACTTGCTCGGCCGGAAGGACGATGACGGAAAGATCGGCTTCATCTGGAATATGGAGAAGGGAAGGGTAGGTTTTAATCCCAAGGATTTCCACTCTCCCAGGATTTACCGGGTAGATTCTCCCCGGATATTTCCCTTCCGTCAGACTTCTCATCACATGAGACCCAAGTTTCCCAGGATTATCCGACGCCCCAATCACGGCAACAGACTTCGGGTTAAAGATTGCGTCCAGTGCTTCCCATTTTTTCTCCATATAAATCCTTTCTTTGCCCCTCATCCTTCCCCTCTCTTCTGGGAGGGGAAGGATGAGGGGAGTCATACCGAATGATAGAGTTGATTCTACGTTTATAATAATTTAAACCAATCGAGAGAGATGATCAAATCATTTTTATAAAAGGTGGGATTTAAATTGGCAGATACAATCGGTCTAACTCCTGACCGTGGAGTACACCTACAAACCTGGAGTGGTATGTTAATCTTGTAGCCGTTGATTACCGAAGGAAATCATCAGGCCAGGTGGATATACGAAGATCAAATCTAAACATTTTGGATGATCTGAAAACAGAATATTTATAGCAGTTATCGATACTCTCGGGACTGTTTGCTAATCCTATAGCCACTCTTAAATACCAAGATATCAATGCAGAAAAGGAGTCCCACCAACTTTGAAATAAATTCATCTCTTCATTAACTGCAAGTCTTTATAATAGAGAGCATGTAAACTTTGGAAGCTGCGATAACATCTTCTAAAAGAACCCTTTCATCGGGTTGACTTACTGTAGCCCCACCTGGTCCGTAGACTACTCCCGGGATATATCCCTTCATGTGAAGATGGGAGGCATCCGATGCGTAAAAAAGATAAGGGGGAAAATGGGCTATTCTGGGTTCCTTACCTGTAACAATCCGATGGTTTTCCATCACCGTTTTAACAATCTCCTCCTCGTCATTGACCTCAAAAGGGGGCATATGATAATATCGGGGTGGTTTTAGTAACTCAACCCTAATCTCCAACCCTGTTTTTTTATCTTTTATTTTTTCGGTAATCTCTTGAAGCTCTTTTATCAATCTTTCTTCACTCTGTCCAGGCGGTATCCTGAAATCGCAAGCGGCTACGCAGTAGTCCGGCACTAATGACGGCCTCCATGAATGGCATTGCTCGGACAATCCGCCTCGAATGGCCCCCACATTGAACCGTTCAAACAACTTGGTATGAGATGTCTCTGTGCTCTTTTCAATTGAGGAAATGATCTCGTACATGGACTCGATTGCACTCAGGCCTTTTTCTTTCGACGATAAATGGCAGCTCCTTCCAATAGCAATGATATCCACATGAACCATCCCCATATGTCGCGTTAAAACTAACAGCTCTGTAGGTTCGGCCACAATGAAGGCATCCGCAGTCATCCCTTGTTCCAACATGTGGATTGTCCCAATACCGCCCTGGAGTTCTCCGACCACCAGAGATAAAATCACATCCCCCTTTAAACGAATTCCAGTTTTTTGGATTGCCTCAGCAGCCATAATAAAAGCGGCATCACCTGCTTTCATATTAACAACACCCATCCCATACATATATCCGTCTTCAACCAATCCAGCAAAAGGATCTTTTGTCCAACCTTCCGCAGGTGAATTGATATCCAGATGTCCATTAAAGAGGAGAGATTTTCCTCCTCCCGTCCCACTCAGCCTTCCGATTACATTAAACCGTTTTTCCTCTACTTCCTGCAGTTGAACATCTATTCCTGTTTGCTTTAAATAGTCAAATAAAAAAAGGGCTATTTCTCGTTCCTCTCTGCTGCGACTATAACTTGGGAAGCCAACCATTTTTTTCAGTAACTTTACCAATCCCTGGCTATCCAATGCTGTAAGGGCACTTTTAAAAATATCCTTGTTGTGGCAATTTCCCATTTTCAAAAAACCTCTCTATTAAGATAACATTTTCTTTCCCTTATAAATCTCAATAATCCCTTCGGGACACATTAAGCTACAGTTCAAACATAGGTTACAATTTTCGCTATTGGCCACACAGGCAGGGCGATATCCATTTCCGTTTAAATCCGATGCGAATGAAAATACCTGTTTCGGACAAAATAGATAACAATTTCTACACCCTTTGCAGAGATCCTGATTAATAGTAATTTTATTCATCTTTTGACTCCTCTTTGCTATAAGAATGTCTCATGTTTGGGAGGCTCAATATCTCCTTGCAGGATTATGTCAAGTAAGTAATCTTTAATATTACGAAGAGGAACTTTCTCTCGAATTGAGGCCAATAGAAGACCAGCGTTATGAATAATATTTCCAATCAAGATGAATCCAACGAGACATTCATCTCTGAAGACCAATTTTATATAAAGGACACCTTTCTTGTACTCTATAGAATCAAAGTGATCTCCCTCCTTACTTGCATCAAAAATGCCTGCAGAGATGCATGGGAGGTTGAAAAGATTAAAGGTATTGCGAGGAATAGAACCGATGAATAAAGAATTTTTCCCCGCCATATTTGCACCAGCAACACAACCCTGCTCCGCTGCTTCCGGCCAAATAGCGATTAGCGAGGAAGCCTGCTGGAAAAATTCTCCCTTCTCGGCCACATCCCCTGCGGCAAAGACATTAGGGAAATTGGTTGCCATCCGATTATTTACACAGATTCCCCGTTTGGTCTCTAGCGAGGTATTCGCGAATAAATCCAGATCTGGCATGACCCCCTTACAAATCACAATAAGATCTCCTTGGATTTTTTCCCCCTCTTCTGTCATCACACCCAGTATTTTACCGGTCTTAGGCCATACTAAGATTTCTTTGATCTTCACATGACAGGAAATCGGCACCCCAACTTTTCCAAACAGGTTCTTATAAATGGAAGATGCCTCTTTATCCAAGCTTTGAGAAAGCAATCGGTCGGATTGCACAAGAAGATGGCAAGAGAAACCTAACTGTTGAAAGGCATGGGTAAGCTTTGTTCCTATCATTCCTCCACCAACAATCAAAATACGTTTTACGTCCCGCAGGGTCTTTAGGATATTGTCTGCATCTTTTAATGTCCTCAAGGTAAGGATTCTATTGGAATGCGAGTGGGGTCCTTTAATAGAAATTGGTTTTGCCCCCATGGCAAGGAGGAGAAGATCGTAATGCCATCGCTTACCTGTTCTCGACACAAGGAGTTGTCTCTTCAGATCCATACCCAATATTCTCTCAGCTAAATTAAGGATTATCCTTTGTTCTTGGTAGGATAGTGGATTACGAAGGGATAATCCTTCTTTTGGTAAAAGGCCTTGAATATAATGTGGGAGGAAACATCTCGAATAGAAATGGACAGATTCATCAGAGATAATGTTGATTTGTCCCTTTGGGTCGATACTGCGGATGGTCTCAGCAGCCATCACACCAGCTACCCCATTGCCGACGATGACATATCGCTTTTTTGTTTTATTCTGACCACTTCTGCGCACTTCTTTTCTCCCGCTTATAATCTTCCCATTCGCAAAAAACCAGGGCCCTATGGGGACAGGCTTTAACGCAGGTAGGGATATCATTCAACAAACATTGATCGCATTTTATGGCTTTTTGTATGGTATGAACTGGGAGGATCGCTGAGTGTGGACAAGACAAAATGCACATCCAACATCCAATGCATCGATCCATCTCAATGGATACCCTGCCCGTAACCCGATTCTTCTGGATTGCTCCAGAGCTGCACCCCTTCAGACAACCGGGATCTTCACAATGACGACACCGAACGGGATGAGGATGCCATTCCTTGACCCGATGAAGATATTCCTCATGAACCCGTTTCTGTACAAGCGAATGCAATGGGTCCTGGAGAAGAAGGTTATCCGCTTTCATATGTTCAGCTACACAGGCGACCTCGCAACTTCTGCAAGATTTACATTTCTGCGAGAAGAAAAATATCTCCTTCAATTCAAGAACCTTTCTAATTTTCCCGTCACTGGGGAAACTCACGTTTCACTGAACGATTTCGGGCTAAATCATATCCTTTAAGAAGTGCCTTTTCGTTTAATAAGATTGATAAACGTCTTTTAGGAAGGGATAAAACATTTAGAATCTTTATTGCACTTTTTATTTTAATGACCTTTTTTATCCCAAGATATGCTCCCAACAAGACCATATTGACCGCCTTCGGATGATCGATTTGTTGAGCGATCTGTTCCGCTTCAACCCCAAATGCCAAGATATCATTTCGTTTAGTTCCCTCCTTGATTTGCGAGCTATTGTAAATAATCAATCCATTTCTTTTAACCCTATCTTCAAATCTCTCCAATGAAGGCCGATTTAATGCAATGACAGTATCAAATTCATCTAAGATTGGAGAGGTAACCTTTTCCGTTGATAGGATGACAATACAATTGGCTGTTCCGCCCCGCATCTCTGCACCATAGGATGGATACCAGCAAACTTCTTTTCCTTCATAAAGACCGGCGTGAGCAATAAATTGCCCCATATAAAGGATCCCCTGTCCACCGAACCCAGCAATCAATATTTCTTCTAACATCACCGCTCTCCTCTTTTAAGGGGTTTTAATATCTCCCAATGGGTAGTAGGGAATGAGATTTTCCTTTAACCACTTATAGGAATCCTCTATATTTAAACCCCAATTGGTGGGGCAGATACCAAGGATCTCGACGAGGGATAAGCCACGATGGAAGAGTTGATTCAAAAAAGCTTGCCGGATCTTTTGCCTCGTTTTTCTCACATTCCCGGGGTGATTAACGGCTACCCTTGTAATAAAACTCACCCCTGGGAACGAAGATAGCAGTTCAGCTCCCTTGATAGGAAATCCCATCTCAATTGTGTTACGCCCTTGATGAGAGGTTGATGTCCTCTGCCCGGAAATTGTTGTAGGAGCCATCTGCCCACCTGTCATTCCGTAGACTGCATTATTGACAAAAATCACTGTGATCTTCTCTCCTCTGGCTGCGGCATGCAATATTTCCGAAATGCCGATGGCCAACAGGTCACCATCTCCCTGATAGGTGAAGACCAATCTGTCAGGTAACTCCCTTTTAATACCTGTTGCGACTGCTGGTGCTCTCCCATGAGATGCAGAAACCACATCGATATCCAGATATCGAAAGATCCTACCGGAGCACCCTACCGGTCCAACCCCAACCGTCCGGTCACGAATGTCTAATTCCCCCAAAACATCAGCGATGAGGTTATGAATGATCCCATGGGAGCACCCAGGGCAATAATGGGTCCCCATTTTCGTTCGCAGTTTCGGATACCCTGCCAGTTTTTCGAATTGTTCCTCCATAGGCAACCCTCCAATAGGACATTTTCCTTACTTTCGATGCCTGTACTTTTTCTTTAGCGCCCTCAGATGATCCATGATCTCCTTTACCGAAGGGATTGTCCCCCCAGTCCTCCCATAAAATTCGACAGGTGCGAGGCCATTGACAGCAAGTCTGACATCCTCAAGCATCTGTCCCATGTTCATTTCCACTACCTCCACGCATCGAACGTTCTTGGCAGCGGCAGCGATAATACTGGATGGAAAAGGATAAAGGGTTATTGGCCTAATCATTCCAATTGAAACTCCCTCTTGCTGAAGGAGTTGAATGGCTTTTAAGCAGATCCTTGAGGCAATTCCAAAGGCTACGATCAGGATTTCAGCTGTCTCAATCCGATAAAGTTCCCACTGTGTATGATTCTCCAAAATATCTTTATATTTGTTAAAAAGGTGCTTTGTATGAGCTTCTAAATCGTCCAAGGGAGGGACAAAAAGGGATTTGATGATATTTCGGGATCCCTGCTTATTGGCCCCTCTTGCAGCCCATGCTTTTCTTGGAATTTTATTTTGCCTTTTTCGATCAAACTGCACCTTTTCCATCATCTGGCCAAGAATCCCATCGGTTAGCAAGGCCACAGGGTTTCTATATTTATCTGCTAAGTCAAAAGCCTGAAAAGTCATATCTGCCATTTCCTGGACAGAGTTGGGCGCCAAAACGATGAGATGGAAGTCACCGTGACCCGGAGATTTTGTTAATAGCCAATAATCAGATTGAGAAGGCGTAATAAACCCAAGACCAGGTCCTGCCCTGCAAACATCAACGATAACACAAGGAAGCTCTGCCCCCGCCAAATAGGAAAGCCCCTCGGACATTAAGGATAGCCCTGGTCCGGAGGTGGAGGTCATCACGCGGGCTCCCGCCGCAGCCGCCCCATAAACCATATTGATGGCTGCTACTTCACTCTCCGATTGGATGAACGTCCCTCCCACCTTAGGAAGGTGAACTGACATATATTCCAGGAGTTCAGTCTGAGGTGTGATTGGATAACCATAAAAATGGCGGCATCCTGCCTTGATAGCGGCATCTGCAATTGCTTCATTCCCTTTCATTAGTTTGACTTCGTGAGCCGTCATTTCGATTCTCCTTCTCCAAGGTTCAAAAGTAAACTGGCATTCTTCCCCATAATCGCCTCAATTTCGCTTTGCTGGAATTTGATCTCCCCTGAGGAGCGGTTTGGTAACTCCTGGATCAGCTTAACCCAATCTTCGATTTGAATAAGGGGTAACCCCCGATAAGCAGGGCTATCGCTTCCAAACAGAACGGCCTCTGCACCTGCAATATCTAGTATTCTTCGGAGAATCCTACAAAACTCTTCCGGATGTTGCCAAGCGATTTGCTGCCATCCGGAGATGTCCATGAAGAGATTGGGTCGTCGTGTCGCCATGAAGGCTAACTCTTCCCACCAACCGGTTCCTAAATGGGCGGCAATCAGGTTCAAACTTGGGAAATCCACTAAAATATCGTCGAGGTATATCGGTCTTGAATATTTACTCCGGAGGGGAGGCAATATAACACCAGTATGAAACAGAATAGGAACACCCCAATCGCTGATCTTTTCATAAACCGGGTAAAATTGCTGATCGTTGGGATAGAATCCTGAGGTGGGATGCATCTTCACCCCTTTCATCCCCCATTCTTCTTTTCCTCTCTTTAAAAGATCGAAAACGTTTTTTCGTCTGGGATCCACACTTAGAAAGAAGGCCATCCTTTCCGGAAAACGCAAAGCTATCTCGGCGATTTTCTGGTTCTGCTCCTCTATGGAGACTGGGGGTTCCCCCAACGCCAATCCCCAATCCAGCCCGAATAACACCGACCTATCTATTCCGGCCCTATCCATCTCCTGGATCAAAGCTTCTCCACCTGGGTCCCAAAGGATATCCACCCTTCTCCTCTCTATCTTTTTTTCAGCCTTCCTCGTTTTGCGATAAAGTGTTGATGGAAATTTTGAAAGTTCTTCCCAAAAGATGGGAGCAGTCCAGTCCTGATTAAAGATATGTGTGTGAATATCAATGATCATCATTCCCTTTCCCAACTGTGATTTAATCCCAATAGATTCTCTCTACGCTTTGAAGATCTATTCCGAGAAATCGATTACCAATCGCTTTAAAATTGTCGATGGATCCTCCGCTGATATAAAACGAATGTTTTTCATCTCTAGTAAGTTCCCCTGCTATCCCCGGATGATCTTTTAAAAAAAGGCTGATCTGTCGGACGATCTCTGCGGCTGGATCGATCAGGGTAACTCGATCCCCCATGGCCGATTGGATCTCATTTCGCATAAATGGGAAATGGGTACAACCTAGAATCAAGGTATCAATGTTAAAGGCGTTGATTTCTTTCAAGTACTCTTTAGCAATTGCATATGTTTCAGGGCGATTTAGATAATTCTCTTCGACCAAATAGACGAAAAGCTGACAGGCTTTTGAAATGGTTTGGATTTCAGGATCAATTTTGATGAGGCGATTAGGATAGGGGGAGTTTTCTATTAAAGCCTGACTGCCAATGATGCCAACGCGTTTGTTTTTCGTATTAGCCACTGCAGCCTTAACACCTGCATCAATAACATTAAAAGTAGGTAATTTAAACGTTTCACAGATCAATGGACCTGCAATCGCTGTAATTGTGTTGCAGGCGATCACCAATATCTTTGCCCCACGCTTTACCATAAAATCGGCATCCTGAACTGAATATTGGATCCGCACCTCAGCCGCTTTTGAGGAGTACGGAAGGCGCCCGATATCCCCCAAATAGATGATTCTATATCCAGGTAGATTTCTTAAGATCTCTTTTACTACCGACAGTCCTCCGACTCCTATGTCAAATACTCCGATCATCGATCCTCCCAATCCCATCCCTTCTATTTGAGGTTCATTCATACCATCATCAGTTTCAATTAGATACCATTGGACTGCCCTTGAATCGCCCCATGGGGATGCACCCTCAAATCCTGTCTAAGAGATGTCCTTCCCATTCTTTTATAAATCGAAGACAAGGGGATGCTTTTCTCCCAATTCCCTTAACAGATAAAGTCCTTTCTGATACCCATTCAATATTAAAACCATGATTGCCTCTTTCACCTATTACGACTATCTAAGTAATGTTTTCAAAAAAGTTTTACTAAATTTGTGACCCCCATGGAGTGGAAGTCCGATAAGTCTGAAATCGTATGGATACGTTTTTATAGAATGATGTCTTAAAGTAATCTAAATTTTAAACCCAATCATGAATCCACTTTTTATTGAACCGTGGACTTGGTTTAAGGTGATGCAATCACCGATGCTGTACACCTCTTTGATTTTACTTCTAATTGAATCGTTGATATCATTATTGGGTTTGGTCCCGGTAGCAAGCACTACTGTGTCAGCTTCAAAAAACTCGTCAAATCCACCTGGACGAAGGACCCTAACTCCTTTCTTTGTAATCTCGACCACCTTTGATCTAGTCTCAACTCGGATCCCGGTAGCATTCAGACGATCCATTACCACCCATCTGTTCCAAGCTCCCAAATCCATTCCAATTCGATCCAACATCTCGAGGATTATTACTTTTTTAGCTTTTTTGAATAAAAATTCAGCAACTTCGCAACCGACCAATCCTCCCCCCACAATCACCACCTGTTGGCCAGTTTCTCTATTCCCTGCTAAAACATCGATAGCAGAAATCACATGGTCGGCCTCCACCCCTGGAAGATCAGGAATGATTGGCAATGCCCCCGTGGCGATAACAACAGCATCAGGCAGGGATCCTTCTAAGATTTTCGCATCACAGGTTTCGTTTAGTCTAATATCGACTTTCAACATCTGAAGTTGGCGGGTAAGATATTGAATCAGACTTTTCCACTCTTCTTTATATGGTGGCAGAATGGCATACAGAAGTTGACCTCCTAGCTCCCCTTTTTTCTCATAGAGAGTGACCTGATGCCCTCGAAGTGCAGCAATACGCGCAGCTTCCATACCCGAAGGGCCACCACCGACGACCGTTATTTTTTTGAGTCGATCAGTAGGTGTAATGGAGAATTCCTTTTCCCTTCCTGCTCTTGCATTTACAGAACACTCGATAGGTTCACCCTTTAATAAAGTATTCCAACAATGGCAACAAGCCGTGCATAATCGTATATCTTCAAATCTGCCCTTTCTAGCCTTATTGGGAAGATCTGGATCTGCTATCAGGGGTCGACCCATGGCGATCATATCAGCCATGTCCTTCTTTAGGATCTCTTCTGCCATGAGGGGATCATTGATACGACCTCCAATAGCAACGGGAATATGGATATTCCTTTTCATCCCGGCAGCTAAATGGATAAAAGCCCCTCGAGGAACTGACATTTGATCTATTGGCTCTCTCGTCTCATGCCATCCTGGTCTGAGGTTGAATGCGTGTACCCCTTTTGTCTCAAGAAGACACGCAATCTTTATCCAATCCTCGAGGTGAAGTCCCCAGGGCACCATATCTTCACCAGGAATCCGACAAATCAGCGGGAAATCATCCCCGACCTTTTTCTTGATTTGGCATATACCTTCTATAATGATTCTGAGACGATTCTCTAAGCATCCCCCATATTCATCTGTCCTTTGATTGGTAAAAGGATTGATGAAACGGACAAGTAAATTGCCTCCCACCACCTGTAGTTCAATGGCATCAAAACCAGCCTCCCTGGCCCGTCGGGCAGCGCCACCTATCGCCTCCTCAATCTGATGAATTTCATCAATGGTGAGAGGCCTAATTCGGGGAGGGAATTCCAATTGACTCGATTCTGCAAGCAAACCCTGCACAGGAAGGCAGACCTCTGAGGGCCCCACATCTTCAGCAGTACTCTCTCTTCCCTTTTGGGCCCAGTAACCATAAAGGGAAAGCTGAGCGGCACATTTTCCACCATTATCGTGAATCGCTTTGGTTAAGGCTTTAAGTCTTGGAACACAGTGATCTTCATACAAATTCAATCGCCCTCGCCCAATCCTTCTGCTTGGATAAAGGACTTTCAATGCGCCGATGATCAAAAGGCCCACCCCGCCTCTTGCACGTTCCGCATAAAATTGTTCTATCCGGTCGCCTTCTTCTAAATCATATTGGGTAGTGATCGCCGGCATAATGATCCGATTGGAAATCTCTAGCGGGCCTAATCGAATTGGTTCAAAGAGTTTTGTCAACAAATATCTGCTCGCCTCCTGTTTATCCATACAAATGACAGGTCACGTAGTGACCCGACTGAATAGTGATGGTAGGTGGTTCCTCTTCTTCACAGATACTCATTTTGCGAAAACACCTAGGATGGAATCGACAGCCAAGAGGAGGGGTATGAGGACTAGGGATATCTCCTTCTAGGAGAATTCGTTCTTTCTTGATATCCGGGTTTGTTGATGGAATCGAAGAAATCAGAATCTGAGTGTAGGGATGCTCTGGATTTTGACATAGGATATAAGCAGGACCCCATTCGACAATCTTCCCCAAATACATCACAGCCACCTTATCGCATAAATAGGAGATGACACTAAAATCGTGAGAAATCAGAATATAGGTTAGGCAATACTCCTGATGGAGTTCCGTCAACAGATTGAGAATTTGCGACCGAATCGAAAGATCGAGGGCTGAAACAGGTTCATCTCCAATAATAAGTTTAGGATTTAAGGCCAGAGCCCTTGCAATGCTGATACGCTGTCTCTGCCCTCCACTAAATTCATGAGGATACCTATTCTTATCTTCTATTTTAAGACCGACTTTCTCTAAAAGGAAATCGATTCGGTCTTTTTTCTCATGTTTATTAAAAATGGGATGAATCTCCATAGGTTCGCCGATGATTTCCCCGATTTTCATCCGAGGATTTAAGGACGAATAGGGATCCTGGTAAATGATCTGCATATACCTTCTCATTTTCTTCATTTCCATCTTATTTAAACCCAATAGGTTCTGTCCCTCAAATTCAATTTGACCGGAAGTAGGCTCGATCAATCGCAAGATGGTTCGGGCCGTGGTGGTTTTTCCACACCCGCTTTCACCCACCAATCCCAATATCTCTCCTTCCTGAAGGGAAAAACCGATCCCATCAAGCGCTTTATAGTAAAGCCCTTTCCCAGCCGCAAAATATTTCTTTAAATCAGAGACTTTTAGTAAATCTCGGCTCACCATTAATTTTCAGACCCTTTTAGATTTTACCCCATTGAGGTTCAAAGCCCTTGATCTTTCCATACCTCTTTGAAGACCCTTAGGTAGTTGCCTCCAACGATCTTCAATATTTCTTCGTCAGTCTTCCCTCTCCTGATCAGTCCTCTGAGCAGATTAGTCCATTTTAATACGGAATCAATTTCAGTCGGGTAAATCCAAGGCCAAGGAGGATACATCTCGGGTTTGTACTTCGTTTTTCCAAATCCCAGTTGTCCATCTTTGGTCATATAATCCTCTTTAATTCGGGTTTCACTAATATCCAAACCAATTCCGACATGATTCACACCCACCAGTTTGATCACATAATCGATATGGTCTAATAAATCCTCCAAGGTGGCCTTCCCATCCTTTTTTAGAAATCCAGGAAAGGCATTGATGCCAATCACCCCCCCTTTTTGGGCCAAGGCCTTAATGATCTCATCACTGACATTTCTTGGATGATCACATAAAGACTTCGGATTTGAATGGGAGATGAGGATAGGCTGTTTCGAAAACTGAATGGTTTCAAGAATGGTTCTTTCACCGCAGTGAGAAAGATCGATGAGAAGCCCCAAACGGTTCATTTCTTGAACAACCTCAACACCAAAATCACTCAATCCGCATTCTGTTCTCTCCGCACAACCATCTCCGATTAAATTTCTTTCATTATAGGTCATACTAATGACCCTGACTCCTAATTTTTTGAATATGCTTAGTAAGTGAAGATTGTCTTCGATAGGGGAGCCGCTCTGGAAAGCAAAAATCACAGCAACTTTTCCTTCCCTTTTAGCCAATTCGATATCAGAAGCCTTTTCAGCCAATATAGATATCTCCTTTAATCTCTCCAATCTCTCAAACCACTCACAAATATTTCTAATTGTGGTTAAAAAATTTTCGTTAGCGACCAAGGTTAGAACAATCCCTGTCAGCCCCCCCTGCAAGATTCGATGCATATATTCTTCAGAATCTCTCAAAATGACCATTGTTCCATCAATATGGATTCCCCTTTGCTGGAGATCCCGCAAACGAGTCTCTATTTCTTTTTCCATTTTCAATCTCCTCCACTCTCAGTCTATTAAGTGCATTCTCTTGTCATTTTGATTAAAACGTTATTTTCGGATCTAATATCTCTCTCAATTCATCCCCCAGGATATTAAATGAAAACACCATCAAAAAAATAACCAAGCCAGGGAAGGTGGTGTACCACCAGCAATCAAGGATAAATGGTCTAGCATTTGAAAGCATTGCTCCCCATTCTGGGAGGGGAGCCTGGGCTCCCAATCCGATAAAACTAAGAGAGGCAGCGGAGATTGTGACTAAACCAATATCCATGGTGGAACGGACAACCACGGGGGTAATGCATTCCGGCCAGATATGCTTCCATAAGAGACGCCAAGTCCCTGCGCCCAATGCCATTGCCGCCTCCACATAGGCGTTTTGTTTTACCTTCAGGATAGTGGCTCTAATTAACCTGACATAGAGTGTCCACCAAACAAGGGCAATCGCGATGGTCGCATTTTCAATGCTTGGACCCAATGCTGCGGAGATGGCCATCGCCAATATCAGATAGGGGAAAGCCATCACCATATCGGTTAATCGCATGATCAAGCCATCGATTTTCCCCCCATAAAATCCGGCAAACGAACCCAGGGAAAAGCCCACCAGCAGTGAAAAGATCAATACGATGGCGGCCAACCGGATCGAAATCCTCCCCCCATAAATGATTCTACTGAAAATATCTCTCCCTACTTCGTCAGTCCCAAAGAGGTGCTTTGAAGAAGGAGAAAGTAGTCGTTCATAGGGGTTCACCACAAAGGGATCATACGGGGCAAACCATTGTGGAGCAACAGCTATAATGATGTAAGTAACGACCACCAAAATACTAAATACCCTAAGCGGATAACGTCGCAAATAAAGAACAAGTCCTTTCCCCAATTTTTTTTCATTTTTCCGTACAGCTAAATCGGACACTTCCATCAATATTTAATCCTCGGGTCCAACAAACTGTAGATGATATCGACTAACAGATTGATAACAACATAGACTACAGACATTAACAGAGCTAAAGCCATGATAATTGGAAAATCGAGTTCAATGATGGCAAGAACACCATATGTCCCAATTCCTGGCCACGAAAAGATCGTTTCTACAATGAAGGCGCCACCGAGGAGCCATCCCAACTGCCCTCCGATGATGGTGGCCGTGGGAATCATAGCATTTTTTAATGCATGTTTATAAATGACCCGGAATTCATTTAAACCTTTTGCTCTGGCCATACGAATATAGTCTTCATTGAGCACTTCCAGTAAACTCGAACGGGACATTCGCGAGGTGATCGCCAACATTGTCAACGCCAAAGAGGAGGCCGGCAATATCAGGTGTTTTATTGAATTTAAAAACATCTTCAGATTCCCGGTGCAGATACTATCAACGAGGTAAAGACCGGTGATCTTGGGTGGGGGGCCCAACATTAAATCGATCCTTCCGCTACTCGGTAACCAGCCCAGATAGGCATAAAATATAATTTGGAGCAACAGACCAAGCCAGAAGATTGGCATGGATACCCCGAATATTGAAAAGGTCCGGCTGATCTGATCAAGGAGCGTATTTTTTTTGTAAGCTGAGAGGATTCCCAAATTAATACCTAAGAAGGTGCTAAGGGTGATAGCCACCAGTGAAAGTTCTAGGGTGGCAGGGAAATAGCGTAAGATATCATCTTTAATCATGCGATTGGTACGATAGGATTTTCCCAAGTCTCCGTGGATTAACCGGTTCATATAATTGAGATATTGTTCCCAGATAGGTTTATCCATCCCCATCTCTTTACGAACCTTTTCCACCTGTTCGGGCCCAGCGATCAGTCCAGCCGCGTATCTTGCAGGATCTCCTGGAATGACATGAGAAAGGACAAAGGTAATAATCGACATCCCCAACAAGATGGGGACCAAAGTAGTCAATCGTTTTAAAATATATTTTGGCAATGGCCTCTCCGCTGCATTTCCATCGTACATTTCCCGTAATGGGTCTACCTAAAATTTGTTTGTTCCACCTGAGGTTAAAATAATTACTGAATACGAATTGCCAGTCTACCCTGCCTCATATCAGCAGGGTAGACTGAACATATGTAATCGATGATGAAGCGTAGATCGAAGTAACAAAAGATGAGGGACTCAATCGGCAAAATACATATCATAAAAATTGAACTGGCCCCAGGACAATGGGTCGAGCTTATAACCCTTGATATTTTTATGCATCGGTTTCATGGTATGTTTTTGGAATAAGAAAATCTGAGGGACATCCTCATAGATGATCTTCTGTACTTCCCTGATCTGAGTAATCCTTCTCCTGGGATCCATCGTTTTTGAGGCTTGCTCCAAAAGTTCATCAACCTTTGGATTGACATACCAGTTCTGATTCCAAAAAACCCCAGCCGCCGATTTTGAGTGGAACTGTTTCATCAGAAAATCAATGGAATCATCAATAGGGGCATCCCCATGGGCCCCATCAAAAAGTTGGGGTGTAGTACCAGGATCTTTTACCATCCCTAAAAGGGTAACCCAGGTGGTCTCACGCATCGCCATTTCGATCCCAAGTTCCTTTAGTTTAACCTGGAGAATCTCTCCTATTGGGCGGCTTGAAGGCACCTCTTTTAAATAGACGTATTCAAATTTTATATCACCTGCTTTAAATCCCCCTTCTTCTAATATTTTTTTTGCCCTTTCGATATCCTGTTTGAAGGGATTTAAAGTATCATTGTGACCAAATAAACCTTTTGGCATCGGTCCATACATTTCGCTGGCATGGTTACCCATGATCTTCTCGATGGCGGCTTTATAGTCAAAAGCATAAGCGACGGCCTTCCGCACTCGGATGTCATCGAAGGGTTTTCTCTTGTTATTCATCCGGAGATATTGACATGCAAAATTTGGAGCTTCAACGATCTGGATGTTTGGATTCCTTTGTAGAGCCCTTAAATCATCAACCTCCACCCGGTTCGAAATATGAATATCCCCTTTATCTAGCAATAGCCTTCTCGTTGCCGATTCCTTTATTGGTTTCCAAACAATTTTATCAATATTATTATTTGTATTCTTCCAGCCCCTCCAATACCCCGGGTTTTTCGCTAAAATGGCATATTCCCCAGGTTGAAGGGTTTCCATATAATAGGGTCCAGTTCCTCCCTTCATATTTTCATTGAGGTATTTTTGCCCCCAATCACCCTTCTCCTCATTCGCCTTAACATACTTTGGACTCACCATATAGATCATCGGTAACCTTTGAAGAAAGGTGGGGTTGGCCTCCTTCAAGATGATTTTTACTTTATGCTCACCAATGACTTCAACCTCCTTAATATCTTTAATGTAAATCGCTGGCGCTCGATTAATCTTTTGAATTCGTTCGATTGAAAACTTTACTGCCTCTCCATTAAAGGATGATTGGTCATGAAATTTGACATCCTTTCTTAAATTAAAAGTATATTCAAGGTGATTAGAAGAAATTTCCCAGGACTCTGATAGGGAGGGTTCAAGTTCGGTTGTCCCTGGTTTGTATCTTAACAGACCTTCATAAGTTGCATAAGTAAATGCACGGGATACAACATCTGTAGCCACTGCAGGATCAAAAGAAGTTGGAAGCAAAATGTCTGCGATGATTAACTGTCTTTCTTTTGCGCCTAAACCCTCATTGACTCCGAAGGGGCTTAACGTTAAAACCATCAAAATCAATCCAACTAAGACACTCGACTTGCACCTTTGGTGAACGATTCCCATGGTATTTATCCTCCTTGTTCAAATCTTAATCCTTTTTTGTTCCTTACCATATCATGGCCTATAGGGCTTTTCTCAATCACCTCCTTTTTTGATTGTTTTCTGTCAGGCAGGAGTAACAAAGCCTTCCCTTCAGACCATCCCACTTCATACTTGCCTTGAAATGAATTCAGCCGTTTTCTTTAAAAAACGGCAAATCTCCTCAATTCTATTTTCTGTTAATCGATCGCTCAAATCTGTCACACTGATCGAAGCCAAAACATTTGAATTCTTATCCAGGATAGGTACCCCCACACAGGTTATATTTCCATGAAGTTCTTCCCTATCGACCGAGTATCCCTGTTTCACAATACGATGAAGTTCTTCTTTCAAGACTTCACGACTCATTATCGTTTTTTCAGTGTATGGGATCCACGCAATCTGATCAATTAATTCGTTTTGCCTCTCCTGTGGCAGAAAGGCCAGGAGGGCTTTGCCGACACCAGAACAGTGGAGCGGGACGTTAACGGATAACCGTTGAATCAATGATGGGCTTTGCAGATTATGAACCCGATCAATAATGGTAATGGAATTCTGACTCAGAATTCCCAGATGACAATTGATATTAAGGTTGGAAGCCAGACTTTCTAAATGGGGTCTGACAATTTTTCGTAACCTCATGTGATGGCTATATAGAATACCAATTTCAAAGATTCTCAGACCAAGACGATATTTCTTAGTTGCCGGATTTTGTTCTAATATTCCTACCTCTCTTAAGGTTGTCATCAATCGATGAACCGTGCCCGGATGAACCCCCAGTTTTTTGCTAATTGCATTGACTCCTATTTCCTCAACCTGTTCATTAAAGGCTGATAAAATATCATAAACATAATGAACAGCCATTGAGGACCCTTTGGGTTCGGAATTTGATCTCAATGTCATCCTCAATAATTTTTACCCTAACCAGCAAGCCGAAAAATGTTGATTGCCCACCGGTCTTAGCCCAGGCTCTTCCCTTTGGCATCTTTTGTCGGAAAAAGAACACCTTGGGGCAAATTTGCATCCATGGGGGAAATGGTAAGGATCAGGAACTGCACCCGGAATTTCATATAAACGTTCTTTATTTCTCCTCTGGCATCTTTCGATGGAGATAAGGGACTGAATAAGTCCTATGGTATAAGGGTGATGAGGCCTTTTAAAAATTTCTTTGACCTCTGCCTCTTCAACCACTCTACCGGCGTATAAGACAATCACTCTTGAGGCATGCTCCGCAATGATCCCCAAGTTATGCGTAATTAACAGGATGGCAGTTCCTGATTCTTTCTTCAATTTCATCATCAAATCTAGCATTTGGCTTTCAATCGTCACATCAAGAGCTGTTGTTGGTTCATCAGCGATCAATATTTTAGGATTACATAATAAAGAAATGGCAATGATGATTCTCTGTCTCATCCCCCCACTTAGTTGATGCGGATAGTCATTAAGTCTTTTTTCTGGGGCAGGAATCCCAACTGATTTTAACATGTCGACCGTTCTTTCTATGGCTTCTTTACTCCTTAAATTTTGATGAATCATAAGGGTTTCTAAAATTTGATTTCCGATAGTGAAAACCGGATTGAGTGAAGTCATGGGTTCTTGGAAAATCATTGAAATCTTGTTCCCACGGATTCTTCGCATTTCAGAGCTTGAAAGTTCAAGTAAGTTATTGTTCTCAAAAAATATTTTACCATCGGTGATCTTTCCGGGTGGAGTAGGAAGCAACCTGAGGATAGAAAGCGCTGTCACCGATTTTCCGCAGCCTGATTCTCCCACCATCCCCAGTGTTTCTTCACTGCTAATGCGAAAACTAACCTGTTTGACGGCCTCGCAAACCCCTTTATTAGTATGGAAAGAAACACTAAGATTTTCTACTTTTAAAATAGTGATCATGTAAAAAGCACAAAATTATTAACAATAATTTTAATTATATACAAATTATTCAAATAATATTTAATTTATTACAATAAAATTAGATTCTTGTCAACATTTTTTTATATCTGGAGTTTTATGGGTTTTGTCAAGGGGCAAGTTAATTCATCCTCCTTGGGAGAACACCTTAATTCAATCATTATAAGCGATAACAATAGAGAAAGAGAAGGTGATGATTAGGGGGGATTTTGAACTTAGCTTCTTCCGAGTCACGTTTCATAATCAAGTGATGTGCATTATGGACCAACCGGTCCAGAGACGAGTTTGGCCATGACTGGGCCTGCGAATAGTGGAATCCATTCCTAAGGGAGTCGGTTACTCGCTATCTCGCTATAATGATTGATGATTTTAAATGGTGCTCAGCCACAGTCTCTTAGAAATCCTATACCTGGATAGGGCTGAGCGTAGAGAAAACGAAGTCATTGATGATTAAAATATTTGGGAGAAGATATTTTTTAATGCGTTTGTCCCAGGATTGTTCGGCCTGTCCTGCCAAGAGGAAACGGAAAAGCTTGATGGTCTGGGTTAAAACCCAAACGACAGGTTCGTAGCCCCTGCCGAAGAATTCAGAACTTTAAAACCGAGAGTATCTTGCCAAAATATACTACTTCCAAAAGGCTTCGGTATGAAAAACAAATCAAAACCCAGGATTTGTTCCGTTTATTATCGCTCGAAATGTTGCATGGAGGCAGAAAAACTTAAAAACAACATTCCATGAAGAACTCACTTCATAAAAATATTTTTGTCTTGCCAATCCGGTATTTGCCCTGTATCATAATGAAAATAACGGCACTTTCTTGAGAGTGAAGGGATAAATTAAAGGAAAATGAAAAGGCAGTTGAAATCTACTCGGGAAAAAATTAATGAGATGGTACGCCGGATCGTTAAGGGGTTCGACCCGGAACA
>Ga0194126_10004988_pt1 | contig 19852 bp, 18 predicted proteins | sample TA2KigC150mmetaG_FD_148641 | JGI IMG/M metagenome (GOLD analysis project Ga0194126, IMG submission 148641) | Freshwater microbial communities from Lake Tanganyika, Tanzania - TA2015035 Kigoma Deep Cast 150m | ecosystem: Environmental > Aquatic > Freshwater > Lake | place: Tanzania: Lake... | reverse complement strand
TTGTGAGCGCCTCTCCAGGTGACTGCCGCGCCCCCGGCACATACCGCGGGAGGCGCAACGACAATTATACTTGGGACTCCGCCCGGTGGAACCCGGCTGGGGAGGGGTTTCGGGGCGCTGTTGACAGCAAACCCCTTTGCGGTATAATACTGCGCGCACGGCCGACTAGCTCAATGGCAGAGCAATTGACTCTTAAGCACCCAAGATAGGCCAATAGGCACTCGTGGGATGCACATATCTGGCGGTACAACAATCCATAGCCCCCATATCTGGGGGCTTTTTCATTGAAAGGAGAGAGTATAGAACATATGTTCTTTTCACATCTGCAGTAGTAGTGCAGTAGTATCCACCCAGGGGACCCGTTCTGAGGGATGAGGAATGCTTGTGTTATCGGCGGTGGTAGGCCTTCCAAGGCTTACCACCGCTCTTCTCTTTCTCATTTCTATAAGGACGGAACAATGACTATCTTAACTATTGCCAATCAAAAAGGCGGCGTGGGAAAAACCACAACCGCTGTGACCCTTGGCCACGGCCTGGCCGAGGCAGGCCAGCGCATCCTGCTGGTGGATCTTGACCCACAGGGGCACATCGCCTTTGCCCTGGGTGCCGAGAAAGCTCCCGGCTTTTACCGTCTGATCGTGGACGAGGAGCCCATTGAAAAGATTGCCATCACCTGCAGACCGAACCTGGACATTATTCCAGGAGACAAGAAGACCGAGAAAGCCAAGCGCACCATTGTCATCTCCAACTTTCCCGCCGAGACCATCCGCAGGGCTCTAGCAAATGCAGAGTACGACACGATCATTCTCGACCTGGCACCTTCACTGGACGTGCTGCACGTTTCAGCGTTGATGGCCAGTGACTGGGTGCTCATCCCCACAAAACTGGATGCCATGGCTGTGGATGGAGTGAACGAAGTCCTGCGTTCCATGGGGGAGGTAGCGGAACGCGGCCATCGGCTGGGGTACAGCATCCTGCCGACCTTCTTCGATCGCACCACACGCGAAACCATTCTACAACTGGGGGCGTTGGTGGAGACATTCAATGGCCATGTCTGGCCTCCCATTCCCCAAGACACCAAGGCGCGCGAAGCACCCGCCTATGGCAAGAGTCTGTGGGAATACTGCCCGCATTCGCCAGCAGTGGTTGGTTATGGAGGGAATATCCAAAGTGGCTATGTCAGCACCCTGCGGCGCATCCTGGAGGTACAGCATGGATAAAAAACTTGAACGCCGTTCCGTGGTGGACCCAGCCGTGGCTGACATGCTTGCGGACATGGAAAAGAAGCGGCGCATCGCCAGCCTGCCAAAATCGAAGCAGGAGAAGGCTCGCAAGGACTCTGTTCGGCACAAGGCCGGGATGGACCTGCCCATTGAACTCCACGAGCGACTACGTGCTATTGCAGAAAAGGAACACATCTCCGTTTCAGGATTGGCAGTCTTCTTCCTGTACCGGGGAACCCTGGAGTACGAGGCAAGCAGGGTTGATCTTTCCCCGTACAAGCGTATCTCCCGCAGCCCCCGCTTCGAGTACATCCTTGATTCCACCAAAATGGAAAAACCGTGAACAAACGCTACCCTTTTACGGAAGCCTATAGGCTACCCTTCGATCATAACCAACGCCACCCTATAAGGGTAGCCTATACGGTAGCGTATCCATCCACAGGAAGGCCTGTAAGCCGTTTTCTTGACAAGGAGGCACTGCGGTCTTCTCCTTTCCTTCACCCCCCTTTTAGCAGGTAATCTGGCATGACACTCACTCCCGATCAGGCATGGCAATCCGCCCTTGGTCAACTCCAATTTGATATGCCCAAAGCATCCTTCGACACCTGGGTCAGGGACACGAACCTGGTTTCTTACAAGGATGGTTTATTCACCATTGGTGTCCGGAATGCCTATGTACGGGAATGGCTTGAGAGTCGGTTGACCAGCACGGTCACGCGCCTGCTGATGGGCATGATGAACCGGGAAGTCGAGGTTACCTTTGTTGTAGACGAGCCAGATGTTGTTGAAGAGGATAAGGATGAGTCAGAAGCAGAAGAGGAGACGACAGATGTCCAGGTCGTGCACCGCTTACAGTATGACGAGATTGTCGTACCCGAAAGGGTAGTCGCCATTCCTGGGTACTTCAGCCGCCTGATCCCTGAGATCGGGACGCGCAATGCCTGGTTGTATGTGGGATGGCGGCAGGCAGCCTGGGGTGGGAAACGACAAGACAACGGGGCGAAAACCTGGCGTATCCCGGTGAGAGAGATCGTTCGTTTCTCCGGTATGAGCCGCAGGACTTTCTTCCGGGCGGTTGAGGATCAAGGCACCTGGGATGCCCTCGCTGGGCTGGTGGAAAGATGCGAAGAGGAACCTTCCTGGGCAAGAGGCAGGGACCGGCGCGCCCATCGCCTGCCCAACCATTACACGGTACACATGACCCTGCCTCTCTCCAGGCGGGACGCCGCGGCAGTTCGTGATTGGCTCTTCGCACGGGTAAAAGAGGGAATGTCTTTATTGGATGCGCTCAAGCAGGCGGTTGAGATCCAGGATCTGGTTGGTGAAATTCTCCCCCATCTCGACTCTCCTGGCAAGGAATACTCTCTCCCCGTTCCTCGGACGGTCATGGAAATTACCGGTAATCTATTCGGATCGGAAGAAAAACCACCCAAAGATATCCAGGATGCTGCCGAGGAGCTGCACCGAAAGATCATCAATGCTTTTGGAGTCATCCTGATGACCCACTACTTCCTCGAGACCGTCATCCCGAACGCAGGATTGACCCCATCCCAGGCCTGGCTGGTTGCCTTGCTGCGGGACCGCTGCTATGTCAACCGCGATACCGGCGAGGTGCGGGATGAGGTGCTCATTCGCGGCGGGTACGGCGAACTGGCTGACTGGATGGGAATGAACCGCCCGAAAACCATCTGGGAATGGTTCCGGGAAGAGTCTGGGGCTATGGGAGCTTTTCTGGCAATCCTCCCTGTCCAGGAAAAGGACGAGCCGAACTCGCTGCGTCTGAGGATCAGGCTGGAAGAACCCATCTTTGCTGGCGCGAATGACACCATTAGGATGGCGCAGGTGTCACTATCTGACGGCGCGGATGACACCAATAAGCCTGGCGCGGATGGCACCCATAGGATGGCGCAAATGGCACCATTGAATGGCACGGATGGCACTGCTGCATGGCGCGAATGGCACAGTTTAAAGCACTTAAACACCTCCCAAAACACCTCTGAAAGAATCACTCCCACCACCTCAGACAGACCGGCGGCGGTAGTCCCATCTTCTTGGAACCTGCGGAAAATTCTTGTACAGGGGCGCGTCCACCCAAAGGTCAGGGCGGATCTGTTGGCAAGAAATTCTTCTGTTCAGGCTTTCGTTTCCTGGTTGTTGTATGCCTGCAGCCCGGCTGGGGATGGAATCCAAAGCCCGCTGGCTTATGCTCTCGCCTCTCTACGGGATGCTCCGGATCAGGGTTCAGGTGGCGCATATGACCATCTGGCTGCTTTACCTCCTAGGGAATTGGTCTGCCTGCTGCGCTGGTCCGTGAAGCAAGCCGGGCAGAAATATTGCTTCGATAGGGAGGAATCGGGGAACGATACCTGGGACAAGACAATGGGATTCTCTGAACGCCACGGGATCCTGCTGTCTATTCTGCTTGGTGATGGTGACTCATCGCCGAGATGGGAGCGTAAGAACACCCAGACGGTCATGGATGGAGAGGTAGTTCAAGAAGAAACACAAGTCATCCATGAGTACAGCCGCTAGTAAGGAGCCATTTTTACATGAATCGAATTTTCCTTGTCGGTAATCTCACCGGCGACATCTACTACGACCGCCTGCGCATCAAGGGGGTCGAGCGACCCTTCCTGCGGCTCATCCTGATGTCCAGCCGCCCCAATTTTGTTGGCGGGATGCGCATCGTTCTTTGGGATGAAAAGGCGGAACTATTCTTTCCATACCTGCAGCGCGGTTCGGAGATCGCTGTGGTCGGGCATCTCCAGACCCGTGAGCACAAGGAGAAGCTGATCCACGAAATCGAAGCCGCAAACCTCATCCTGCTCCGCAAAGTGAACTGGGAATTTGGAGAGAAGGAACGGCTGCGTCGCAATCTGCCCAAGCCCTCGGCATCCGACAACAATGTCTTTGTCGTTGGGAGCATCGGGGAGGATATCTATTTCGACTGGTTCAAGCGTTCCAATGGTGATTCCAGTTATGCCTTCCTGCGCCTGATGCTCTCGAACGAGCAGTACTTGAACGGGCTGCGCGTGACCGTCCGAGGAACGCTGGCAGAGTTGGCTTTTCCATTCCTGCAGAATGGTTCCAGGATCGCCGTCGACGGTCATTTGCAGACTCGCGATCGGGAGACTGGCAAGAAAATCGTGGAAGTGACCGCAGAACACATTGCCTTCCTCGAGAACATCAACTGGCAGGCTGGAGAGGCTGCCCAGAAGACTCGAAATGACCACTCCCCGCTAGAGGTGAAACATGGAGTATGAAGTTGAAATTCCCGGAATTGTCCTTCGCTGGCTCCGGATTCTCCTGGCATCCGTGCTTGTTTTATCTTTTGTATTGGTAGGGCGTGCCGTCTCTCCGGTTGGAGAAAGTGGCCGCCCTCAGCTCCTGACCCCCCGCCTGGCGCGCATCACCGCCTACCAGCGGGATGCCCGGGAATGGGCTAGGAGGCTGCAAGACATCCAGGCTGGGCTCGAAGTGCTGCTATCAAATCCTTCTGGAAACCTGCTTGACCTGGACAGTCGGGCGAACCTCCTGTACGGTCAATTGTTGAACTTGCAGGTAGAGGTGGACAGCACACCCGTCCCTCCAACCCTGGAAAGCCTGCACGCAGATTTTCGCGAGGTAGTAGGTGCGACAGTAGACACAGTAGGCTTGGTCGCTGCATGGATCAGTGCACCCACGCCCGAAAATCATTCTTCTGCTGTAGAGGCATTGACCAATGCAGAGGAGATGCTGATCCAGATCAACCAGAATCCCTGGGTGGAAGGTGAACGATGAGCCAAATGGACATTCGCATCCGAGAACTGGAGGCTAGCCTGGATGCACATCGCCTGCTTCTAGCGTCCGTATCGACACGGGCAGAAGAAGCCCGCGGACAACTTTTGCGCATCGGTCATGAACTGGGTGGTGAGGAGTTCACCAACTATCTTGCCTCGTTGGGTGATCCCGAGAATATCTCTGCAGACAAGATCGCTACGCAGATCATGATCATGATCCAGGCGAAATTGCCCTTTCAGAATGTGGAAGCAGTAAAAGACCAGATCAAGGAATTGAGAAAACTATTCACGGATATGAAGCGGTTGCTGGACGTTCAAACAAAACGAGCAAGCAGTGCTGAGACTTCGGTGCTTGACCTGAGGAGGCAAGTGGAAACGCTTGAAAATAACCTTGCAAACGAAAGGCGGAAGAACAAAGACCTCGCGGCAAAGATCCCCCCACCCGCAGAGCCCACCCCGCCAGTCGATCACTCCGAATGGTTCTCAGAATGGAGTCAGCATAAATCCTTCGAGCGGAACAAGTGGCTCATTCTCCTACTGGGTGAATATGGGCTCTCGCGTTTGACCGAGATCAAGGCGAAACTGATACAGGGTTCCGATATAAAGCCAAGGACAGTCTACACCGACATCAAAGCATGTGTCCTGGCAGGATTGATCGAACGCCGGAAAGGAGTCTCCGACCTTGGGCGTCCTACAGCCATCATCCTTCTGACTGAAAAGGGAAAGTGGACCTACTCGCGGCTGACGGGGCGAAAACCGGTCCCCAGTGAATACCTGGAGCTGATTAAGGCGCATAAAACTAACCGGCATACCAATCTGATCCTATCGGTTGCTGATCATTTTCAAAGGGTTGGTTTCACCGTGGACCGGGAGCCGAGAACCATCCAGGTCCCGGGAGGTCACATCTTCCAGCCCGACCTGATCATCCAGAAAGAGACCGAGACATTCTATCTGGAAGTCGAAACCGGTGAACAAATAGAACGCGCCTCCCTGGCACAAAAATGGCAGAATGCCATGGTAGCAGGAGGCGGGCGGATCTGCATCGCCGTGCCGCGCCCGGGTGTCATGACCACCCTGCAAAGCCATGTACAGGACTGGGGAACGGAGCGGGGTAAAAAACCGCGCCTGTACTTGACCAACCTCGAGTGGTTGCGGAACTGCAAACCCGGCGATAGCCCCTGGGCGCGCATACGGTAGGCATTTTAGGTTAGGCGGTTATTTTTATGGCCCAAGGGAACAGCGTAAATTACTGGGAATCTATGGCCGAGGGAGTTGTTGAAGACCTGCACTTCCCAGGGATGATGGATCTTGGAGCATCAATCATCCAACGGGCTTTTCACCGCTCCAGCACCGCGTTGCAGGACATGTGTATAGATCATGGTGGTCTTTATGTCCTTGTGCCCGAGCAGTTCTTGTACTGTACGAATGTCATACCCACTTTGCAACAGATGGGTGGCGAACGAATGCCGAAATGTATGAGGACTGACACTTTTTGTGATCGCGGTCTGACGGGCTGCTTCCCTTACCGCGCGCTGCAATACACTTTCATCCAGGTGATGGCGTCGAATTACCCCGGAAAGTGGATCAACAGATCGTTGCGATGCAGGAAAAATGTATTGCCAGCCCCATTCTTTACCGGCATTGGGATATTTAACGCTCAAGGCGTAGGGTAGAGCCACTTCACCAAAGCCCTCTTTCAAATCCTTCTCGTGCAATGCTTTCACGTCTCGTAAAAGGATATGGAGTTCCGGGACCACTGAATCCGGGAGGACGGTAACGCGGTCTTTTTCCCCTTTCCCATCACGCACAATGATCTGATGATCGTTGAAATCGATATCTTTCACCCGTAAACGCAAGCATTCCGTTAATCGTAAACCACTGCCATAAAGCAAGCGAGCCATCAGGCGGGGTTTCCCAACCATTTTGTCTATGACTTCCAAGGCTTCCTCATGGGTTAACACAGTCGGTATGTGTTTTGGTCGCCCGGCGTGAACCAAATTGGGAATATGAACCATTTCCTGCTGCAAGATGTTCCTGTACAGAAAGAGCAGCGCACTCAGGGCTTGATTCTGTGTTGATGCTGCAACGTGTCTATCTTGCGCCAGGTAAGCAAGAAATGCCTGGATTTCCGGAGTCCCCATATCTTTTGGATGTCGTTTCTTGTGAAAAAGAATATAGCGTTTTATCCAGTCAATATAGGTTTGTTCTGTTCGATAGGAGTAATGCTTCATTCTCAAAGCATCACGTACCTGGTCCAGTAATTTCTTTGGTGGTTCAGACATTGGACATTTCCTGTGCTTATGCTATACTTTTTAAGTGGTAATCACATTTTAACCTATTGCAGCCTAATGCCTATATTAGATTCGGTGATTAGACTACAGAAGCCCATAAGCTATTGAGCCACATAAGCGAGGCTGAGCAACTAGTTAGGCAGCAGCAAATAGATTGATGGTCAATGAAAGGATAAGGCCATGCACGAACGCATGATGGATAAGACAACTCAGCCTTCTGATGCAGATATGATCAATGCAATCGGATTCCCCATCGCTGATGCATGGACTGCCTTGCGACGTTTCTTGGTTGAGACTTACGAAATAATTCCCACCTTCAATTCCGGTGGGAAAAAGTATGGTTGGAACATTCAACACCGCACAGGTGGGCGGCCTTTGTGCGAAATGTATCCAGAGAATGGTTCGTTCACTGTTTTAGTTGTATTGGGAAAATCAGAACTTGAACAGGCCTTGGGCAGGATTGATACTTTTAGCTCGATTATTCGGAAGGCATTACTTGAAACACCAAGATTTCATGATGGCTGTTGGATGTACATCCGTGTATCTGACTCGCTAACTTGTCAGAAAGATGTGCAAGATATTCAACAGCTTATCTTGATCAAGAAGAAACCACCAAGAAAAAAGACGTCGTTAGCATGATGCGTGGTATTCTACTCTGCTGCCTAACACCGGCTCCACCGGACGCTCCGCCTGCGGCGTCGCGCCGGTAAGCCAAGCCGTTGGGCGACCGTCTCGAAAAGGAGTTAGGCAATGAAATACACAGTTTCTTTTTTCGTAAATCGTGGCATCATTGCACTGAGTTTATTATTAATTGCCTCATGTGGGGAAACTTCAACTGCAACCACGCCAATCCCCACGACTACTTTTACACCGGTACCTACGATTATTCCTCAATTGCCGCCCGTAGAAGTAGATCATCTTGGTTTAACAGTGGAAGGTAAACCTTTCCGCTTTATTGGGGCGAATGCAATTTATTTTGGTTTCTATGACCAGTACGATTTTAGTATAGACGAGGCGATTAAGACAGCCAAAGAAAACGGCATAGATGTGATCAGGATTTATCTTGGTTATGGCAAAGGAACTTGGAGTGCAAGGCCTATGGAAGAATACGATAAGACATTAGAGGTCGCAGCCCAGAATGGAATGTATGTGATTGCTGTGTTAACGGATTGCTGTTGCATGGGAGTAGGAGAAAGCCAAACAGAAGAATCGTATTATGCACATGTACCTTACTGTAATTTTACAGATTCTAAAGCACTGGAGATCTATAAAATACATATTAATAATATATTACTGCGAGAAAACACAGTCAACGGTAAAATCTATCGAGATGATCCCACAATACTTGCCTGGGACGTAGCCAATGAACCATTCCTTGAAAACTTCTCCGATTCCGAGATAAACAATTGGTTGTCTCAAGTAACCCAATATATCAAATCGATAGATCCCAATCATCTGCTCACGTTTGGTTTGGATGCCAGTGGAAGAGAGTACGACACGGAAGGTCCTTACTATGATGCCCTCAACGTTCCCGGTTTAGATTTTTTCTCTTTTCACTACAATCTGCCCAATTTTTTCACCGTATCACAGCATTTGGATCTGATTAAATTCCGGGTGGAGAAATTCCTCTCAATGGGCAAACCGGTGGTTCTCGAAGAATTTGGGGTTGGCACTCTAAGGACTTGGGGACCCTATTTGGATGAAAAATCGTTGGACAAGTGGGTACAAGCCTATAAAAATCAAATGGATATTACTTTTTCGGCTGGAGGTTCCGGAGCCATGTTCTGGGGTTGGGGGATCCCCGAAACCAATACTGTTCCATTGTGGTGGAAAAATGAAGACCACGATATCACCGAGACTGCGTTTTGTACGATGCTCCGAGAATATCAAACTCCAGCCCTGGGTTCTTTCCAACTTTCGGAATTACCTACAGAAACGCCGAACGACACCTTTGAAAGTACGATTTTTGACTTCTCCAAGTGGCAGGGTCGCGTCAATGGTGAGGGCAATATCCGGCAGAAGGATGGGCAGATGGTACTATCCGTGGATAATGCTCCTGCAAACTCAAGTGCCACAGTACTATCCACCTGGACATTGACGGGGGATTTTGATATTCAGATTGATTTTGAAATTGGCGAGGGGTGGGGCGCTCCCGCTACGGACCACCTGGATGGGGCGACGTTCGGCGTCGATATAGGCGGTCAGACATATCACATCACCAGGTTGAGAAGTGGTTATGATGATGTATTTTTCGGTTGGAGAGGTGATGGAACCGTTCTTCGGAAAACACCGACATCAGCACTAATCGGAAAATACCGTCTGGTGAGGACAGATACTGCCCTTGTTATGTTTTATGATGTTGGTAATGGATGGCAGGAATTTGTGGATGTAGCGGTGCCTACGTCTAATGCACAGGTTTATTTTATGAATAGTAGTGTCAATGCCTCACAGGCATTCACAACATATTTTGACAACTTCCAGGTCAACTCCGGTCTAACGACATATAGACCGTAAAGTCAACGCCCAACAAAGCGTTCTCAGAAACCGCCAATATCTAGAGGCGAAAGAAGCCCGATATGGCGAACCGATTTTGCGAATAGAGAACTGTTTCGTCCAAAATAATCGAAAATCACACGGTTAATAAAATGCAAAGCAGGCGTTCTCAACAGGGGACGCCTTTTCGTTTGGGAATCCCGGCTCTCAGGCCGGGATAAGTTGGTAGCCCAGTTTGGCTGCCTTCTTCCTCATGTATTTCAACTGCTGGGCCTGGTACTTCTTTTCGTACTCTTCCACACTGATCGTCTCGTACTCCACCCTGTACTTCAGCATCCGGTACACCACCCGCGCGATCGCATGGGCTGTGGCCACGGTCGCCTGCGCCGGTCCCAGTCTGGCTTTCATGCGCCGATACGTTACTCCAAAGACGCAGTCCGCCTGTTTCACGGACTGGGCTGCCATCCGGAAAGCCTGGCCTGCTCGGTTCTTGGTCTTCAACGTCTTGTTCTTCAAGACTTTCCCGCCCGAGATCTCGTGTTTGGGCGCCAACCCCAGCCACGAACAGAAGTGCTTCTCGCTCGGAAACTTGCCCATGTCCGTCCCCACTTCCATGATCACCGTCTGCGCCAGCGAGACCCCGAACCCATCCACCACGCTCAGGTCCACTCCACTGATCCGCTTCAAATGCTTCCGGATCGCTTCCGGATTGTGCGGCCGGTTCTTGCTGTGGGCGTTCCGCTTGCGCTGGCTCAACGGCTTGACCTCCCCCGCCTCCTCGTCCGGACGGGTCTGCCCATACACCCGCTCGATCTCTTCGTCGCATGCCTGGATCTGTTTGGTGTAGAAGTCGAACATCTCCAGCGATTGCTTGAGAATAAACAGGTGCTCCTCCCGCCAGGTCCCGGTCAAGGCTTTCCCGATCTCCTCCGCACTCTTCTTGCACCCCGGTTCGCGCAGCGCTGCCAGTTCCTGCGGGTCGCGCTCCCCGGCCAGGATCGCCCGGATGATCGTCTGTCCAGTCACACCGGTGATGTCTGTGACTGCCTGCGATAATTGCACATTCATCTGCAACAGTGCCTTCTGCATGTGTTGGATGTGCGGACTGCGGTGCTCCACCAGCTGGTTCCGGTGCCGCAGCATGGTCCGCAAGGCGATCAACTCCGCCTGGGGTCGGAACGAACTTTCCAACAGTCCGTATGTGTGCAGCGTCTGGATCCACTGCGCATCCGTGATGTCACTCTTTCTCCCGGATACCCTCCGCATAGACCGCGAACTGATCAACAGGCTCTCGAACCCCTGCCGTTCCAGTTCCTCGAACAACGGAATCCAGTACACCCCCGTGCTCTCCATCGCCACGGTCTTGACATGGTATTCCTTCAACCACTTGCCAATCGCCTGCAGATCCACGGTGTAGTTCCCGAATGCTCTCACGATTTGCGTATTCTCATCCCCAGATACACAGACCACGATCTCCACTGCTCCAATATCCGCCCCTGCCGCTTTCGGATTCACCCGGCTCATCCCTGTGAATGGATGTGCCTCTTCCTGTTCCCCCGTCCGCTTGCCTCTTCTACCCATTATTCCTTCCTCCTTTCCGGATTGGTTTGGCAAGCCCGGTCACTTCAGGCGTTTAGCTTTCTCATCGGGGTCTTCTGCGTGCCGAATCCTGCTCATCAGCACTCGCCACCAGTGTGCAAATCAATTTGACCGGAAACCACGGTGCACCGCGGGGCTGCGACACTTGGCGCGCCTCCACTGCTCTGTACGGCTTGCGTGCCTGCCGATTCTGAGTATACTGGTAGCAAGACAGGCGCGGCGGTTTCTCCCCCCATAAAATGATGGCCCCGCCATCTTCTCGGGTGCACCTGACGTGTGGGAGTCTGCGCGGTTTATGAGCATTTTTCTGGCTTCGAGCCGCTTCGCGTCCTGCTCCCAAGCATTATCCACGCCCGCCCACACGCAGGTAACGCAAACCGTTAGCCCGCTCGTGCAAAATGAGTAAAGCATTGAATAAAAAAGATTCGACGATTGGTTTATACAGGAAACATTATGGGGATGTTAAATTTGAGAGAATAGGATTGTTCAAGTTCATCAGCGAAAATTACGCTTATGGAGAAGTACTCTACCCAGGCTGTTTTATCCATATCGCACCTTCTTTTTACTTTCCACACGTGGTGTACGTAGACAAAGACCCAATCGCAGTAGCGTTTTTTGCAGACAAGGAAAATATTCTGCAATTTGTGAATCGAAATAAGAGGTATAAGAGGTCGGCATATATTGAATTTAAAGCTTGTGATTATTTGGAGGAAATGGCATTAGCAAAAGAGCAATTTGATATTTTGGTTTCGCTCTATGCGGGGGGCATTGGGCGAGCATGCAAGAAGCATTTGAAAACTGGCGGTATACTTGTCACGAACAATTTTCATGGCGATGCAGAAAACGCCGTCCTTGACAATGAATATGAGTTAATTTCAGTGGTGCATCGTAACAAGAATACATATGCTCCCGTTCACAATGATTCATTGCACATGGTGGACAGTTTGACAAAGGGATCCGTAACGAAATATATCAGACAGACATCCCAAGGCATTGAATACACAGAACCAGATGACTATTTTATTTTCAGAAAACGTCGTGCAAAGGAAAGGTCTGCAATCCAATGGGCGGGCTAACACAGCGTCCACTGGACGGGGCTATGCCCCGCGGGTACGGTGCGCGATTTGGAAGAATTGGCGCGATAATGTTGAGTAGGTTTGCAAACACGCCCCGCCAGTGACGCTAACCGTTAGCCCGCTTTCGAAAAAAGTGAGGCAAGATTGAATAGGAAAAATCGACAGAACAATAGTCTTCAGTCCTTCTGGAAAGATGATCTGGATTCTCAGCTAATTTCACTTTTTCCATTGAGAATACTAAAATGGGTTGCCCTGTTTTACGCAATCTTGATAGTACTGCTGAGTTTTGGATTTGTTTATCTGATTTCGCCGACTCTGGCTTGGATTTGCGCTGGCTTAGTTATGATATCGATCTGGTCAGGCTATCTTCGTCGGAGGCGAAAGAAGGTCGAAATTCAAACCATCACACAAATCCAACAACGTGCACAAAATTTTACAGGCGCATCGCTCATCGGAAGTGCGGTTCATGTTGCAGCTCATCCTCAACTTGAACGAGAGCAAAATATTGTGCTTGCTTTGGCTCAACCTAACCTTTTAATATATTCCTATGATACCGATCAGCCACTTGTGAGTATACCCATTCAACAAATCACTGCAATTCAAACAGTCGTGTATGATGATGAGCGTATTCCACATATCGATGTAGTTGATAGCACGGCACAAGCGATTCAGCTGACCCTCAAATTTGAGATGCAGGAAATCAAGTGTCTTTTTCGCAGAATGAAGAAAGTACGACCAATAGACTGGTATCATGCCATTCAAAAGGCTCGCATAAACTAAAAGAAGCGGGCTAACACGGGCTGCAGGCGACAGCGGCTACGCCGCTGCGGGTACGTGCGCGATTTGTAAGAAGTGGCGCGATAATGGGAAGGTAACATGCAGGCATCGCCGCTGCGCCTGAGCCAAACCGTTACCAATATTTAAAAACCTGATCAACAATAAATCCGCAACAGCGGATTTTTATATCTTACGGGGAACGCAATTAAGACGAGGAACCTGCATTATCCCCGGGAATCATCATGCACAAAACCGCATAAATTGCATTAATGCCAGATATTACTTTAGTGAGGTTATTGCAACCTGCAATAATCCTGTTCTCACAAGATCCCTCCGCCCCAGAAGTCTGAAGCCAGGTTCCCACAGCTTCGTTCTCCAAAATACGGTGCTCCTGCCTGCTGTTCACACAAGTATCCTGTAATGTTAATAGTCTCTCTCATTATTCACATTTAGCACATTAAGTGATAATATGGATATGGATTATTGACAGATAGAAGCAGAAGGAGCAAGGATGAACCCACAGGAATTTTCCAACAGCAGCGCTGGAAAAGTTATCAAGACACAGAAAGGATACTGGGCTTTCATGCCCAATCCTCTGCCCCCGGATCTCCGCTGGTCGCTGGAGATCGTTTCCGCATTGTCCGAGGCGGACCGGGATCTGAGCAGACTGAATACGATGGCCGGCGCATTCCCCTTTTATAAATCGTTGATCATGCCTTTCGTTCGACAGGAGGCGGTCCTGTCATCCCGGATCGAGGGCACGCGGGCATCCCTGGTCGACCTGTACGCCTATGAAGCCGGCCAGCTGTCGTTCCTGGAACCGGCTGACGATGCCCGGGAAGTCTTCAACTATGTCCAAGCCTTGGAGTTTGGATTGGAGCGGGTAAAAACCTTGCCTGTCAGTTTGCGGTTGATCCGAGAGTTGCACGCCAGGCTCATGAAGGATGTACTCGGCGGCTCACTTACCCCAGGGGAATTCAGGCGCTCCCAGAACTGGATCGGGCCGGCCGGCAGCACGCTGGAAAACGCCACCTTTGTCCCGCCGCAAGTGGACGAAATGCTAGCCGCCCTGGATGCGATGGAAAAATTCATTCATGCCCGTTCACAGATTCCTGCCCTCGTGCGCACAGCCCTGCTTCACTATCAATTCGAAGCCATCCATCCATTCCTGGATGGCAACGGGCGCATGGGCCGGCTGCTCATCATCCTGCTGCTTCACGAATGGCGAGTGTTATCCCAACCATTGCTAAACCTGAGCGTGTACTTTGAAGCCCAGCGGCAGGAATACTATGCCCGCCTTTTGGATGTGAACAAGAAAGGCGCATGGGAGGAATGGCTGCTGTTCTTCCTGAATGGCATCAGCATGCAGGCGATCAATGACACGGTGCGCCTGGAGAGCCTGCTTAGCCTGAGGATTGATTACCTGGACCGGACCAAGGCCGGCCGACGGCAGGAGCGCCTTGAGCAAGTGCTGGACCTGGTCTTCCAGCGACCGGTTCTCAACATCCGCCAGGTGGAAGCGGAGCTCGGTATTCCTTATATGACCGCAGAGCGCTGCATTGAGCGACTGGTGAAGTTGGGGATCCTGCGCGAGGCAACGGGAAAGGCGCGTAACCGGATCTATCGAGCAGATGAGATCCTGGCTGTGATTGAGAAATAAGCATCAGGAGCATGCTATGACGAAGACGAAAAAGTGGACTATTTGGAAGGGAGTTGGTTGGATGTTCAAGATTCTAGGACTGGTCGTAATTGTAGCCTTACTTGCTCCGATTGGTTATTTGGCCTGGCGTGCCGGCCAGCCGATGAGCATGCCAGAATACGATGGGCGTACTTACTACGAATTGTTGGCAGAACGCCGGCAGGCGTATGCGGAGATGGCTACAGAATACCAGGCTAGTCATCCGGATGTGGAAGTCAAGGACGGAATGTGCTATCAACTTGAGTTGTTGGTGTCTATGACCAATACTCTTCCATGGTCAGCTGTCTGTGCGGCTTCTGAGTTCATGCCTTTTCTGCGTATCTATGGGCCTCATTCCCAGTCGCTTGGCTGTGGGCAGATGGGTGGAGTCTGGTCGGATTTTCCCAGCACCTGGTGGCGGACTTACGAGAAACTTCTCTATTCTGATATCCTCACCACCCGTTCTAATGGTCCTGTCCCTTACTGCCGTATCCCTGCACCGTAAATATGCTGTCGCCTTTCTAGGTCATACATCATCAGGTTAGGTAGAGTGTCAATCGGCCGAGAGGTGCGACAATCAACAAGATATCCTAAAAACAGGTGAGTACCAGCGATAGTTGTAAATATTGTAATAAGTTATCATGTATGATAATATAATGCAATGGAATTCAACTACCTGCTGGAAATCCTCGGGGACATGCCCGTCTTTGAAAGTTCACTGCTCCTTGCAGGGGAGGTTGCACCGGAGAACCTGCGACTGCAGCTGACGCGCTGGACGCAGAGCGGAAAATTGTTCCAGCTGCGCCGGGGAGTCTATGTGCTCGCTCCTCCTTATCAAAAAGTCAAACCGCATCCTTTCCTGCTCGCCAACCTGATCCAGCGTGCATCCTATGTCAGTCTCCAATCAGCGCTGGCCTTCCATGGCATGATCCCAGAAACGGTGCAGCGCACAATCAGCATCACTGCCGGCCGCCCAGGGCGCCGGAAAACACCACTGGGTGTTTTCGAGTACAGGCATGTGCAGCCTGATCTGCTGCGCGGCTACCGGATGATCGACCTGGATGCCGTGTCAGGTCAGCAGGCTTTGGTGGCCACACCCGAGAAAGCCATTCTTGACCTGGTCTATCTACAGCCAGGAGGAGAAGCGCCAAATTTTCTGCAGGAAATGCGTTTTCAAAACCTGGAACAGCTGGATGTGGATGAACTCAAACGCCAAGCCGGTCTTTTCAGTACCCCGAAGATGCACCGGGCTGTTCGTGTTATCACCGACCTGATGAATAAAGAAACTGAGGAGTTTCGAACATTATGAAGGATTATTTAATCGACCTGGTCCAGCAAGCCCCGAGCCCCATGCAGGGTCGTAATACAGCCCGTGAATACTTGCAGGCACGAATCCTGGCTGTTCTGCAGCGTGCCGGGGCAATGATCCCGCTGGCATTTCACGGCGGTACAGCACTGCGCTTCCTGTTCTCCCATGGACGTTACTCGGAGGACCTGGACTTCGCCCTAGAAGGCGACCGGCAGCACTTTGATTTTCAAAGTTACTTACAGGCGATCCGCTCTGAATTAATGCTGGAGGGGTACAGTCTTGAACTCAAAGTAAATGACCAGAAAACAGTTCAGAGCGCTTTTATTCGTTTTCCCGGTCTTCTGTATGACCTGCAGTTATCCGGACTGCGGAGTGAAAAACTAGCAATTAAGCTCGAAGTGGACACAAAGCCGCCAGTGGGAGCTGTCCTTTCCACAAGTGTTGTACGGCGGTTCGTGGTCCTCCAGATCCAACACCATGATCGAGCCTCGCTGCTGGCTGGCAAACTGCATGCCATTCTTCAACGTTCTTACACAAAGGGTCGTGATATATTCGACCTGCTCTGGTTTCTGAGCGATCCGACCTGGCCACCGCCCAATCTGGTCATGCTCAACAATGCTCTGGCACAGACCAATAGGCAGGGAGGGGAGATCACGGGAGAGAATTGGAGGACGTTAGTCGGTGCACGCTTGCGTCAATTGGATTGGGACAATATTCAAACTGATGTCAGCGCTTTTCTTGAGCCAGGCTTCGATCCAGGTCTGCTCTCGCTTGCTAATCTGGAGAATGTATTATCCGAATGCAACGCCCACCATGATGATGTAAGATGGCGAAAAATCCTTAATTGCCCTTGAAATTGCCGTCAGTGCTGCACTGGATCCTGGTTCTGATTGGACCATGTAAACATCGTTTTCCCCCATTTCTCCTAACATATAGGGGCTTGCCGCGTGGAACTGCTCTCCGAGGAGCATCCGGTCCTGAAGCTGGGGGAGTGATTCCCGGGCTCCGCGCTCTTGCATTGGCGGGGGAAAGGATGTTTTATTGATCTGGGCTGGACAGGGCTACGGCGCTGGAACAGGAAGGGATGATAGCAGCAGAGAAGCAGGCAGGTTAGAAGAACGGAAACGGCGCGCCAAATTGCGCCTGATGGTCAAGAGAATACTGCGCAAATATGGCTATCCGCCCGACAAGCAGGATAAGGCTACAAAGACTGTTTTGGAACAGGCCGAGCTGATCGCCAGCGATTGGGCGGGATGAGCCAGGATTCCCCTTTTTACGATGTCACGATCTGTGAAGAGCCACTGGTTGGTTTGGGGTCTTTCTTTCTGTTCGACCACCAGTAGGTACAGAAATGGGTACATACCGCAACCAGGCACATCACGAGCAGGGAGCTTGCAATACTGTCTATGTCAATCCAGTAGGTCATAAAAAATGACAACCACCCAATGATGATCCAGTGGATGAAATAAAAAGCCGTGACTCTTGAACTCCAGAAATAGAGCACCCGGAAAGCCGCATTGGTGGGCCATTTATTGACGAGAAGCGAACAACCGAATAATTCGACCAGCGTAAATCCGATAATCCAGATCAACACACCCGACCCGCTGCGCCAGTAATCCCCCACGTGAAACTCATAGTCCGTCGCCGTGATGATCGTACCGATCAGCAAACAACCCAGTCCCGCCAGGGCGGATAAGCGCAGATAATGCTGGCGGTTCTCTGCAGACAACAACCAGACGCCGAATGCCATGCCGCACAAGGGGTATACAAGCCAGGGAAATACCGGAAATGCGACCATGTCGCCCGTTCCCCACAACAGGGTCAGCAGCCAATCCAACGGCACAATACCCGACATCCTGCCCCACAGGTGGGGTGAAAACACTGCCACCGCGAATGCAAGGAGCAGCCAGTAGATCGGTTTTTTTATGTATCGCCGAACGAAGGGTAGGATTATCAACGCCAGGCCGGAAAATTGTAGAATATCGACAAGCGTGAACAAATTTAAAGGCGTATATGGAGCGAGATCTTGCGGGCTCCAGATATTGAGCCACAGGGTGATCCAGGCCGGCAGTGTGCCTCGCAGAAAGTTCATCAGGTAGGCGAGCGCCAGCAGCTTAACCCCCCTGATGACGCCCTGTTTGAGATCACTCCTGGCTGAAAAAACAAAGGATGTTCCCATCAGGAACATGAAGACAGGCGCAGCCGGCGGGCCGCCCAAAAATTCCAGGATCTCCCCGAACAAGGAATCCTGTACATTTTCCAGTGAGATCTCTTCAAGGACATGGACCATCACCATGAACAAAATAGCCAGCCCGCGGGCCAGGTCAATAAACAAGATCCTGTTCTTTTGCATGCATGAACCTCACAGGGGTTTATTCAGAAGCGAGAAAATTATAGCATACCGAAATTCCACGTCGAGTAATTGTTGCCTTCACAAATCGCCTATTGCACATATTATACGACGATCTCATTCATCGAAATCCGGCGTTTCATTCGATTTTCGACACGGAACGATAGTTTCCGGGCATAGGTAGCGATCTTTGGGGCCTATCCAGCAAGTCCGAACCACCTTCAACAGTGACCCAATTAAATTCAAACAGCGCCTCGCCCATTTCAAGGAGGCAGCCTGTTCTCAGATTTGACTGAAGATCGATTGATTCGCATATTGCTCCGGTAATTTCAGCACCACTTGTCTTGCAGATCGGATGATCTTCCCGGCCAGGAAGATGTACTTTAGACGGAATGTCTTTATTTGCTGCCGATATTCCGTCTTCATGCCACGGTCCATCTTGAATAACAGGAACAGGTTATAGGCCATCATGGTCAATTGGAAGATCGCCTCATTCGCCCAGAAGGACCGGAGCAGCAGGTGACCGACCGCCATATCGTACTTGGCTTCTTTGATGTAGTTCTCGGCATTCCCGCGTTTCTCGTAGAAGGCAACCACGGCTTCTGCAGGCAGGTCCGTGTTGGTGACATAGAAGAAAAACTCGAATTCTTCCCCAGGTAAAAAGCTCAACTGGGCTGTCCGGGTCGGATCCTTCTTCACCCGCACGATGATGAACCTCCTGGCTTTCTTCCACGAATCCAGGGCTGCCGCCAGCTCGGCAGTCTCCCGGCCATCTTTCGCGGGAACGAAAGTCAGCCCTGGATCGCTGGCTTTGGATATCAGCGTTGGATACCCTTTTACCTTGATCACATAGGTGCAGCCCAGGGTTTCAATGGTTTCCAGGAGCGCTTCGTCGAAGTACCCGCTGTCCATCCGGAAAGTGGTCTTCACGCTTAGCTCCTGGATCTGGGCGACGATCTCCCGGATCAGTCCTGCTGCGCCATTGGATGTGTACGTATCCCCACTGCGGACATATCCGCTGATAAAAGCTTTGAGCTCATCGCAGAAGGCAAACTGGAGGTTGTAACAGGGATTGCCTGGCTTCTTGGGGTTATATCCTTTGGCGGTCCCTTCCTGGTGTCCTTCCACGTTGACCACACTGCTGTCGATGTCGATCGTAATGGCCGGAAGCGGTTTACTCTGCAGGAGTTTGCGAAACAAACGGAAGTTGATCTCCCGCAGCATCTGGGTGGTTTTGTAGCTGAAGTTGCCCAGGAAGCGCGAGACCGTTTCCGGCT
>Ga0194126_10004965_pt1 | contig 19901 bp, 14 predicted proteins | sample TA2KigC150mmetaG_FD_148641 | JGI IMG/M metagenome (GOLD analysis project Ga0194126, IMG submission 148641) | Freshwater microbial communities from Lake Tanganyika, Tanzania - TA2015035 Kigoma Deep Cast 150m | ecosystem: Environmental > Aquatic > Freshwater > Lake | place: Tanzania: Lake... | reverse complement strand
GCTCATCGCGCCGGCTCCTCCCCCGTTTCCGCGAGCTCGATCGTATAGTCCTGATAGTGCGGGTTCACGAGAAGGCCTCCCTTCGGGCTCGCCGCCACCGCGAGCGATTCGGCGAGCGCGAGCGCCTCGCACCCCCGCGCCTCCTGGAACCGGAGAAACCAGAGCGTCGCGAAACGGACCCGCTCGAGACCGGGAAGACGAACGCGCGAGCGGAGCGTCTCCTCCGCGACCGCCCCCTCGAGGTCGTCCTTCCCGCGCACGACGACGAGGACTCCCTCCTCCCGCCATCCGCGCCGGAAATCCTCGGCGTAGCGGAAGGCGTGCTTGTTCGGGTTCACGAAGAGGTTCGACTCGCGCACGATCGATTCCAGGCGCCCGCGAAAATCGTTTCCGTCTTGATAGGTGAACTCCCAAAGATCCGAGCGGTCGAGCCGGACGAGCTTCTCCCCTCCCCGAACGCGCCTCCGGATCGTTTCCTCCGCCGTCGCCGCGGCGAGATCCCCCGCGCGAAGACGAACGAGAAGATAGAGCGTTCGGCTCATCGCATCCCCTCCCGCACCGCTCCCGCGAACGCGGCGAGCACGGCGAGGCCCGGCCCCGCGTCGAAAAGCGATCCCTCGCCGAGCCGAAGGCGCGCCTTCCTCCCGGCCCAGGCGGACCGGATGTCGTCCGGCACCTGATGAAGCCACGCGGCCCGCTCCGGATGCGGCATCATCGCGACCACGTTCCCCGCCCGGTTCGAGAGGGCGGCCGCCCCGAGCGTCGACCCGTTCGGACAGAACGGCTGCACGTCGGTCGCCCTCCCCTCCGGCGTCGCGTAGCGGAGCGGGATCTGTCCCCGCTCGAGCAGCTTCTCGAAGAAGCCCGCCTCGCGCGAGACGAACCGTCCCTCCGCGTGCGCGACCGGAAGGGGTAACGACTCTCCCTCGGCGAGCGCGCGAGAGAGAAACGACCCCTTCCCCTCGTGCACGACCTCGACCCACGCGCAGTGATACCCGGTCCGATGCGGCATCCGGTTCGGCGCGAGAGCGGCCTCGATCCTCTCCCCGTCGAGCCCCGGGACGAGCCCCGCCTCGACGAGGATCTGCGCGCCGTTGCAGATCCCGAGGATCGGCGCCCCGCGCGCCGCCGCCCGCGCGACCGTCTCGAGGATCGGCTCCCGCGAGGCGATCGCCCCCGCGCGCACCCGGTCCTGATACGAGAACCCGCCGGGAAGAACGAACCCGTCGCAGCGATCGAGAAGGCCTTCTCCCTCGTTCCACCGGACGATCTCCGCCTCGAGACCGAGACGGCGGAGCGCGCGCGCCGTCTCCTCTTCGCAGTTCACGCCGGGGAACCGGATCACCGCGGCCCGTTTGCTTCGCACATCAAACTCCCGTGAAGATCGAGGCGAGCGCCTCGCGGCGCGCCTCGCCGATCGCGGCGCGCCCGACCTCGACGATCGCCTTCCCCTCCCGCTCGACGAGAAGGCGTCCCGCGCCGTCGACCCTTCCGATCGCGAAGATCGGGACGCCGAGACGGCGACCTCTCTCGACGATCCCCTCCGCATCCTTCTCCTCGACCTCGAGAAGGAAACCGCCCGACTCGGAGAAGAGACGGACCTCGTCCGGGAGCCCGCGACCGACCGCGTCGATCGCGATCGCCGCGCCGACTTTGGGATCGCCCGCCCCGTCGACCATCTCCGCGTGAGCGCCGAGGAGTCCCCCCTCCGAGATGTCGTGCGCCGCGCGGACGAGCCCCTCCTCCACGAGCCGGCTCACGAGGTGGATCGCCTCCCGCTCCTCCGCCGCGCGGAACACCGGCGGCTTCTCTCCGAGAAGGCCGCGGACCTCGCGAAGGAAGAGCGATCCGCCGAGATCGTCGTAGCGATCCCCGACGAGGAGGATCCTTCCGCCCGGCCCCTTGAGGCCGATCGTCGCCGCGCGCGAGGCATCCCGAACGCGCCCGACGAGGCAGAGGATCGGCGAGGGAGCGATCGACCGGCCGCGGGCCGACTCGTTGTAGAAGCTGACATTCCCGCTCACGATCGGGATCGGACACTCCGGCCGCCCGCGAAGACCGATCGCGGCGGCCCCCTCGCGAATCCCCTCGACCCCCTCGATGAACTGTTGATACACGAAGGGATCCTCGGGGTTCCCGTAGTTCAGGCAATCGGTCATCCCGAGAGGCTCCGCCCCGACCGCGGCGAGGTTCCGCGCTCCCTCCGCCACCGCGAGCACGCCCGCCGCGCGCGGGTCGAGAAGCCCGTACCACGGGTTCCCGTCCGCCGTCGCGGCGAGCCCGACCGGGCACCCGGGGATCGGAAGGAGAACCGACGCGTCCGCCTCTCCCGGACGGATCACCGCGCGCCCCTGCACCTCCGTGTCGTACGAGCGGAAGATCGGCTCCGCGGAGCCGCCGTTCGGCGAGCGGAGCATGCGAAGAAGCGCCTCCCCGAGATCCCCGTCGAAGCCGGAGAACGCCTTCTCCTTCGGGCGCGACGGGGCTTTCGCCTCGCGATCAGCGAGCACGGGACAGGTGATCGCTTCGGTCGCGGCATCGCAGACGAGCGTTCCCCCCTGCCGGATGCGGACCCTCTTCTCTTCCGTGAAGCGCCCGACGACCGCCGCGCGCGCTCCGCGAACGATCGAGGGGAGCTCATACTTGACGTTAAAAAGATCGAGGACCTCCTCCGCGAAGCGTTCGGGGACCGCAAGGCCGTAGCGTTCCTGCGTCTCGGAGACGAGCGCGACAAAAGGAGGAATCTCCTCGGCGAGCGGAATCGCCTCGAAGTCGATCGCGACCCCCATCCCGCCCCGGTCGGCGAGCTCGGAGGCCATGCACGAGATCCCCCCCGCCCCGAGATCCTTGCAGCCGATCGGGATCTCCTTCTCGCGCGCGAGCCGGAAGAGATCCGCGAGCGCGACGTTCAAGACGCGCTTTAGGAACGGATCGGCGACCTGGACGGCGCCCCGGTTCTCGGCCGGCGCGTCGTCCAGAACCGCCGAGGCGAGCGTCGCTCCGCCGAAGCCGCTCGCGTCGGTCGGCTTCCCGACGAGAAGGAACACGTACGGCTCCCGCCTCCCCTCCGGCGGAACGGCGCTCGGGATCACGCGGTCTTCCTCCACGAGGCCGATCGCCACGACGTTCACGAGGCAATTATCATCGTACGAAGGATCGAAGCGGACATCGCCCCCGAGGTTCGGGACGCCGAGCGCGTTCGCGTAGAGCGCGATCCCCTTGACGACGCCGCGCGCGATATCGATCGATCGGTGCGCGTGCTCGCCGCGCGGGTCGCCGAAGCGGAGCGGATCAAGAACGCCGATCACCTCCGCCCCCATGCAGACGACGTCCCGCACGATCCCGCCGATCCCGGTCGCCGCCCCCTCGACCGGAACGACCTGCGAAGGATGGTTGTGGCTCTCGTGCGCGATCACGATCGCATAACGCTTCCCTTCCCATTCGGCGAAGCGGAGAACGCCCGCGTCCTCCCCCGGCCCGAGAACGACCGTGGGCCCCTCGGTCGGGAGACGGCGGAGCGCGGCGCGGCTCGACTTGTACGAGCAGTGCTCGCTCCAAAGAATGTCGAAGATCTGAAGCTCGACGTCGGTCGGATCGCGTCCGAGGAGATCGCGGACGCGCCGGCGTTCGTCGTCCGTGAGGGAGACCGAGGGGGCGAAAAGGGGTTCCCTCACGCGAGAACCCCCGCGCGCCGGAGCAGGTAGTCGACGTGCTTCCGGTGCGTATCGAGCCCGAAGGCTCTCCGGATCTCATCTTCTTCGAGATGCGCGCGCACCTCCTCGTCCGCGACGAGAAGCTCCTCGAGGCTCGTCCCCTCCTCGAGCGCCTCGTGCGCGCGCTTCTGCACGAGCCGGTACGCGTCGCGCCGCGAAAGCCCCTTCCGCGCGAGCGCGAGGAGGAGCGCCTGCGTGCCGTAGCCGTTCCTCGCCGCGCACAGGTTTTCCGCGACACGCTCCTCGTCGATCCGAAGATCGCGGATCACCTCGGTGAAGCGATGGAGCATGTAGTCGGCGAGGATCGTCGCGTCGGGAAGGATCACGCGCTCCGCGGAGGAATGCGAGATGTCCCTCTCGTGCCAGAGCGCGATGTTCTCCATCGCCGGAAGCGCGTACCCGCGGAGGAGGCGCGCCAATCCGGCGATCCGCTCGCACACGATCGGGTTCCGTTTGTGAGGCATCGCCGACGATCCCTTTTGCTTCTTGCGGAACGGCTCCTCGACCTCGCCGACGTCGCTCTTCTGGAGCGCGCGGATCTCCGTCGCCATCTTCTCGAGCGATCCGCCGAGAAGGGCGAGCGCGGCAAGGTAGGCGGCGTGCCGATCCCGGTGGACGATCTGGCTTGCGATCGGCTCAGGGCGAAGATCGAGCGCGGAGAGCACCTCTTCTTCGATCTCGGGGGGATTGTGCGCGAAGGTGCCGACCGCGCCGGAGAGCTTCCCGACCGCCGCTTCCTTGGCGGCTTCCTCGACGCGCCGGAGCGCCCGCTCGATCTCGAGCTTCCAAGCCGCGAACTTGATGCCGTAAGTGATCGGCTCGGCGTAGATCCCGTGCGTGCGGCCGATCGCGACGAGATCCTTGTAGCGGAGCGCCTTCTCGCGGAGCGCGCCGGCGAGCGCGCGCCCCTCGCGCGCGAGGAGCGCCGTCGCCTCGCGGATTTGGAGCGCGAGCGTCGTGTCGAGAAGATCGGACGACGTGAGGCCGAGGTGGAGCCAGCGCGCGTCGGGACCGACCGACTCCTCCACGCACTCGAGAAACGCGATCACATCATGCCGCGTCTCACTCTCGATCTCCGCGATGCGCGCGACGTCGAAGCGGGCGCTCGCTCGGATCGCGCGGACCGCTTCCTCTGGGACCGTCCCGCGCCGCGCCATCGCCTCGGCGACGGCGATCTCGATCCGGAGCCAGTGCGAGAAGCGCCGCTCGTCCTCCCAGACCGCTCCCATCTCGGGCCGCGTGTAGCGGCGGATCATCCGCTCCCCCCCCTTCTTCGAGAAGCGTACTCCTTCAAGACAAGCTCGAAGCGGAGCTTCTCTCCCTTCCGAAGCACCTCGAGCCGGAGACGGTCCCCGACGCGCACGCCGAAGAGCGCGCGGCGCGCCTCCTCGACCCCGCGCACCGGCTCGCCGTTCACGCGGACGATCACGTCCCACACCTCCATCCCCGCCTCGGCGGCCGGGCTCCCCTCGTCCACGTACGTCACGAGCACTCCTTCGAGCGAACGGAGGCCGAGCATCTGCGCCGCGCGCCGCGTCATCTCCTGGACGCGCACGCCGACCCACACGTTCCGCACCTCGCCGTAAAGGATCAGCTCTTCCACGATCCCCTTGGCGGTGTTGATCGGGATCGCGAAGCCCATGCCGAGCGAGCCGCCCCCGCTCGTGAAGATGAACGTGTTGATGCCGATCACCTCGCCGGCGCCGTTCACGAGCGGCCCGCCGCTGTTCCCCGGGTTGATCGCGGCGTCCGTTTGGATCATGTCTTTGTAGATGCCCCCTCCCGAATCCCCCGCGCGCACATCGCGGTGCACGGCGCTGATCACGCCGGCGGTCACCGAGGGCTGCGTGTTGTTCAGGAGGTATCCGAACGGGTTCCCGATCGCGATCGCCCACTCGCCGATCGAGAGGTTCTCCGAATCGCCGAGCGGCGCGACCGGAAGATCGGTCCCTTCGATTTGAATGAGCGCGAGATCGTACGAGGGATCCGTTCCGACGATCTTCCCCTCGAACGTGCGCCCGTCGCCGAGGACGACCTCGATCTGGTCCGCTCCTTGGATCACGTGCGAGTTCGTGAAGATGTACCCGCGCTCGTCGAAGATGACGCCCGACCCCATGCTCGCTACTTGCTGTGCATATTCTCGATACGGCAAGAAATCGCGGAGAAACTGGTTGAAGAAGTCGTCATGCGAGCGGAAGAAGGGGCTCGACCGAACGATGCGCGTCTTCTTCACCGAGACGGTGACGACCGCCGGGCTCACCCTCTCGGCGGCGATCACGATCGCGCTGCGGCGGTCCTCGTGGATCGAGCGGCCGGTGTCCGGGGCGACCGCCGCGGGGACCGGAACAGCGAGGGAAGGAGCGTCCGGATCCTCGGCGAGGTGCGGCGCACGCTGGAGAAGGAGAAGAACGGCGGCGGCCCCCACCCCAAAGCTGAAGACAAGAAGCAGGATTGCGCGCGCCAACGCGCCCGACCGATTCGTGATTCGCCTAGTCAAGTGTGAGCCCCGATTTCTTCCAGTCCTCAAGAAACTTCTCGATCCCGATGTCGGTCAGCGGATGCCGGAGCATCTGCAGGGCGACGCCGAAGGGGATCGTCGCGATGTGCGCGCCCGCGAGCGCCGACTCGACGACGTGGATCGGGCTCCGGATGCTCGCCGCGAGGATTTCCGTCGGGATCGGGTAGTTCTGGTAGATCGCCGCGATCTCGCGAATGAGGTCCGTGCCGACATGGCCGCAATCGTCGAGCCTTCCGACGAACGGACAGACGTAGGTCGCGCCCGCCTTCGCGGCGAGAAGCGCTTGGCTCGACGAGAAGACGAGCGTCACGGTCGTGTCGATCCCCTCTTCGGAGAGAACGCGCACCGCGCGAAGGCCGTCCTTCGTGACCGGGATCTTCACGCAGATGTTCGGCGCGATCGCGCGAAGCTTCCGCCCCTCGCGGACGATCGTCTCGTGATCGGTTCCGAGAACCTCGGCGTTCACGGGCCCCTCGACGATCTCCGCGATCGCCGCGAGGATCCGGCGCGGGTCTCCGCCTTCCTTCGCGAGGAGGGTCGGGTTCGTCGTCACGCCGTCCGCGATCCCGAGGGCGGCCGCCTCGCGGATCTCCTTCACGCTGGCGGAATCAAGGAAGATTCTCATCGGTTTCTCCTTCGAGCGGGAAAGGGTCCGCGCCGGCGGCGGCGTAGCCGATCTCCACCAGATGCAGCCCGCGCGCCGGGGCGGTCGGCCCGGCCAGGCGTCGATCGCGCGCGGCGAGAACGGCGCCGATGTCGTCCGGGGAGCGGAACCCCCGGCCCACCTCCACCAGCGTCCCTACTATAGTACGAACCATGTGGTGAACGAAGCGGTTCGCGAGAATTTCATAATGGAGCTCCGGGCCCCGCTCGCGCCATCCCGACGCCTCCACCACGACCCGGTTCATGCGGTCCTTTCGGGAGGCGTCCGCGAAGGAGGTCGCGTCGATCGGGCCGACGAACGAGCGAGCCCCCTCCCGAAGATGCCCGACGTCGAGACGAAACCCGACCTCCCAGACGAAGCGGCGCCGGAGCGGGTCCCGGCCGCGCAGGATTCGATACCGATAGGCCCGAAAGCGCGCGTCGCGGCGGGAGTCGAAGTCCGGAGGCGCCTCAGCCGCGGAGAGGACGAGGAGATCCTCCGGGAGAAGCCCGCGGAGCGCCCTCTCGATCACGGACGCGGGGAGAGCGGTCCGGGATCGGAAGTGGGCGACCTGGCGAAGAGCGTGCACTCCGGCATCGGTCCGCCCGGCGCCGAGAACGCGGACCTTCTCCTCGAGGACGCTCTCGAGCGCGCGCTCGAGCTCCCCCTGCACCGTCCGGCGCCCCGGCTGCACCTGCCAGCCGTCGAAATCGGTCCCGTCGTAGCGGAGATCGAGACGAAAGCAGCGCAGGTCGAGTTCGGGCGGCACCGCTCCCGCCGGCCCGCTCACCGTTCCCTCGCGGACGGTTCGGCGCCGGCGCGGCGAAGGAGCGCGACGAGGAGAAAGAGCCCCGCGAGCACGAGCTCGAGCTTCGGGAGCCAATCCCCGTGCCGCGCGTAGAAGGTGTCGGCCGTTGTCGGGACCACCTCCGCCGCAGCGTACCCCTTCTCGTAGAGCCCGAGGCGCTTCACCACACGCCCTCGCGGGTCGGCGATGAGCGAGATCCCGGTGTTCGCCGAGCGCGCGAGATACACGCCGAGCTCCACCGAGCGGAGCCGCGCCATCGCCGCGTGCTGGAAAGGGGCCGAGGTCGTGCCGAACCAGGCGTCGTTCGTGAGGTTCACGAGGAAACGCGCCCCCTCCCGCACGAAGCGGCGGCAGAGGGAGGGGAAGATCGCCTCGAAGCAGATGTTCGCCGAGAACTCCGTCCCGCGGATCCCGAAGACGGAGTAGTCGCTCCCGGGAGCGAAGTCCGCCTCCCCGAGGTTCATGCGCGCGATGAAGTCGAACCGGGCGTGGAGCGGGAGGCGCTCGCCGAACGGGACGAGGTGGATCTTCCGATACTCTCCGCGCACGTGCCCCCCGACGTCGACCAGCATCGCGGCGTTGTAGTACGCGTAGTCCCCTTCTCCCGCGGCGTACTCCGCGTCCGGGAAGCCGAAGAGGACCGGAACGCGCGTCTCCTCCACGAGATCGAAGATCTGCTTGAAGTATCGATGTTCGTGGCGCACATACACCGGAACCGAAGTCTCCGGCCAGACGAAGAGATCGATCTCCGGGTCGGCCGCCGCGGCTTCTCTCGTGATCCCGGCCAGGATCCGGATTGATTCCTCCTTGTAGAGCTCGGTCCACTTCTCCTCGGCGAGGATGTTCGGCTGCACCACCGCGACCCGAACCGGCTTTCCCGACGCCGCCGTCTCGCTCCGCATCGCGCGAACCCCGTCGATCCCGACAAAAAAGAGGAGGAGCACCGCCGCGGCGAAGCGGAGGGCGAACGTGCGGAACCTCCTCTCCGCCGCGTGGAGGATGCTCTCCGCGACGAGGACGTTCACAACGACGACGAATAGCGTCACCGCGTCGATGCTTCCGAATCGAGCGATCTGCACGAGGAAGAGATGGTCCATGAGCGCGTACCCGAGCGATCCCCACGGGAAGCCGAGCGTGCCGAGCGAACGGAGGTGCTCGGTCGCGCCCCAGACGATCGGCGCGAAGAGAAGCGCCGGGAGCTTCCCGTCGAGCATCCGGAAGAGAAGACCGAAGAGCGCGGGGAAGAGAGCGAGGTACGCGGAGAGAACGAAGAGGCCGCCGAAGGCAAGCGCGCGCACCGGGATTTCCGTCTCCGAGAGAAGGCCGATCCAATAGAGAAGCCCGAGGAAGAACCCGAAGCCGAAGAGCCAGCCGGTGCGGAAGCCCGAGAGGGGATCTCGCGATCCCCTCGGCGCCTTGAGGAGAAGAAGGAACGGAACGAGCGCACAGAAGACGAGGAAGCCGGGCGCGTTCTTCTGGAACGGAAGGGACGCGACGATCCCCGCGAGAAGAGGGACGAGGACTGAAGGTCCTCGCTCTCCGGCTCCGCTTTCGAAAGCGATTCCTTTACGCACCGAACTTCTTCAGGCGTCCGGCGTGCGCGAGCGCGAGCGGGAGGATCTCGCGGGCCGGGAACCTCCCGAGAGAGCCCGCCGCCGAGCTCGACTCGCCGAACTCCCTCGTCCCGTCCGGACGGACGAGCCGCCCGTTCATGAGGAAAGGGACCGGATGGAAGCTGTGGCTCTTCATGATCGCGGGAGTCGAGTGATCCCCCGTCACGATCACGAGCTTGTCCGGGAGATCGTCGAGGCGCGGCAGGAGGCGATCGACCGCCTCGATCGCCTTCTTCTTCTCGGCGAAATTACCGTCCTCTCCCGCCTTGTCCGGATCCTTGATGTGCAAAAAGAAGAAGTCGTATTCGTTGTAGTGGGCGACGAGCGCCTCGAAGAGGGACGAGGCGCCCCCCTTCACGTCGAGAACCTCCATGCCGACGAGGCGGGCGAGGCCGCGGTACATCGGGTAGAGCGCGAGGGCGACCGCGCGGAGCCCGTAGCGCTCCCGGAAGGTCGGGAGCGGGCGATAGCGGGCGAACCCGCGAAGGAGAACGCCGTTCGCGCGCGTCTCGGCGGCGAGGCGCTTTCTCGTCTCGTCGATGAAGCGGTTCGCGATCTCGGCGGCGCGCGCCGCTTCCGGGCGCTCGGCGCGCACGATCTCCGGCGGGACGCCGGTCGCCTGCGGATCGGAATCGGAAAGAGCGTCCTCAAGCCCCTCGCCTCGGAAGACGACGACCGCTCGGTGCTCCTTCTCCGCGCGGACGAACACGCGGACGCCCGGGATCTCCATCCCGTCGAGGAGAGCAACGAGCCCCTCGCACTCCTCGGTCGGGATCCGGCCCGCCCTCCGATCGACGATCCTTCCTTCCGCATCCAACGTCGCGAAGTTGATCCGCGCCGCGAGGTCGATCGTTTCGAGAGGGAAGCCGACGCCGAGCGCGGAGAGAACGCCCCGGCCGACGATGTGCGTGAGCGGATCGTATCCGAAAAGCCCGAGATGCCCCGGCCCGCTCCCCGGCGTGATCCCGGGAGCGACCGGATCGATGAGCCCGGTCTGACCCCCCTTCGCCAGCCGGTCGAGGTTCGGCTTGACGGCCGACTCGAGCTCCGTCCGTCCCCCCGGTTTGTCGGGCAGGCCGCCGAGCCCGTCGAGAACGATGAACGCGATCCGATCCCCGGCGCTTTGCACGTGTGACGAAACCACTCCTTCGTACGTCATCTTGCGGCGATCTCCTTCGGTGAGGAACGAGCTTCCCGAACGCTAGCAGACCGACCGGCGTCCGTCAACCGCGCGGACGACGCGGCGGGCGCAGGATGAGCGAAGCGCCAGGCCCCCCTCGCGAGGAAATGCCCGCGATCTACGCGGGCGGCGCACGCCTCGATCCCGACCAGCCCGCCCGCGTTTCCGGCCGCGCATTTCGTTCTTGTCCTGCCGGTGACGAGCCCCCGCTCCTTGCCTCAATGCCCGAGACATACGGTTTCCCGTTGCATGGATATTTGTTACGGTGGAACAATCCAATAGTAGTCGGCTTGGAAGACGATTGAATGAGAAACCCACCGATCAGGTCCGGCAATGCCGTCATCGATGCATGTTTCGATCTCTGCGTGGAGATCCTTCTCTGGTTGGCTGACCTGTTCGGCATGAGCTATTACACGATCAACATCTGGATCTTCTGCATCATCTGGCCGGTCGCAACGATGGTTCTCGTCATTCTGGTCATCCGCCAGGGATTCAGGATTCGGAAGCTGAAGCAGGAACTGAAGCAGAAAAGCGAACAAGGAGCTGAAGGCGACGCGCGAGGGCGTGCGCCTTAGCTTCACGTTAGGGCTACAAGCAGGAAGGAAGGTGGTCGCGATTTGCGGCCACCTGTGGAGTCTGGCGTATTCCGGGGACACGATACCAGTTTCGGGACGATTCGAGACTCATCCCGATCGCAAGCTGGGCGAAATCAGTATGGTGTCCCCCGAATTCCCCCCGAATTCCGAAGCCGGGAAGCCAGTGGTAGAGCTCGCCTGGGCGTTCCTTGCAGACTCCGCGCGCTCTACGGCGCCGGGCGGTCGTCGAGGCCGGAATGGGCGACCGCGACCCCGTCCGTCGCCCCGGTGAGAAGCGCGAGCGCGAGAGGTTCCTTCTCCGCGGCGATGCTCCCTTCGGGGAGCACGTCGAGCGCGGCGAGGCAAACCCTTGCGAGATGAAAGAACGTCCGCTCCTCGTTCCGAGGAACCGGATCCGCCGAGGGGATCTCGATCCTAAGAGGGTTCACGTAGGTCGCGCCGTGCTTCATCCGAAAGTCGAGGTGCGGACCGGTCGCGAGCCCGGTGGAGCCCACGTAGCCGATCACTTGGCCCTGCTCGACGCGCGTCCCCGTGCGAATTCCCTGAGAGAATCGCGCGAGATGCCCGTAGGTCGTGAGGTACGACCGCGGGTGCTTCACCTCGACGATCTTCCCGAACCCACGCTTCCAACCCGCGAACACGACGGTCCCCTCGCCGATCGTGACGACCGGCGTCCCCGGCGCGGCCGCGTAGTCGATGCCGAGGTGCGGCATGTAGCGCTTCAGCACCGGATGGAAGCGCCGATGGCTGAACCCCGAGCTGATCCGCCGATAGTTGAGAGGCGAACGAAGAAACGCCTTCTGCAGCGAGGAACCGTCGGGCGCGTAGTAGGCCGCCTTCCCCCCTTCCGGACGAAAGAGGATCCCCGCGACCTGTCCTCTCTCCCCGTCGTAGCGCGCGGCGAGGATCTCCCCGTGCCTCTTGAACTGGTCCCCCTGGTAGATCGCTTCCGCGAGAACATCGAAGCGATCCCCGGTGCGGCAGTCGGTGAGGAAGTCGAACGTCCACGAGAAAACGTCCGCGAAGCGGACGACGAGATCGGGCGAGGCGCCCTCGGCGAGAAGCGATTCCCAGAGAGAGTTTCGGATCCTTCCGCGGAAATGCGCGACCTCGCGTCGGGTCGGCATCGTCTCGCTGGAGGCGATCCAGATGCTCCCCTCTCTCTTCGAAACGAATCGATCGCCGTTCTCCCTCACCACCGTGAAGGAGAGGACATCCCCCGCGATGTCCCTCGCGATCTCCAGATGATCGTCGGTCCGGTAGCGCGAGGATGGAACGTAGGCGGCGAGCGCGGCGAGCAAGCTCGTCGCGGTCCCCGCGTCGACTCCCTTTCGGATGATCCAACCGGCCGGCGTCTCCCCTCGGCTCAGGCGGCCCTCTACCGTCTCGAAGACCCGATCCTCCGGCTCCGGAAACGGTTCGAGCTCCGCGCTCTTCTGTTCCGTCGCCGGGCCGCCGCAGGCGACCGCGAAGAGGAGCCCCATCCATCCGAGGGCTTTCACCGTCCTCACCATGAGTCCTCCACGGGAAGGGGGGCGGCCCGCGCGAGCGGGACACGCGACCGGCCGCCTCACCCCCACTTATCGGAAACTAATTCGCGCTCTCGAATCGCCCGCCCAGATGCTTCGCGAGAAACGACTCGGCGGCCGCGTAGAACTTGAGCCGGTTCTCCGGCTTCGCGAAACCGTGCCCTTCGTCAGGGAAGAGCAGATACTCGTGATCGATCCCCTTCGCCTTCATCGCCTCGACGACCTGCTCCGACTCCGCTTGCTTCACGCGCGGATCATTCGCCCCTTGAGCGATCAGCATGGGGATCCGGATCTGATCGACTTTATGGAGCGGCGAGCGGGACTTCAGGAAGTCGGCGTCCTTCTCCGGATGGCCGAGCCTGCGGTGCAGAACCTCGAGGAACGAGGACCAGTAAGGGGGAACCGACTCGATGAACGTGATCAGGTTGCTCGGGCCGACCATGTCGACCGCGCACGCGAAGAGGTCCGGCGTGAACGTGGCGCCGACGAGCGCGGCGTATCCGCCGTACGAGCCGCCGTAGATCGCCACGCGCTTCGGATCCGCCCATCCCTGCTCGGCGGCCCAGCGGACGGCGTCCACGAGGTCGTCGTGCATCTTCCCCCCCCACTCGCGGTCGCCGGCGTTCAGGAACTCCTTCCCGTATCCGGTCGAGCCGCGGAAGTTCACCTGCAGGCAAAGATAGCCGCGGTTCGCGAGCCATTGCGCCTCGGAGTTGTATCCCCAGCCGTCGCGGTACCACGGGCCGCCGTGCACGTTGAGGACCATCGGCAGGTTCTTTCTCTCGACACCGATCGGGAAGGTCGCGTAGCCGTGGATCGTGAGGCCGTCGCGCGACCGGAACGAGATCGGCTCCATCTTGGCAAGCTTGTAGTTGTTCAGAGCCGGCCGGTGATCGAAGAGGAACCTCGTCTTCTTCGTCTTGCGATCGAGCATGTAGTACTTCACCGGACCGTCGTCCGCCGTGAAGCCGATCACCCAGATGTCGTCGTCGGTGTTCCGCCTCGGCGCGCCGTGCGTCCCCGGATGGAGCCTCTCGAGGATCGCCCAATCCTCGCGGATCGAGGGATCCACGACGGTCCATTCCGTGCGGGCCTTAGTGATCGCGTAGGCCTGAAGCTCGTAGGAGTCCGGATGGATCATCGCGCCGCTCACGTCGTAAACCGGATCCTCGGCGATCACCTCGTAGGTGCGGGTCGCGAGGTCCATCTTCGTGAGGCGCGCCGCGTTCGCGTCGCGGGAGTCGAGAAGGTACATCGACTTCCCGTCCTTGGTGAACGCGATCGGCTCGCTGCTCATGTTGTCTTCCATCGACCAGGTGAGGATCTTCTCCCACTCCGCCTCGGGCGCCGAGCGGACGAGAAGGTCGAAGCCGCCCTCCGCGTTCGCCGCGAGAGCCCCGCGGACCTTGAACTCCGCGTCGACGATCCAGCTGAGGAAGTTGCCCGGGTTCTTCGCCACCTGCTCGAGCGTCCCGCTGTCGAGGGAGAGACGATAAACGTCGTGGAAACGGGCGTCGTCCTTGTTCAGCCCGATGAGGATCTCGTTCGGGTAATCCTTATGGACATCGATGATCTGCGCCTGAACCGCCTCGAAGGGAGTGAGATCGCGAATCGCGCCCGTCTCGAGATCGACCGCGTAGATCCGCCAGTTCTCATCGCCCCCCTTGTCCTGCACATAGAGGAGATGCTTGTTGTCCTTCGCGAAGAAGTAGCCGCGGATTCCGCGGTCGGTGTCGTGGGTGATCGGCGCGTAATCTTCCCCGTCGATCGACCCGAGCCAGACGTTGAGGACCCCGTTCACCGGGGCGACGTACGCCATCCGCTTCCCGTCCGGAGAGACCTGGGGGCCGGCCTTCTCGGGGTTCCCGAAAAGAACGTCGCGGGGGATGAGGTCGGGCATCGCCGCGCGAGGCGCCCCCACAGAGAGAAGAAGAGACGCGACCACGAGAACCGATCCGAGCCACACGAGCTTGCCGAACATCGCCTGAGAACTCCTTTCCCTTCCTTGAACCCGTTCCGGAGATCGCGGGAGAGGCCGCGCGGGGAGCCTCACCCGCCGGGGCGCCACTACGGAGTGGAGACGCTCCGGAGCGGGAAAATGTTTCTCCGCCAAGAGGATGCGGACTTTCGAACCCTACCTTCGCCCCGAAAGGCGTGTCAAGACGAAAGACGAGACCCGGGAACTTTCCGTTGACACCACCCGGCGAGCCCGGTAGCCTCATGCGCCGTAGCGACTTCCGGCGAAAGGCGATCCGCATGCTCTCCGTCATCGTTCCCGTCTACAACGAGGTCCGGACGATCCGAGAGATCGTCCGACGGATCCGCGAGGTGGATGTCGAGAAGGAACTTCTCATCGTCGACGACTTCTCGACCGACGGAACAAGGGAAATCCTCGAGAAGGAGATCGCGACGATCGACGGGGTCCGCGTCTTCTACCACGCGCGGAATCGCGGGAAGGGCGCGGCGATCCGAACCGCGATTCCGGAGGTCCGAGGAGAGATCGCCCTCATCCAGGACGCGGATCTCGAGTACAGCCCGACCGAGTATCCCCGCTTGATTCGGCCGATCGTCGAGGGGGTGGCGGACGTCGTCTATGGCTCCCGATTCAAAGGGGGCGAGACGCGCGTTCATCTCTACTGGCACTACGTGGGGAACCAGCTTCTCACGACCGTCTCCAACATGTTCACCAACTTGAACCTCACCGACATGGAGACCTGCTACAAGGTCTTCCGCGCCGACATCCTAAAGGGGATTCCGCTCCGGTCCGACCGCTTCGGTTTCGAGCCGGAGATCACGGCGAAGATCGCCCGCCGCAAGTGCCGCGTCTACGAGATCCCGATCTCTTACTACGGCCGCGACTACGCCGAGGGGAAGAAGATCGGGTGGAAGGACGCCGTCGCCGCGTTCTACTGCATCGTCCGCTTCTGGATCGCCGATTGATCGGACGGGTGAGGGGTCCCGCGAGGCAGGGGGCTCCTGTTTCCGGCGGCCGGTTCCAGAGCGAGGCCTCGCGTGAAACCGACGCGAGCTCTCGCGCGTAGAACCAGGCGTACGACTCGCGAAACGCACGCGGGGACCCCGCGCGAAGTAAGGAGAAGACGATGGTCATCGCACACCGCTCGGCTCGGAACGGGTTCGTTCTCGCGGCGGCTCTCGCCGCCGTTCTCGCCGCCGCGACCCTCTCCCCCGCCGCGCGGGAAAAGGTGCGCGGCGAGGGCCCGGTCGTCGAAGAAGTTCGAAGCGTGAAGGATTTTCACGGGATCCGGCACGCGTGCGTCGGAACCGTGCGCGTGGCGGTGGGGAAGGAAGAGGGGCTGATCGTCCGCGCCGAGGAGAACATCCTCCCGCACCTCGTGACGGAAGTTGAAGACGGGGTTCTCGTCGTGCGCGGCGAGAACGGGTACGACCTCCGGCCCAAGAAGGAGCCAGTGTTCGAGGTGACGGTACGAGCGCTCGACCTCATCGAGCTGGAGGGGAGCGGCTCGATTCGGACGGGGGATCTCGCGGGGAGGACGCTGACCATCCGGCTGTCGGGGTCGGGCGACATCGAGATCGGCGCCCTGGACGCGGACCGGCTCGACGCGGATCTGGCCGGTTCGGGCGATCTCGTGCTTCGCCGGGCGGCCGCGCGCGAGGGTTCCTTCGCGCTTGCCGGATCCGGCGACCTCCGCGCCGAAATCCTCGACGTCCAGGAGCTGGAGGTTCGGATCGCGGGCTCCGGGGGCGTCGCGTTCGGGCAGGGGGTCGCCGGACGCGCCTGGATCGAGCTCAGCGGCTCCGGCGGCTTGGCGATGAGCGGCGTCCGGACCGGCGAGGCGGATGTCTCGATCGCCGGATCCGGCTCGGTGGAGATCAATGTTGCCGATCGGCTCGACGCGCGGATCGCCGGCTCGGGAGACATCGTGGTCGAGGGCGATCCCGTGATCCGCTCCGCGGTCGTCGGCTCAGGCGAGGTGATCCGAAGATAGTCGTCCCAGCGGCGATTCGGGGACGCTCTGCTCACCTGTGCTGGGGTGATGGCGTTCCGGGAGCACGCATAGCGGCGCTTGTGACCGGGCGGCGGCGAGACGGTCACGTGGTCCGCCACGACGCTCGAAGCGGTCTGTCGCGAGCCGGTCAGCCACATCACCAACGGTCCTCTGACTCACTGCGGCCCCCGTGCTGGCCCCTCACTCTAAAGGCTATCACTCGGCGGATGAGCCCCGGCGAAGAGAGAGCAGCACTCGTCGGCCGTTCCCACACCAGCCAGGCCTGTCTCAAGGCCCGACCGAAGCCCTGGCTGAACCTCTCTGCAGCCGGATCGCCGAAGAGGCCTAGCACCCTAGCCCGATAAATATCATCGCGTGGCCCCTTGACATGGGCCTTATCACTTGCTATGTTGCCGCTAAAGACGCCCTCGAGCGACATAAAGGCGAACAATGGACCAGCTGCCAGGAGACGACTACCCGGCCCAGATCAAGCGTCTGCGAGCCCGCCTCGGCCTCACGCAAGTCGCCCTGGCGGAGAGGCTCGGGGTCTCGTTTCCGACGATCAACCGATGGGAGAACGGGAAGTCCCGTCCGTCCCAGCTCTCCTGGAGCCAGATCCTGAAGTTGGCGGGTGAGGAAGAGGCCGAACGGGTCTCCGAGCCCGAACCTCCGCCGTACACTGCCAAGCCGCCCGTCCTGGACTTCACCGCCGGGTCGGACGTCGTTCGGACGCTCGTCGAGGGCGAGCGCCTGTCGTTCGGACACCTGGCGAATCCGGCCTTCGCCACCGAGATCGCCAGCATCGACCCCCTGCCGCATCAGCGCATCGCTGTCTACGACCACATGCTGAAGCAAACCCGGCTGCGCTTCCTGCTGGCCGACGATGCCGGCGCGGGCAAGACGATCATGACCGGCCTCTACATCCGAGAGATGCTCTCCCGGCGCCTGCTCAAGCGGGTCCTGATCGTTCCGCCCGCGGGCCTTGTCGGGAACTGGCAGCGGGAACTCTCGACGCTCTTCAGCCTTCAGTTCGACATCACGAGCGGTAACGACGCGCGGACCGGGAACCCTTTCACGGGGCCGTCGAGCGACCGATTGATCGTGAGCGTGGACACCTTGGCTGGAGACCGGATGTTCGCGCGGCTTCAGGAGGAAGACATCGAACCCTACGAGGTCGTGGTGTTCGACGAGGCGCACAAGCTCTCGTGTGACCGGGGCGCTGACTTCCGCGTTCGCAAGACCGACCGCTACCGCTTGGCGGAGGCCATCGCCGGAGTTCACACGGGCGACCACACGTGGCGATTGCCGTGGCACGCGCATCACCTGCTTCTCCTGACGGCGACGCCCCACATGGGCAAGGACTATCCGTTCTACGCCCTCTGGCGTCTGCTCGAACCGGAGGTGCTGACGACCACGGAGGCTTTCGACCAGTTCCCCTCTGACCATCGGAAGCAGCACTTTATCCGACGCACCAAAGAAGAGATGGTGAAGCTGACCGGCGAGCCGCTTTATCCGCGCCGCATCGCGGACACGCTTGCCTACGACCTGGATCAGGGCGACGTGAGCGAACAGCGGCTGTACGACGAAACAACCGAGTACCTGCAGCACGTCTACAACAAGGCCAAGCTCCTGAATCAGTCGGCCGCCCGCCTCGCCATGGGCGTTTTTCAGCGCCGCCTGGCAAGCTCAACCTACGCATTGCTTCGTTCGTTCGAGCGCCGCATCGAGAAGCTCAGCACGGTGATCGACGACGTCCAGGCAGGCCGGATCACCATGGAGCAGCTTCAGACGCTTCAACGCAGGATCACTGAAGACGACGACGTCCTGGAATCCAAGACCGCCGATGACGAAAGCACGGAGAACGGCCAGGAAGAAAACGAGGTGGCCGAGGGGAAGCTCTTGCAGGGCGTCATCGCGGCCTCCCTCGCGGACCTGGTAGCGGAACGGAAGCAGGTCGAGCAACTTCTAGACCTTGCCCGTCGGGTCCACGATCTCGGACAGGAGTCGAAATTCGACAAGCTGCAGGCCATCATCACCGACCCCAAGTTTGCCGGCGAGAAGCTGATCGTCTTCACGGAGCACCGCGACACCCTGGACTTCCTGGTCCGTCGCCTCGGCGGGTTGGGCTACACCGGCCAGATCGCCATGATCCACGGCGGCATGCACTACACCGAGCGACAGGAGCAGGTGGAACGGTTCCGCAAGCGAATCGGCGAGCGCGGCGCGCGCTTCATGGTCTGCACCGACGCAGCCGCCGAGGGTATCAATCTCCAGTTCTGTTGGATCATGATCAACTACGACGTGCCGTGGAACCCCGCCCGCTTGGAGCAACGCATGGGCCGCATCCACCGCTACGGCCAGAAGCACGATCCGGTGATCATCCTGAACCTCGTCGCGCCGTCGACGCGGGAGGGCCGGGTTCTCAAGACGCTGCTCGACAAGCTGGAGAAGATCCGCAAGCAGCTCAAGAGCGACAAGGTCTACGACAGCATCGGACGCATCTTCGCCGACGTGTCCATCAAGGCGTACATGGAGATGGCTGTGCTCGGCGATCCCGATGACATCGCCAAGGAACTCGACGGCCGCCTCACGAAGGAGCAGGTGCTGGCGCTCGCCGAGCGTGAGCGCCGTCTCTTCGGCGATGGTGGCGATGTGAAGAAGGAACTCCCGCGCCTGCAGGAGAGCATCGAGCAGGAGACTTTCTTCCGCCTCCTCCCCGGGTACGTTCGACGCTTCATCTCTTCCGCCGCCCCGCTGGTCAACATCCAGGTTGATGGAGATTTGGGGGGCGTCTTCGCGTTGCGGCCTGCGAAGAAGGGCGCGGTTGACCCTCTACTGGCAGCGCTCGAGGTCTACCCGGCCCACCAGCGCAAGAGCCTGTCGGTTCTGCGGCCCGAGGACCGCGAGGCGTGCGTGTGGATGCACCCTGGCGAGCCGGTGTTCGAGCGCTTTCGAGAGATAGTACGCGGTCAACTCGGCAAGGATGCCCTGCGCGGCGGCGTCTTCGTCGATCCCACCGCGAAGAAGCCCTACCTATTTCACCTCGCCAGGATCACCGTGGTGCGCAAGCAGGATTCCGAGATCGAGGAGCTCGGTCAGGAAGAGACCGTGGAGTGCCGCCTTGTCGGGGTCCGACAAGCCGAGGGCGCGGAGGTTTCGCTGTGCCCCGTTGAACACCTGCTCTTGCTGCGTGGCGGTCACGGCCTACCGCCGGAAGCCCAGCGTCTGGCGGTCGTCGCCAAACAACACCGTGAGCTGGCTCAAGCCTACTTGACGGAGCGCCTCGCCCGCACAATGGCCGTCGAGAACAGATCACGGCTCCTGAACACCCTC
>Ga0194126_10004964_pt1 | contig 19901 bp, 17 predicted proteins | sample TA2KigC150mmetaG_FD_148641 | JGI IMG/M metagenome (GOLD analysis project Ga0194126, IMG submission 148641) | Freshwater microbial communities from Lake Tanganyika, Tanzania - TA2015035 Kigoma Deep Cast 150m | ecosystem: Environmental > Aquatic > Freshwater > Lake | place: Tanzania: Lake... | reverse complement strand
TAAGAGAGACTTTGCCAAAAGATATCGAACGGTCTGTCAAGCGAATAAAAGAACAGAGTCAGAAGCCGGTGGCTGTTGGTTTCGGGATCTCCACCCCGGAGCAGGCAAAAATGATCAGCCGTTTTGCTGATGGAGTTGTTGTGGGAAGCGCCATTGTGAAGATCATCGAGGAGAACCTCAAAAATCCGAATATGGTTAAAAGAGTAGGAGAGTTCGTTGACTCTTTTGCCAAAGCATTAAAAGGAAGTGGAAAGGAAATTAAATCATGATCCTATCTTTGGCAACGGTTGGAGGTATTTCATTTGTGCTGGCCTTATCCGGGGTTCTTACACCTGGGCCCCTTTTGACGATCACTATTAGTGAGTCAATGAGAAGAGGATTTATCACGGGTCCCTTACTCATTTTAGGCCATGGGATTTTGGAATTGACCTTGATCGTAGCCATTGTGAATGGGTTAGGGACTTTTTTAAAGAAAGGTCCTGTCATGGGCACTGTGGCCATCATCGGTGGCCTGGTCCTCCTCTGGATGGGTTGGAAAATGGTTAAAGAGACTAAAGGGGTTAACCTTTCCCTTAAAGAACGGCCCGTCGAAGGATACAAAACCTTACACCCAATATGGAGTGGCATTCTTGTCAGTCTCTCCAACCCTTACTGGTCCCTTTGGTGGGCCACTGTGGGGCTGAGCTATATGATGACAGCCATGGAATACGGTTTAATGGGTTTGGTGGTCTTTTTTATTGGCCACATACTGGCTGACTTTCTCTGGTTCAGTTTGGTTTCCTATGGGGTTAGTTCTGGTAGGAGGGTCATCAATCATAAGGTATATCAGAAGATAACGATAGGCTGTGGAATTTTTCTACTCCTATTTGGAGTCTGGTTTCTAATGATCGGGTTCCGATATTTGTTTTTTGGAATTTAAAATTTTCTCCACCAAAACCCTCATGCTCGAAAGGTCTAAGGGTTTTGTCAAAAAGGCATCTGCCCCTGCTTCTCTGAAAAAGAGTTCTCCCACACCGGAGCCAGAGATTATCAAAATCGGTAAGGAAAGATTGTACTCCTTTAGGCGCTTTATTAAATCAACTCCATCCAATTTTGGCATCATATAATCGGTAATAATCAGATCATATTTTTTCCCCCTTACCTGTCGAAGGGCTACCTCACCGTTTTCAACACAATCCACTTCATACCCATTTAAAAGAAAGAATTTCGATAAAAGATTTCCAATCTCTTTATAATCATCTACGATCAAAATTCTTTTCAATCTATTAACCTCATTTAATGAAGAGCTTATTGCGTTTACCTTTAAATAAATACAATCATAAGTAGTAAATGTCAAGGATAAAATACAACCATAGGTTTATAGACATTCCAATTGCTAATGTTACAGGATTTTAACGGAAATGAAATTGTTTGGAGCTACTTATGATAAAAACCCATAAGGAAATAGGCGACGAGATTAGGAGGATTCGAAAAACTTTAGGGATGTCTCAGATGAAGTTAGCTGAAGGAGTAGGGGTTTCCTTTCAACAGATCCAAAAATATGAGAAAGGCGTGAATAAAATTTCCATAGAAATGATTCAGCGAATAGCAAGGGCGTTAGGGATTTCAGTGAACACATTCTTTGAGAAGGAAAAGACCCTTATCGTCTCAGAACCTCCTGGGAAGTATTACTCCAAAAGAAAAAGTTTAACAGGTGAGACATCTTTGCCGTTGAACTTAGAGGAAACCGCTCTGCTTCAACTTTTCCGAAAGGTTGAGAACAAGGAAATCAGGGAAGGCCTGATCAAGCAATTGAGAGGGATCATAGAATTAGAAAGCCGGAAGAAATAATTGTTTACCCCGTTAGAAATAATGGCCCGCTGGAATTTCTAATGGGGTTTACCAAAATATAATTCCCCTCAATACCTCCTCCCCCGTTGCATATCTCCTGAATTCAATTCCCAATGTTTCTAACCCGAATGAGGATAAATGAGGATAAATCTTGACACCAAATAAAAAATATGAGTATTTTAAAATTATGATGATTTAAAAACATTGTAGGGTGGAAAGCGATCTTTCAAGCTGGAGGAGAAGCGATGCAGGTGATTCGTAAGATAAAAGAGATGCAGGCGAGTTCCGATAGGTTAAGGCGCGAGGGGAAAAGCATAGGATTGGTTCCCACGATGGGGTACCTTCACGAAGGACACCTTTCCTTGGTCAGAAAGGCAAAGGCTTTATCCGACGCCGTGGTGGTTTCGATCTTTGTCAACCCAACCCAGTTTGGCCCGGGAGAGGATTTTGAAAAATATCCTCGCGATGAAGAAGAAGACAGAACAAAACTTGAGGCCGAAGGAGTAGACTTTCTTTTGATCCCGGAGGCGAGGGAGATGTATCCCTCGGGATACCAGACCTATGTTGAAGTGACAGAAGTTGCAAAAGGACTTTGCGGGGATTTCAGGCCGGGGCATTTCAGAGGTGTTGCCACTGTTGTCACCAAACTTTTTAATATTGTCAAACCCCACTTGGCTGTGTTTGGAGAAAAGGATTACCAACAGCTCCTTGTGATTAAGAGAATGGTGGAGGATCTTAATTTCGATATTGAAATCATTTCGGGGACTCTTATCAGAGAGGAAGACGGTATTGCGATGAGTTCAAGGAATGCCTACCTTTCTCCTGAAAATAGGAGAAAGGCTACAATTCTTTATCGATCTCTTAAAGAAGGGAAAACATCTTTTGAATCCGGAGAGAGGCGGACCTTCGCTCTATGTAAAACAGTTAAAGAAAGCTTGGAGTCGGTGGGTGAGATTTCTATTCAATATGTGGAGATCAGAGATGCTGAAACACTCCAAAGAATTGAGGAGATCAGGAGGCCTGCCGTGATTGCCCTTGCCGCCATCGTGGGAGGTGTGAGGCTCATCGATAATATTATCCTTGGGAGATAGGGATAAAGGAAAACCTTCTTTTCTTCTTGGACATCATTCAAACTTGGAAAAATTTTAGTATGCCGGGGGAAATGACCATTCAAAAAGATCACCGATTCAAATTAGTGGTTTTCGATCTGGATGGGACGCTGACGAAGGAGCGGTCCATCTGGGAGTATATCCATGTCCGGTTGGGGAAGTGGTATGGGTTTGCGGAGGAGTACCAGAAGCAGTTTTTAGCCGGGAAGATTTCTTACCAGGAATTCTGTGAGCGCGATGCCGAAGTCTGGAAGGGGATGAAGGTGGAAGAGATGGCGAAGATTGTTCAGACTGTTTCGTTTCATCCTGGAACAGACGAGTTGATTTCCCATTTGAAACAGAGAGGCCTTAAACTTTCAATGGTTTCCTCCGGCCTTTCTCTTCTCTCCGATTGGGTCCATCAGAAATTCGGGTTCGATTATTCTGTCTCCAATGATCTCCTCTATGAAAATGGAGTTTTGAGCGGAAAGGTGAGAATCCAGGTCCATTATGATAAGAAGGCAGAATGGGTGGAGAAGATTCTAAAACAATTCGGGGCAACACCTGAAGAGGCGATTGCCATCGGCGACAGCAAAGGCGATATCGATATGTTCCAAATGGCGGGGTTTTCAATCGCTTTCAATTCATCCTGTGGGGAACTCGATCAGGTTGCCACGGTTTGTATCCGGAGCAATAATCTTGTGGATATCATTCCGAAGCTTCCTCTTTAAAATAAGATGGGGGGATTGGGAGATGGGGAGATCGGGAGACAAAAAATCATAATTCCCAACCTCCCCACCTCCCTATCACCCTATTACCAAGTATCCTTGTAAACTAAGGCTCAATCGATGAAGACGGAGTGAAACATGGATTGGGAACTGCAATTTATGCGGTGGGCTGATGGGTGGTGGAGTTCGTCCTTTCTTGATTATACCATTCCCTGGCTGACTTATCTCGGAAGCCATTTTGCAGTCATCCTATTCCTCCTTCTCAGTTTAATCATCACTAAACAAAGAAGGATTTTCCGTCGCCTCCTCCTTCTCTATGGCATCCAATCTGCAATTGTTTACAGTCTTAAATTTCTCATTCAGCGGGGAAGGCCATTCCATTTCTTACAGGAAATGGCTTTAAAGCTCTCCAGAGGTCCGGGAGAGATCCTTGACCCAAGTTTTCCCAGCGGTCATGCTACTTATGCCTTCATGATGGCGACTCTACTGGCTTACTGGTTTCCTCGATACAGATTGATTTTTTTTATTGTCGCCGTGTTTATCGGATGGACCCGAATCTACCTGGGGCTCCATTATCCAACCGATATCTTCGTAGGAGCCTTATTGGGGTATGGAGGAACCAGGGTTTTTCTTCTGTATGGTAGTTTAAAACGAAAGGTGTGAATTTTTTTCTCGGTAGGTCTTCTCCATTTTGATAAAATTTTCGCCGAAGTCAATGGTGTGTTTTTCCATAGCCTCAAACGCTGCTTTAGCGTTACCGGCTATCACCGACTCCACAACAGAGCGATGCATTCCTGTCGGATGGACAGTATCGGGGTCAGGGTTGACCGCCTCTATCACCCTTTTAGTCAATTTTAATAAGGATCTCATGAGGGCTTCAAAAAAGCGATTTTCACACATCTCAGCTAAAATAAAATGGACTCTTTGTTTTCTGTCCACATCTACCGATAAAGTCGTTATGGGAAGTTCTTCAGTCTCTAATGCTTCCATCAACCGTTGAGCATATTCTGGGGTAATCTTTAAGGCAGCCAATCGAGCCACTTGGGGTTCAATGAGAAGCCTCACCTGGTGTAGTTCAGGAATCGAAATCTTGTCAGATAAAAATAGATCTAAGAAAGCGTTCACCAGATATTCGAAGGTTAATTCGGTTACGTAAGCCCCCCCGGTTGAACCCTGCCGGGTGGTGATGAAGCCCGAATTCTCAAGCGTTCGGAGGGCCTCACGAATAGCGACACGACTCACCTGAAACTGATCTGAAAGGTCTCGTTCAGACGGTAGTTTTTCACCGGGTTTAAATTGACCTGAAATAATGGAAAGTTTAAGATTTTCGGCAACTTCTTCTGAAATACGATGTTGTTTTATGGGTTTAAATTTTGGCATAAATAACTCCTGAAAGTCATTATATTAAATTAAAAAAATTTTTTCAATAAAATATTTATTGACAAAATATTTTAATTGGGATAAATATTAAACCATTGAAATGTTTTGAACAAATATTTTCAGAAAAGGCAAATAATTTTATGAACTTAGCGAACAATCTCGAAAGATCAGCCTTTTTCTTTCCCGAACAACCTGCTGTATCTGAGAATGGTCGTGTAACAACTTACCAACAACTCAATGAGAAATCGAATAGAATTGCGACGGCCCTTATTAAGATGGGTGTCACACCAGGGGATTTCATCGGTCTGCTTGTTCCAAATTCAATGGATTGGATCGCTTTTTATTTTGGTGTTCAAAAAGCGGGCGCTGTTGCGATTACCTTTTCGAGCCAGTTAAGGGGCGATGAGCTTTCCCTCCTTGTTGGTCATTCAAAGCCCAAAATCATCTTCACCTACGATGAGAAACTGGAAGAACTTCTTCGATTAAAAGATTCGATTGGTTTGGAGAAGATCGTCTCTCCCAATGGAGACCGATCCTTATCTCAGATGATTGAAACCGGCTCTCCTCATTTTAAAGCCATCGAGCGTGACCGCAACGACACAGCCGCGATCCTTTATACCGGAGGAACAACCGGAACCCCGAAGGGCGCCATGCTCACCCACGAAGGGATCAATTTTTCCAGTTTCAGTATCGCTCATTTTGAACGAAACACCGAAGACGATAGAGCCTTATGCTTTATGCCATTCAACCATGTCTTCGGTCAGATCCACATTATGAACGCCACGATCATGACCGGGGGATGCCTGGAGATTCTTCCCTCCTTCGATTTGGGAAAAACCCTCGAGTTGATGGCCGCTGGCCGGATTACAAAATTCTTTGCCGTGCCCACGATCTATGTCCGTTTGCTTGGCGTAAGCGATCTGAGTGAAAAGTTGGGCAAGCTCCGCTACTGTTTTTCAGCGGCGGCCTCCCTGCCCAGAGAGATCGTCAAACAGTGGAAAGAACGAACGGGGATTAAAATCTGTGAGTCATACGGAATGACAGAAGGCATGCCGGTTACCTATAACCATTATTATCCAGACAGGCATGTGGTAGGATCCGTAGGCCAGGTGATTCATGGAGTGGAAGTCCAGATTAGAGACACCGCAGGCAATTTATTGGAGCAGGGCCATGAAGGCGAGATCTGTTTTCGGGGACAGGTTGTGATGAAAGGTTACTTGAACAACCCCGAAAGCAATCTCTCCGCATTCTGGGAAGGCGGATGGCTCAGGTCCGGAGATATCGGCCTCTTTGATACCGATGGCTACCTCTATATCGTGGACCGACTCAAAGATATGATCATTACCGGAGGAGAGAATGTCTATCCACGAGAAGTGGAAGAGGCGCTCTACATTCGGCCTGAAATCCAGGAGTGCGCTGTTGTGGGACTTCCAGACAAGGAATGGGGGGAGCGGGTGACAGCCTTTATCGTTTCCAAACCAGGGCAGACCGTTTCGACGGAGGAACTGAAACTCTTCCTGAAATCCCGCCTCTCTCCCTTCAAGGTTCCCAAGGAGTACATCATACTGAATGAGATGCCAAAGAGCCCTACCGGAAAGATTCTGAAGAGGGAATTGAGAAAACGGTTTCTTGAGAAGAGACCCTGGTGATGTCCTGTCAACCTTGTCTGGGGAAAAATCTTTTTTTAGGAAGGGGTGTAATATATTAAGGGGAGCATAATATTGTTTGCATCTAAAAAACAATTACATAGGGCAGGCCTTTAAGCCTGCCCTATGTAATGTAAACAATTTTATGCTCCCAGTAATAAAACGTACATTCCCCTTTGGCCCACTGACAAACCAACAGGTTATATCCTCCTATTCGGTTTTTTTCTGCAGCATCGATCTGTTGTCAATTTGGTTTACCTGTTGTACAGTTCTAAAGGTGTTTTTCAAGGCAATGGGGGAAAGATAGAAGAGGAGGAACAGGGATGAAAGGAATTAAATCGAGAAAGATAAGACTTGTCGTAAACGGCCACATTCATGAGCTTGAAGTGGGAATCAGGCCCGGTCAGATCAAACCCTCCCATACGCTAGCCCATACGCTCAGGGAGACCCTTGGTCTGACCGGCACAAAGGTCTCATGCGATAACGGCGCATGTGGATGTTGCACGGTGCTGATGGATAACAAGGCAGCGCTTTCCTGCATGACGCTGACCGTTGAGTGTGATGGAAAGAAGATCACAACGATCGAAGGCTTGAAAGATCCAAAAACCAAAGACCTCGATCCTCTTCAGCAGGCATTTATCGACCATACCGCTTTTCAGTGCGGGTTTTGTACGCCAGGCATCATCATGAGTGCGAAAGCGCTTCTTTACGAGAATCCTTCCCCTACCGAAGAAGATGTGAAGGAAGCTCTCTCGGGTAACTTCTGCAGGTGTATCAGCCACTACCAGGTGGTAAAGGCCGTGATGTCAGCGTCCGAAGAGGTGAGGTGAGGAAAATGGCGAACACGTACCGATATATAGGCAAGGCAACGCCCCGAAAAGACGCAATCGATATTGTCACGGGCGGATCAAGATTTCTTAACGACATTAAAATGCCGAACATGCTCTACGGAAAGGTGTTGAGAAGCCCCCACGCCCATGCCCTTATCAAGAGGATTGACAAAAGCAAGGCAGAGCAGCTTAAAGGAGTTGAAGCAATCCTGACCTGGGAGGACGTTCCCGATTGGAGAGGGGGAACGCCCCGCTCTACTCGAATCCTCGACCGCAAGGTCCGGTATGTGGGTGATGCTGTGGCCCTCATTGCCGCAACGAGCGAAGAGATTGCAAGGCAGGCCCTCGGTCTGATCGAGGTGGAATATGAGGTCCTGCCCGCTGTCTTCGAGATGGAAGAGGCATTGAAGCCAGACGCTCCCCAATTGTATGACGAGTTTCACGGGAACGTGGTCACCCCGGGTGTCCCTTTTTTCGGGCCCAAAAGCCTGCAGGATGTGGTCATGGGCGACGTAGAAAAGGGATTCCAGGAGGCTGATGTCATCACCGAAGGGACCTTTGGCTACGAGAACATTCCGAACCCTCTACCACCTGAGGCTCCAGGGGCAATAGCCTTATGGGAGGAACCCAACAAGGTGACGCTCTGGGTGTCGAATCAGGCCTCCTACATGGACAAGATCACCCTTTTCCATGTGATGGGAAGGAAGGTCGAAGTAAGAAGCATCGGCGGTCCCTGTGGCGGCAGCTACGGATCAAAGTTCATGTCCTGGCAGGTTCAGTCCTATGCGACGCTCTTAAGCAGGGCAACGGGCAAGCCGGTAAAACTCATCTTCACGAAGGAAGAGCACCTGGCGGCATTCACGATGCGGATTGCATCGCGTATGACGGCCAGAGTGGGTATGAAGAGGGATGGGACGGTAACAGCCGTTTCGGGCACGTGGCTCATCGACACGGGTTATTACTCCATGACCACCCAATCCCAGGTTGCTGTGGGCTGTGGCGAGGTCCAGATCGCAGTCCGGTGCGCTAACTGGGATTTGAAGCCGAAGATTGTCTGCACCAACCGGAACGCTTCAGGCATTGTGAGAGGCTTTGGCGGCCAGGAGTTGAAGTGTTCGCTGATACCGCTCTTGAGCTTGGCCATGGAGAGACTGGAGATCGACCCATTCCAGTTTCTCAAAAAGAATTTCGTCAAGCCCGGCGATGGGTACTTCTGGCGGGACGGCATCTGGTATACCTACCGGGGCGTGGACTTTTCAAAGGCGATGGAGGAAGGTGCCAAGCGATTCGGCTGGGAAGAAAAATGGAAGGGATGGCTGAAGCCCACTGCGGTGGAGGGCACAAAACGGAGAGGCATCGGCGTGGGCGTCCACGGAAATGCCGATATTGGCGAAGACGCTTCAGAGGCCTATGTGCGACTTCATCCGGACGGAACAGCCATGCTCTTCTCGTGCGTCACGGAGCACGGCACAGGACAGAGGACCAACTTCGTCAAGATGGTTGCCGAAGTGTTGCAACTGCCTTTAGATAACGTCTCCATAACACCCTCTGATTCACTGATCAACCCCTACGAGTTTGGCCCAGCGGGTTCCAGAGGAACCTATGCCATTGGAGGCGCCGCGATTGCAGCAGCCGAGGACGCTAAAAGAAAACTCCTTGAACTGCTGGCACCTAAGCTGCAGGCAGACCCTTCTGAACTGGATACCGAGGATGGTGTGGTTTTCATCAAGAGTCGTCCGGAAAAGAAGATCCCATGGAAGGCAATGAGTATTGACCGTACGATCACCGGCTACGGACGCTTTGAGCCTGATTATACACTATCGAATTGCATGATGACATTCGTGGAGGTTGAGGTCGATACGGAAACTGGGAAGGTGACCTTGCAACGCGTTGTGAACGCAACGGATGTTGGCCAGGTGATCGATCCTCCCGGCCTCGAAGGCCAGCTCAACGGATGTCTTGGGTCCGGGGGTATTGACAGCGCCCTCTTCGAGGAAACAATCCTTGATCGTTCTTCAGGCCATATCCTGAACGCCAACATGATCGACTACAAGTGGCGGACTTTTTCTGAGCTTCCGCCCATCGACAATGTGGTCTTCGAAACACCGATTCCGAGTCACCGTTTCCATGCGGTAGGGGTTGGTGAGATAGCCACATCCCCAGGCCCGGCAGCAGTGCTGATGGCTGTTTCGAATGCCATCGGCGTCTGGCTGCACGAATATCCGGCGACACCGGAGCGGGTGCTCAAGGCGCTGGGCAAGGTAAGGCCCAGGGACCGAAAGGGAGGTGTAGCATGAGATCCTTCAAGCATATCAATGCCCGGACAGTCGGTGAAGCTGGCGCACTTCTTAAAAAATACAAGGGCAAAGCCATACTCAACGCCGGTGGGACTGAGTTGCTCTCAACCCTTAAGGGAGAATATCTATTAAACTATCCTGAAGCCGTTATTAACATCAAGACCCTACCGGGTCTCGATTACATCAAGGAGGAGAGAGGGACACTGAAGATAGGCGCTCTCACGAAGCTCTCCGACATCGCGAAATCCTCCCTTCTCAGGGAGAGTTGCAAAGCGCTGGTTGAGGCCGCCTGTTCCGTGGCCACCCCCCAGATCCGCAATACGGCCACCCTTGGCGGCAATCTATGTCAGGATGTGCGCTGCTGGTACTACCGGTATCCGGACCACATCGGCGGACGTATCGTGTGCCTGCGAAAGGGCGGCAAGCTCTGCAATGCCCTGACCGGGGATCATCGGTATCATTCCATATTCGGCACCGCCAGCGTCGCTGTTTATCCCTGTTCTTCGAATTGCCCGGCTCATACGAATATCCCCTCCTTTCTGAACAGGATGAGCGATGGCAATCTCATGGAAGCAGCACGGGTATTGCTGGACTTCAATCCAATTCCAGCCATCACCGGCCGGGTATGCCCCATCTTCTGCGAGCCGGAATGTAATCGGAGCGAATTCGATGAACCCGTAGCCATCAGGTGTATCGAGCGATCCCTGGGTGATGGTATCCTGGAAAGGATGAGCGAGTTTTTTACGCCACCCAAGACCAAATCCGGCAGAAACATCGCCATCATTGGTTCTGGACCGGCAGGGTTGACTGCGGCCTACACCCTCAGGAGATCAGGTCACCGGGTCACCGTATTTGAGAAGCGTCCGGAAGCGGGGGGTATGCTTCTTCACAGCATCCCGGCGTATCGTTTGCCAAAGGATGTGGTTCGAAAGCAGGTTCAAGCGTTGAAGGGGATGGGGATCAAGTTTGAGGTTGGAGTCAATGTGGGCAAAGATGTTAGCATGGCCGAACTGATGGGCGGCTTTGATGCCGTCTTTCTTGCCAGCGGAGCCTGGAAAGAGAGACCGCTTGGCATCAAAGGGGAGAAGATCGTCCTGTCCGGCCTGGAGTTTTTGAACAGGATCAATAACGGCTCCAGAGATATACCGGGGAAAAGAGTGGCAGTGATCGGCGGCGGCAATGTGGCCCTGGATGTCGCCCGAACCTTGCTAAGGCTGGGTGGAGAGCCAGTGGTAATATACCGGCGCACTCAAGCTGAGATGCCGGCATTCAGGGATGAGGTAAAAAAGGCGAAGGAGGAGGGAATCGAATTTGAGTTTCTTACGCTACCAACCGAGGCGTCAGAGGCTAATGGTAAGATAACGCTTAAATGTGTGCGAATGCGCCTTGGCTCCCGGGATGCGTCGGGCCGGCCAAAATCCATACCGATCAAGGGTTCAGATTTTACCGCGCCGTTTGACGCGATCATCAAAGCGGTCGGCGAAGAGTCCGACACCTCACTTCTCCCTGCAACGTTTCGACCGAAAGCGCTGAAAGGTTCAGCTTCAGTACATTGGCTTGGCAAGAACCTTTTTGCGGGAGGCGACTTTATCAGCGGGCCATCCACGGTTGTCCAGGCCATGGCCTCGGGCAGGGAAGCGGCCGACCTTATCGAGCGATCTTTGAAAGGGCGCCAACCGCCTGCTCAAGCAGGAGGGATAGAGCCAACGGTTAGGAGCGTCTCCCTTGAGACAACGCCCCGGGTTCGGATTCCCGAGTCACCGGTATCCGAGCGTATCAAAGGCATCGAGGTTGAGGATACGCCGGGCCTTGGTTTAAGCGAAATCGAAACAGAGGCCAGCCGATGTTTCAACTGCGGATGCATCGCCGTTAGCCCCTCCGATATCGGCATCGTCCTGACTGCTTTAGACGCTAAGATCGTAACGACAAAGAGGACCGTTGATGCTCAGAGCTTTTTCACGGCGAGCGCAACACGATCAACGCTACTGGACCCGGACGAGGTGGTCAAGGAAATTCAAATTCCAAAGCCACGGAATGGGGCCCAACAGAAATACCTGAAATACAGCTTAAGAACCCCGATCGATTTTGCAATCGTGAGCGTCGCATCGGTCATCACGGTTGAACAAGGGGTGTGTGTGAATGCCCGCATCGCCCTTGGGGCTTTAGCCCCGGAGCCCGTTCGGGCAAGGGCGACTGAGGACATGATCATCGGCCAGCCCATCGACGAGCGGCTGGCTCATGAGGCCGCAGAGAAGGCCGTGGCCGGCGCCATGCCTCTCCCCATGAATGCCTATAAGGTCGAGATCACTAAAGCCCTAATGAAAAGGGCGATCATGGACTCACAGGTGCATTGAGGAACCAGTGGAAGCTTTTTTTACTGTTGACATAGGTTCTAAAGTTTGTAATAGTTAGGTCGCATTTTCTAAATCATTTAAAGGAGGATGGGGTTATGAAAAGAGTCATTTTTTCAAGTTTCATAGTATGGGCGTTCCTTATCTGTTTTCCCATGGGCTCTCATGCCCAGCTTAAACCCGGCGACCCGGTCATCATCGGAGTTCCCACCTTTTTAGGTTCGATTGAGGGAGGGGAGAGCTTAAAGGCGGTCCAGATGGCGGCCGATGAGATCAATGCCAAAGGCGGCGTCACCATTAAGGGGGCCAAGCATCTGATCAAGATTGAGGCGAGTGAGATCCGGGATGGAGCGCCTGGGGTCCCGGTGCCAGAAGCGCTTCTTGGAATTGAGAAAACGATTCTGGATAAGAAGGTTCATGCAATCGTTGTCGGTCCCTTTAGATCAGAGGCCTTGCTTGCATCAATGGATTTATTGGCCAAGTATAAAGTTCCCATGCTGGGAACGATTGCCATGTCCCCTGCATCCGAAGCAAGAATCAGAGAGAACCCTGAAAAGTATAAATATGTTTTCAGAACCTGCCTGACTTCAAGATATGCGGCTGAGCTATTAGCAGGAACAATGACCCAACTCACTAAGGATTTTGGGTTTAAAAAGGCTTATCTGATCAACCAGGATGTCTTGTGGGCAAGAGCCACGGCGGGCGGCATCAAGGGATGGTATGAAAAAAACGGATGGGAGGTACTGGGACAGGATGAATTTCCAACGGGCGCATCCGATTTCTCATCTGCTTTGATGAAAGCCAAAGCCAGAGGAGCTCAAGTCCTTTTTGTCTGTTTCGATATGCCACAGAGCGGTATCCTGGTAAAACAATATAAGAGCATGAAGGTACCTGCTTTGATGGCCGGATATATTTCTCCGATGACAGGCGAGGTGGCCTGGAAAACCTTTGATGGCCAGATCGGGGGATTGTTGGAGGCGGTCTGGGAATTGGGCAATGTCCCTTCGGCAAAATATCCTCCGTCGAAAGCCTTTTATGATGCTTATAAGACGAAGTATAAAGCCCCCTTACAATCCGGCCATGGACCTGCTCCTTCCTATGAATCCGTTTATGTATTAAAGGAAGCAATCGAAAAAGCCGGGACGATTGAGCCAGATGCATTAGTGGCTGCGATCAAGCAGACTGACCGGGCGGGGGTCATGGGTCGAATTAAATTTGACGCAGGAAATCAGGTCGTCTATGGCACCGACCCAACAAAGGAAGCTGTTGCTGTCATGTTTCAGTGGAGTGAATCCGGAGAACAAAAGATCGTCTACCCACTGACCATCGCAGACAAGAAGGTCTGGGCTCCGGAGTGGGTGTTGAAGCCAGGGAAATAGTGTCGGTTTATGTCTTGTGTCTTTTCCGTCATGCCGGACTTGAGGAGCCTGTCCCGTAATTGATACGGGAGCATCCAGTCCCGCCCCTGGCGGGATTAAAAGAACTGGATTCCGGCTTTCGCCGGAATGACAACCTTTTTGAAAAACATTCATCTATGGATTGACTCTAAGTAGTGGATAATCGTTTACTCCTAATCAATCAACGAATTTGGTAGGATAAAATTCTATGTGGGAGGCTTTACAGCCTCCCACATTTTATCCCTCTCGATTGAATCGAGACGAAGCGGGGCATATGTTTCAGGGAACTCTGATTTATGGATTTGTCAACAGCGTGATCCTGGCGCTCCTTGCGCTCGGGTTTAATCTCACCTTCGGGATCAGCGGCGTTGCTAATTTTGCTTATGGCGCTCTCTATATCCTTGCCGCATACACCGCCTGGATGCTGTTGACGTGGTTAAAGATAAACTATTTCCTCTCCATCGTTCTGGCCGTTCTTTTTACCTCGTTCATCGGCGGACTCATCTACAGGTTTATTCTTCTTCGCGTCAGGGGAATGCCCATTTCAGAGGTGATTGCCTCTTTTGGAATCGGTCTGGCCATTCTCGAATTCTTTCGATTTTTGGGGTTTGTCGGATCTGAATATACCCTGCCCGTCTTTATTGATGGCAGTGTCTCTCTGGGAGGAACTTATATCGACGTCCAGCGTCTCCTGATCGTTGGCATTGGAGTTGTGTTGGTGATCTTTCTCTGGCTTTTCACCCATTACACCAAGACAGGGCTTGCCTTCAGGGGAATGGCCCAGGAAGAACGAACTGCCCTGATCCTCGGAATCAATTCGGATAAAATGGCCACCTTAAGCCTTGCCTTCGGTTCCGGATTGGCTGGTGTGGCCGCCATTACGATTCTTCCCCTTGGACAGGTGGCGATAGAAGGGGGTTACAGCGCCCTGCTCAATGCCCTCGCGGTCTGCATTGTTGGGGGACTGGGGAGCACAGTAGGCGTTCTTGTTGCCGCTGTTCTGATCGGATTTGCCCAGACTTTTACGGCTACCTATATTGGCTCTCACTGGATGATGATTGTAAGTCTGGTCGCCATTCTTGTTATTCTTGTGGTCAAACCCTCGGGCCTTTTTGGAAAACAGAAAGAGTTGGAGGAAAGGATTTAGAAATTTCGGATTTCGGAATGCGGATTGCGGAATTCAGATAAAAAAACGCTATGGAATATCGGAAGGAACGGATTGATCGGGGGATTAAGGCGAGGACAGAAGACATCTATGCCCTGTTCTCCTACCGGGAGATGCTCTATCTCCTTGTGCCACGGGCCATCCCGATCCTGGTGTTATTCGCGGTGACGCTTGTTGTCGGAGTTTACTGGCAGAAGGTATTGATCTCTACCGCTGTCTTCGCCCTGCTCGCTTTAAGCTGGGATCTTTTAACTGCGGCCGGAATGGTTTCGCTGGGACAGGCCCTCTTTTTCGGAGTCGGGGCTTATCTTACCGGCATCTTAAATCATTATTTTAAACTATCGCCTCTCTTCACGATCCCCATCGCCACCCTTGGGGGAGGAGTCGTCTGCACCCTGCTGCTTCTTCCTGTTCTGAGGTTGCGCGGAATCTATTTTGCCATGGTCACCCTGGCCCTCCCGTTGATGTTGGTAAGGATTATAGAGGCCACAAAGATTTTTGGGGGAACAGAGGGGTTAAGCGGTCTCTCCGGCCTTCCGAGCACCCGGTTTGAATTATATCTGAGCATTATAGCAGTTCTCGCCGTTCTCTTTTTCTTTCGAAGGTTGATCAACACCGATTATGGCCTTGTGCTCAGAGGCATCCGCGACAACGACCGCTCGGTGATGAGAAGCGGGATCAACATCTACTGGTATAAAGCACAGGCTCTGTTTATGGCCAGTGCGGTCGGAGCCTTTGCCGGCGCTTTGATGACCCATGTCTATATGTTCGTGGGAATGCCTGTTTTTGAAATGGACTATTCCATTCTGCCGATTGCCTCGGCTGTGGTGGGCGGGATGGGAACATTTGCAGGGCCGATGCTTGGCGCTTTTATCCTTGTTCCGTTATCAGAGGCGCTCCGTGGCGTGGGAGGATTAAGAATCGTCATATACGGTCTGTTCCTGGTTATCTTCACGGTTGCCCTGCCGGAAGGCATCTTCCACTATTTTCAGAGAAAGTATCACCAGTTTGAACGATGGGTGAAGGTCGAGAAATGAAAGAAGAGGCTCCTTTTCTCAGGGTGAGCGGCCTGACCAAACAGTTCGGCGGAGTGCGGGCTGTTGACTCGGTCAGTTTTGACCTGAAAAAAGGCGAAATCCTCGGAGTCATCGGTCCCAATGGCTCCGGAAAGACGACCCTGGTCAATCTGATCACAGGATTTGTCAAACCCGATACGGGTAAAGTTTTTTATCAGGGAAGAGATATCACCGGGATGATGCCCCACCGGATAGCCGATCTTGGAATTGCAAGGGCATTTCAGATGGTGAAGCCTTTTTATCAGCTCCCCGCCTTTAAGAACCTCATCATTCCGCTTTTCTCGCCCAGGGTGAAGAGACTGACAGGCGGGAAATATGGCGACCGGGATGCGATTGCCATTGATCTTCTGGAGGAGGTCGGGTTTGAGCGAGACTCCTTCGTGCCCTTTAAGATAGCGAGCGTGCTTCCGCATGGCTACCTGAAGAGAATGGAGCTGGCTCTCTGCCTCGCCTTAAGGCCGGAATTGATCATTCTCGATGAGCTCTTCTCCGGCCTCAGCATGGCAGAGGTGGCAAGCATGCTTCCGATCATCGAAAAACTGATGTCTGAAAATTTGACGATCATCATGATCGAGCACCGGCTCAGGGAGCTTTTTAGAATTTCGAACCGTGTCATCGTCCTCAATTATGGCAAGAAGATTGCCGAAGGCCTCCCCAAAGAGGTCATGGAGAGTGACGAAGTAAAGAAGGCCTACTTGGGCTCAGAAACGGAGTAATATGTTAGAGGTCAAAAACCTTTTAGTCTTTTATGAGAATGCCCTGGCGATCAATGACCTGAGCTTCCGGGTGGAGAAGGGGCAGATGGTGGGGGTGATTGGGTCAAACAGCGCCGGCAAGACCACACTGATGAACACCATCTCAGGGCTCATCATCGACATGAAGATCAAGGAGGAGAGAAGGGGAGGTGAGAGGATCACTGTCATGGGTGATGTCATCTTTAACGGGGAAACGATTACCCATATGGAGCCCTATGACCGGGCCAAGAAGGGAATCGCCCTCTGCCGGGAACGGCACCCTATCTTTCCTGAAAGCGATGTTCTTGAGAACCTCAAAATTGCAGGATATTTGGTCAAGAGGTCTGAGTTGAAAGAACGAATTGATTTTGCCTTTAATCTATTTCCAGCGCTGGTTGACCTGAAAAGCAGGCGCGCCGGTTTTTTAAGCGGTGGAGAACAGCAGATGCTGGCCATTGGCATGGCCCTGATCATCAACCCTGTCTTGCTGTTGCTCGATGAGCCGCTTCTGGGATTGAGCCCTGCGATCCAATCAAAACTGGTCCAGGCCATCAAGAGCATTCAGAAGGAGATCGGGATTACCACGGTCATCAGTGAACAATTTGCCCGGCCCATCCTCCCGATGATCGATTACGGATATATCATTGAAAACGGAATGCTGACCCTGACCGGGTCGGGAAAAGAGTTGATGGATAACCCTGAAGTCCGGGCGGCCTATTTTGGAGTTTAAAAGAAGTGACTAAAGTGACTAAATTGCCTAAAGTGCCTAAAGTGAATTATCCAATTCGTGACACTTTAGATTCTGATATAATAAATCTGAGAATTTGGTTCTAACATTTAAACAAAAAAATGTTGTCATGCCGAACTTGGTTCGGCATCTCGTTTTGTCTTGAAAACAAGATCCTGAAATCGTAGACCCTGAACCTGATTCAGGGCATGGTTCAGGATGACAAATCTGAGAGATTTCAAATCTGTTTGAATAGAAAATATTTAGAGCATTGAGAGGTTATGAGTCATCAATCTCCACAGGCCATCATCGAAGCCTTTGAATCGAGGGTTGAAAAGCATCCCAATAAAACCGCGATCGTCTTTCTCGGAACGAAATTTTCTTACTCTGAAATAGGGGAGTATGTAAAAAGATTTGCCGCTGCCCTGTATGAAATGGGGGTGAATGAAGGGGAAAAGATGATCATCTATATCCCGAACTCCCCTCAGTGGGTGATCGCCTGGTTCGGGATTCAGAAGGCCGGAGGCATTGCTGTTCCCATTACCCCTATCTATACCTCCTATGACCTTCAGTATATCGCCAATGACAGCGGTGCGGAGACCGTGATCTGTGCCGACACCAATTACGGATATGTCCAGAGGGCGATGGCCGGTTCCAACATCCGAAGGGTCATCGTGACAAATGTCGTTGACCTTCTTCCCTGGTGGAAAAGGGTGTTCGGAAAGGCTTTTGATAAGGTTCCGTCAGGGAAGGTCTCAAAAGATAGCAAGACCTATCTCTTTAAGAAATTGATGCGGCAATCGGGCTCCCTTCCTCAGAGGACTGAATCAAAGGAAAGCCGAATTATAGAAATCCTCTACACGGGTGGGACGACCAAATTTCCCAAAGGGGTTCCCATTACCCATGACCTCTTCATGGAATCGGCAGAGGAACAATTAAACATAAGCGCGTCCCTCTTCCCGATGGAGGAGAATGCGATTCTGGCCGGGGCTCCTCTGTTTCATATCCTCGGCCAGGCCTGTGAGCTTGCCACGCTCTGTTTCGGAGGCACGCTGATTTTACAGCCCAAAGTCAATCTGGATGGCATGCTGGAGACGATCCAGAGGTTTAAGGCAAAGACCTTCGTCGGCGTCCCCACTCTTTACCGGATGATCCTCGAACATGACCGGATCGATTTTTATGATATCCAATCCCTTCGGTACTGTTTCTGCGCGGGCGATGTTCTGCCGGTTGAGATTGGCGCCCGGTGGTTCGAAAAATATAAGAAGATGATTTATCAGGGCTATGGGGCGACTGAGACCTGCGGTGGGGTAACCATGTGTCCGGTGGGAGTGGACAATCCTCCCAGGAGTATGGGCCTCGTCGTTCCGAGTAAAAAGGTTAAGATCGTCGCCCCCGATACCCTTGAGCCGGTTCCTCTGGGTGAGCCAGGGGAGTTGATCGTTTCCTCTGATCGGATGGTCAAGGCTTACTGGAATAAACCGGAGGAGACAGCCGTCTCCTTTGTTGAATTGGAAGGACGGAAGTGGTACCGGACAGGCGACATCATTTCGATGGATGAAAAGGGGCACCTCTATTTTGTGGACCGGACGGTCGATACGATCAAACATAAAGGCTACCGGGTCTCCGCCTCGGAGATCGAATCGGTTCTGCAGGAGCATCCGGCAGTGATCGGAGCCTGCGTGGTGGGCGTTCCGGATCAGGATGTGGGAGAGAGGATCAAAGCCTTTGTCGTTCTCAAGGAGGATATAAAAGGCATCACAGGATACGATCTGCTCAAATGGTGCCGCCAGAAGCTGGCTTCTTATAAAGTTCCCCAGTATATCGAATTCCGCGACATGCTCCCCAAATCAAAAGTCGGCAAACTCTTAAGGCGTGAAATGAGAGCCGAAGAGCGAAAGCGCCAGGAAAAAACCGAGTAACAAAACCCTGCCCGTTTCAACCCCTAAACCCGTAAGAAGTAGGGTCAGGCAATCGTAATAAAGAATTGACAAGGGGTGTATTTTTTGATAATTGACATTCATGGCTCGCAAATCTCGTGTCCATTTGCCGGGTGGTTTATATCATGTGATCAGCCGGGGAAATCAGCGTCAGGACATTTTCCTTGATGACAGGGATCGGACGGTCTACCTATCTTATCTTTCGGAGCGTAAGGACAGATATTCTATTCAGCTTTATGCGTATGCCCTCATGAGCAATCACGTACATCTGCTTTTGGAAGTGGGTGAGATTCCATTAAGCAGGTTCATGCAATCCCTTCTATTTGGATATGCACGGTTTTTCAATAAGCGATATGGGAAAGTGGGGCACCTCTTCCAGGGGCGTTATAGGGCGATCCTGTGCGAAAAGGACGCTTATCTCTTGGAATTGGTGAGGTACATTCACTTAAACCCAATTCGGGCAGGAGTAGTGGCAGACCCGGAGAGATATTTGTGGACGAGCCATCTGAGCTATTTTGGGAGGGGTCCAAAAGGGCTGGTTAACTCGGACTTTGTGCTGGAGCAATTTGGAAAGAATAAATCTCATAGCAGACAGAAATATCAGGAGTTCATTCTGGAAGGGCACGATAGCGGCCACCAGAAGAAATACTACGAAGTCAAGGACCAACGGTTTCTTGGGGAGGAAAGCTTCATCAAGCGAGTGGAGGAAGAA
>Ga0194126_10004959_pt1 | contig 19912 bp, 16 predicted proteins | sample TA2KigC150mmetaG_FD_148641 | JGI IMG/M metagenome (GOLD analysis project Ga0194126, IMG submission 148641) | Freshwater microbial communities from Lake Tanganyika, Tanzania - TA2015035 Kigoma Deep Cast 150m | ecosystem: Environmental > Aquatic > Freshwater > Lake | place: Tanzania: Lake... | reverse complement strand
CTTGTTTACTACAAATAGAATAGGGCCTATTCATTATCGAACTGAAATCCGATGGTTTAACAGCAGACTAACCTGTACGGCTTTTAAGCAACGGTGCGGAAGCTCCCTCTTCTTTTATTTCACTTTTAAATTCATTACCTGCTTCAGCCATCTTTAATGATTTTTTGTAGCTTCTTTCAATAATAAAATCCCTGTATATATAAGCAGACAAATGGTTGTAGAATTTAATATTGGCATTTATCAGCAGGACCACACTGTCTTCCAGATACTTTTTATATAAAATCTTGCAGTTTTTGAATATACTTGAAATTAATCTGTTTTCCGTATAGGGAATTTTAACAGTGACTCTCAGGCAATTTTTATCTATGACCTTTCTTATTTTTTCATAAAGGTCTTCAAGACCGATTTTTTTTGTTGCAGATGTAAAAACTGCATTCCTGTATTTAAGTTTTAAAGCTTTTAAATTATCAATGCTCAATTTATCAATTTTATTAAAAACAACAATGATTGACTTGTTTAAAACCTCAAGCTCTTTTAAAACCTTCATGACACTTTTTATGTGATTTTCAAAATTCTTATTGCTTACATCAACAACCATTAAAAGTAAATCAGCTTTTTTCACCTCTTCCAGTGTTGATTTAAAAGCAGCTACCAGTTGATGCGGCAGTTTTTCTATAAAGCCTACGGTATCTGTAATAAGTATCTCATCCATTTCCGGTATCTTTATTTTTCTGGTAGTGGAATCAAGCGTTGAAAAAAGCATATCCTTTACCAGTACTTTTGATTTTGTCAGAGTATTAAGAATCGTTGATTTACCGCTGTTTGTGTATCCAATCAATGAAATCAAAAACAGATTGTTCTCTTCCCTTTTCTTTCTCTGGATTTCTCTCTGAACAGATATCTGTTTTATTCTTTCTTCAAGCTGGTTTATTCTTCTTCTGATTTTTCGTCTGTCGACCTCAAGTTTTTGTTCACCGGGCCCTCTTGTGCCTATTCCCCCACCCAGTCTTGAAAGCTCCACACCTTTACCTCTCAGTCTTGGTAAAAGATAATTTAACTGTGCAAGCTCAACCTGCATCTTGCCTTCACTGCTCTGTGCTCTTTGCGCAAATATATCAAGAATCAATGCTGTTCTGTCAATTACTTTAAGGTTAAATGCGTCTTCTAAATTGCTCTGCTGGGCTGGAGTTAAATCATTGTCAAAAATTACAATATCGACCTTCCTGCTGCCTATAATACTTTTTAATTCCTCAAGTTTTCCTGCACTTATAAAATATTTTGGATTAATTTCATGCTGATTGTGGCTGAGAATTCCAGCAACCTCTGCACCGGCACTTAAAGACAGGTTCTCTAATTCCTCGATCTCTTCATTTAAATCTGCTCTCTTTTTTACTGGAATATTATATTTCGATAGAGGTTTTTTAAAATCGTTTTTATTTTTAAGCCTTACAAATACTAAAAAAGCTTTTTCTGTCTGTTCTATATTATTGAAAGCATAAAATTTATTATTCATAACATTTATAAAATTTATAAAAATAAGAAAATCTGTCTGCTTTGAATCATCATTCTTATTTTATTTATATTTTAATTTATAGTTTTATACATTATAGTTATTTAGTTCTTGCTTAATAATTGACTTAAAGGGCTAAATTTTAAAAATAGTAAGCTTAAAACCAGTATTTAATCATTTAATTTAGCAAAAATTGAATTATTCAGCATGAACTATTTATATTATAGAACTTTTTTTATCCTTTCTAAAGCTTCCTCCAATCTTGAATCAGGAAGAGTAATTGAAATTCTTATATATCCTTCTCCATAATCGCCGAAAGCATTTCCGGGAGTTATAACAACATTGGCTTTATTTAATAATAGCTCTGCAAAAGATTTTGAGTTATAACCCTCGGGAACTTTAACCCATATATATATAGTTGAGTTGGATTTGTAATATTTTATACCTATTTTATCAAAAGTGCTGTAAACAAGTTCTCTTCTGCTTTTATAAACTGAAATATTTTGATGAACATATCTGGAATAATTTTTAAATGCTGAAGTTGCGGCAAACTGTATTGCGTTAAATATTCCTGAATCAACATTTGTTTTATATTTACCCAGGCTCTCTATAACTTTTTTATTTCCAACTGCATAACCTATTCGCCAGCCTGTCATATTAAAAGTTTTTGAAAGAGAATTAAACTCTATTCCAACTTCTTTTGAATTTACTGCATTTAAAAAACTTACAGGCTTTTTATTTTCATCAAAATATACTTCTGAATATGCATTATCATGGCACACCAAAATATTATTTTTTTCTGCAAAATCAACAACTTTATTAAAATAATCAATATTGCCATCTGCAGAAGTTGGATTGTTTGGATAGTTCAAGTGCATTATCTTAGCTTTTTTTGCAACTTCTTCATCAATATTTTTTAGATCAGCTAAAAAATTATTTTTTTCAAGGAGAGGCATTGCATACGCGGTCCCCCCTGCAAATGAAGTACCTATTTTATAAACAAGATATCCCGGGTCAGGAATTAAAGCTATATCACCTGGATTTATAAAAGCATATGCAACACTGGCAATACCTTCCTTGGAGCCCCACAGTGGGATTATTTCACTTGAAGGATCAAGCTTAACATTAAACCTCTTTTCATAATAGTCAGAAACAGCTCCTTTAAACAACATTAAACCATAACTTGAAGGATATCTATGGTTAACTGGATTTTTTGCCTCCCTGTAAAGCTCTTCAACAATTTCAGGTGGCGTTGGTATGTCAGGGTCACCAATTCCGAGGCTGATTACATCTTCACCTTTTGACTTTTTTTCATTTATTATTTTATCAATTTCTGCAAATAGGTACGGGGGAAGCTTCTTCAATCTTTCTGCTTCTTCTATAAACATCTACAATCCTTCCTTAAAACTAATTATAAACTCATCAAAACTTTAAAAATTAAAAAATACTAAAGAAAGTATTTCCCGTCAAAAATATGAACTACGCTTCCTTCAAGAAAAACAGGAAAATCCTTTCCTTTCCAGTAAATATCTAAAATTCCTCCAGGCAGATTAACCTTTATTTTAGCGCCTGAAGTCTTACCAAGAATTATTGAACATACGGAAGCCGCACATGCACCTGTTCCGCAGGCAAGGGTCTCCCCAACCCCCCTTTCCCAAACTCTCATTGTAATTTCATTCTTATTTTTCACCCTAACAAATCCGGCATTGGTTTTATTAGGAAATATGGGATAATTTTCAATTGCCGGTCCCCATGAACCAATCGGAATTTTTTCCAGGTTGAATGTTTCATCAAGAAAAATTACACAGTGAGGATTTCCCATGGAAACGCAATTAATTGAAAATCTGTTTTCTTCAATTTTAATAGGATAATTTAAAATTCTTTCAGCACTGCTACTGTCGGCATCTTTGTCTTTACCGGTATTAAAATTATCAACCCCATCGGAAAAACTATTATCCCTGGAAATATCTACAGGTATTTTCTGCGGAGTAAATTCAGGATTTCCCATATTAACCCTTATATTCCTAATAATTTTCGCCTCATTATTAACATTATTAAATTCTTTTGCTGCATTACTATTTACACTGCCTACGCTGTCTATTTTTATCTCTATATCTTTAATACCTGCAAGAGTTTCAATTTTAATTTCTGATTTATTTGAAAGATTTTTTTGAACTATAAAATATGCCATGCACCTTATTCCATTCCCGCACATTTCTGCTGCTGAACCATCCTGATTGTAAAAATCCATATAAAAATTTGCCACATCTGATTTTCTGATTAAAATAAGGCCATCTGCACCAATGCCGAAATGTCTGTCGCACATATTTGTTATCTGTGATGTCGAAAGTTTTACTTTCTCTTTTGTTGCATTTATTATTATAAAATCATTGCCCTGACCGCTAAGCTTTGAAAAATTAAGAGTTTTCATTTCTTTTTTATGTTTTATTTAATATTTTTATTGCATCAATTATTAGGTGAATTATATTATCATAATTGTCTGTTCTAATCCAATTTATTCGCGGATCAGCCTTAAACCAGGTTAGCTGTTTCTTTAGCAGTTTTTTTGTGTTTTGAATTATCTCTTTTCGGCAATCCTCAACTGTTATTTTACCTTTTAAATATTTAATAACTTCCTTATATCCAAGAGCCTGTTTCATACTGTAACAATTTCCATAACCCTTTTTAATGAGTTTTTCTACTTCCTGAATTAGACCCCTTTCAAACATTTTTTCAACCCGGGATTCTATACATTTTTCTATATTTTTTTTCTCCATTATAAGACCGAGCATTGAAAGATTATAAATAGATTTTCTTTCTTCCCATTGTTTCTGAAACTGAGAAAAAGGAATACCGGTAATATTTAATACTTCCAGGGCTCTTATTATTCTTCTTTCATCATTTTCACTGATTTTATTCGAATAAACCAGGTCTGAATCCCGGAGCATGTTATAAACATATTTAAGCCCATATTTTTCTATATTTTCTTTTATGTGCTCTCTTACCTTGTATATTTGACTGGCGGCCTTACCTCCACCTGCCTCCGGTATAAACTCAAGGTTATCTATTACTGCTCTTATATATAATCCTGAACCGCCGGCAATTACAGGAATTTTATTCTTTTTAAAAAATTCATGTTCTATTATTTTTCTGCAGATATTTCTGAATTCCACTGCAGTTAAATGATAATCCGGCTCTATAATATCAATCATATATTGCCTGATCCCAAAGTCCTGGGTGTTGAATTTATCAGTACCAATATCCATACCCCTGTAAACCTGCATTGAATCCACAGAAATTATATCTGTACCGAAAAGTTTTACCATATAAACCGCAAGTCTTGTTTTTCCAGTACATGTGGGACCGCATATAACAACTACTTTTTTTTGTGATATCAGCTCTTCCTTAAGGTATTCTATTTTTATACCAGATTTTTTGAGTTTATTCTTTATTGTTAAAATATTTTCTTCTTTGATCGTAAACATTTTTATATTTTAATTATCTTAGCTTATATGTGATATATTCATCTCTTTTCTTGAATATTAAATAAAGGTTTATTAAGTTAGCATTTTTACTCTTTCAATCTTCCTGTTAAATAAAATACTTCTGCATCTTTAATTTCAACATTAACGAATCTGCCTATTAAATTAGCACTCTTTTTAAAGCCTTCAAAATTTACAATTGTATTGTTTTCCAATCTTCCTGCAAGCTGACCCAAACCTTTCTTACTATAACCTTCAACCAGAACTTCAATCTTTTTACCAACCACCTTTAAATTTTCTTCATATGATATTTTATTCTGAAGTTCTACCAGTTTTCTAAACCATAATTTTTTTTCCTCTTTAGATACAGCATCAATTAGCTTTGCAGCGGAAGTTCCAGATCTTTCAGAGTAAATAAATGTGAAAGCTCTGTGAAATCTTAAAGATTTCACCAGGTCTAAAGTCTCATTAAAATCTTTTTCTTCCTCCCCGGGAAAGCCAACTATAATATCAGTTGTAATTGAACAGTCAGGAATCTGCTCTTTAATATAAAAGTATTTTTCAGCATAAATTTCCTTTGTATATTTTCTGTTCATAAGCTTTAAAACCTTATTTGAGCCTGCCTGAACCGGCAGATGAATATGTTTCATGACGTTGCTGTTTTGCTTTATTGCTGAAACAATATCTTTGTTTAAATCCTTTGGATGTGAGGTCATAAATCTTATTCTTTTGAGCCCTTTTATAGCTGAAACATCGTTAAGAAGAGCTGCAAAATCATAATTTTTACTGTTACGGGTTGGATAAAAATCCTTTCCATATGAATTTACATTCTGTCCGAGCAAAGTAACCTCAGCTACTCCACCCCTAACAAGATTTTTAACTTCCTGTATTATCTGCTGCGGATTCACCGAGCGCTCCCGTCCCCTTACATAAGGAACAATGCAGTAGGAGCAAAAATTATTGCATCCAACCATAACGGGCAGAAATGCCTTAAACTTTTGGTCTCTTTTAAATAAATATAGTTTTTCATGGGAATCAAAATCTTCATCTGTAATGCAGATACTTTTTTTGAATTTTAGTCTCTGACTGATTAAATCCGGAAGCTTTTCAATATTTTGTGTCCCGAAAACAATGTCAACACAGGGGAAGCTGTTCAGGATTTTCTCTTTTAAGCTCTGTGCAGCACAACCCCCTATACAAATTAAAACTTCAGGTTTTTGAAGCTTTACTGCTTTAAAATTCCCGATATGTCCATAAAGCCTGTTTTCAGCTTTTTCTCTTACAGCGCATGTATTTATTATCAGAATATCTGCGCTGCTGTAACTGATAGCTCTTTTAAACCCTGCGCTTTCTAAAAAATAGCAAATCCTTTCAGAATCAAATTCATTCATCTGACAGCCAAATGTTTTTATATAATATCTTTTTCTTTCAGTTTTGATATCTTTCAATTAACTATCTCTCCTATCCATAACCAGACTGAAGTCTGGTGGTTTAGCAGCAGAATAAAAGCAGAATAAATATTGTAATAAATAATATTACCCTAAAATAAAAGTAAACGTAAATAGCTGCTGAAATTTTTATAGGCATGGATTTATACTAACATTACCTTTTTTAATATTGGTATTATCTTTTTTACAGTTGTAAATGAATTATTATAACATACAAGGTAATTGAGAAAACAGTTAACCATTTGAAAAGTTAGCATCTAAAATTATGTGATAAAAAATAACTAATTGAGTCAATGGATGGTTAAATAGAGATGAAACAAAATAATTGGCAAAAAGATTCTCGTCCAGGTTCTCTATGCCTGCATCAGAATTCTTTCCTTATTTTTAATCTTTTACCTTAATTCAATATTTAAAACTATAGCAGTTTTTATTTCCCCGTTTATCTCTATATCCTTAAAAAATGGCATACACACCAGTTCCTGTCCTGTCGGAGCAATATAACCCCTTGCAATGGCAATACCTTTAATTGTCTGATTTAAAGCTCCTGCACCAATGGTTTGTATCTGCACTTTGCCATCGGTTCTTATTATTCCGGCAATAGCTCCAGCCACAGAGTTGGGTTTAGATTTTGAAGAGACCTTTAAAAGCTTCATTTTTGCATTAATTTCAATTTTTTTGCTTTAAATTAATTAATAATTTTATTGTATTGTTAGCTTTTTTATATTCTATTTTATCATCCAGGGTTATCAGGTATTTACTGCCAATCCGTTTTATTTCTTTTTCGATTATATTTATTATATACCTTATTTCATCGTCTTTAAATCTATTTGCAAGTTTTAACTCATCATATAGTTCTATTTTACCGTTGAGGCTAATGTCCTCTTCCTTATTTATCTTATTGGGCTTATTGAACTTATCATCAAGTAATAACTTTTTATCATTGGAATAATGATTGTAATAAATTAAATTCTGATTTTCTGCTGAAACTTTATCCTGATAATAGATAGGAATATTTTTATGTATATAATAATTCAATGACTGAATAGGAATAATTTCATTATATATAATTCTTTGAAGCCCCCTTTGTGAAATTTCAATATTAAATATGTTTTTTAATATCTCTCCAAGAACCGTATAACTATCAGTTAAAAAAGGGAACTTAAGGATATTAACGTCACTGGTGGAAATAAAATTTTCAAAATCTGAAAACCTGTTAAACTTTACATAGTTTCCCCCATCCTGATTTTTTGAAATTTCCCTGATAGTTGATATTATCTGGGTGGGGCTGCCATAGTAAAAATTTATATCATTGTTAACTACTGCAAATTCAAGAATTGTCTTTATTATATTATTTACTCCGCCGGTAACTTCCATTTCCCCTTCAATATCTAAAATATGAGGCATTATAGACTGATCTTTTTTTTCTGGAAGATTTTCAAGATCAACTTCAAGATAAATACAGGTTCCCCTTTTCATGTCTGAAAAAGTAATTTTTATATCCTCAACATTAAGCTTGATTGAAAAAAGTGCCATGCCTCTTCCATGGAAACCATAATTATCTTTTACACCATCTTCAAGCTTTGAGGTTACCCGGGACTGAAAAATTAAGTTGTGAAATCTTGGCGGAATTCCTAATCCATCATCAATACAGTGAATTATTCTTTTTTTATCACCAATTTTTTTAGTGCTTATGAAAATATTTTTACTACCAGCATCCCTGCTGTTACGAAGCAGCTCAATAACTACATCCTCCATACAGTTTATGTCCTGAAGAGCCTGCCTTCGCTCAGCCTCAGATACCTTCAGCCTTACAAAACCATTTCCCAGGTCTTCCTCTATCTTTAAATCACGCAATATATTAAGCTCTGAAAAGAATTTATTAAAATCTGTATTATTTCTCATAGCAGTAATTACTTCGCATATTCTATAGCCCGGCTCTCCCTTATTACCGTAACTTTTATCTGTCCCGGATATTCCATCTCATTTTCGATTTTTTTAGCTATTTCTCTTGCTATAATAAGAGCCATATCATCAGCAATCTCTTCCGGTTTTACCAGCACCCTTATTTCTCTGCCTGCTTGAATAGCATAAGCTTTTTCTATCCCTGAAAATTCAGTAGCAATTTTTTCAAGACTTTCAAGTCTTTTTATATAACTTTCAATTGTTTCTCTTCTTGCGCCCGGTCTGGACCCGGAAATTGTATCTGCAGCTTGGACTATAACGTCAAGATATGTCTGAGCCTCAATCTCGTTATGATGTGCTTCAATGGAATGGCATATTTCCTCATCTTCATGCAGCCTTCTTGCAAGTTCTGCTCCTATTTTTGCATGAGAACCTTCTATGTCGTGAGTTAACGCTTTGCCAATGTCATGAAGAAGACCTGCTCTTTTAGCTTTTTTAACATTTACTCCAATCTCCGATGCAATTATACCCGCTGCGTAAGCAGTTTCTTTTGAATGGAGGAGTACATTTTGACCGTAACTTGTTCTGTATTTTAATCTTCCCAGAACTTTTATAATTCCAGGGTTAACATCTGAAATACCTATATCAAAAACAGCCTGCTCACCTTCCATCTTTATTTCATTATTTATCAGCTTACTTGCCTTATCATACATTTCTTCTATTCTTGCAGGATGAATTCTTCCATCCATTATAAGATTTTCAAGTGCAACTCTTGCAATTTCCCTCCTGACGGGGTCAAAAGATGAAAGAATTACTGCTTCAGGTGTATCATCTATGATAATATTTATCCCCGTAAGGTTTTCAAAAATTCTTATGTTTCTTCCCTCGCGGCCAATAATTCTTCCTTTCATTTCGTCATTTGGAAGATTAACCACGGAAACAGTTGTTTCACTTGTATGCTCTATGGCACATCTCTGTATTGCCTGCGCAATAATTTTTTTTGCGATTTTATCTGAATCCTCTTTTATCTTCGCTTCTATCTTTTTGATTTCTTTAACAGCTTCAATTTTTGCCTCATCTTCCATTTTCTTAACCAGAATTGCTCTTGCTTCTTCCCTTGTAAGCTCGGCAATAGCTTCAAGCCGCAGTATTTCTTTTTTCAAAGTCTCGTCAAGCTTTAATTTCCCTTCGTCAAGCTCTTTCTCTTTTGCCAGTACAGCCTGTTCTTTTTTCTCTATAAAGAATGCTTTTTTATCAAGGGATTCCTCTTTTGAAAGTAGCCTGTTTTCAATTTTCTGGATTTCAAATCTCTGTTTTTTTAATTCATCATCGCTTTTAAATTTAAAATTTGCAATTTCTTCTTTACCTTCAAGCACCATCTCTTTCTTGATTGCCGCTGCTTCTTTTTTAGCGTCTTCAAGAATTCTTTTTGCTATGCTTTCAGAAGAATTCAATTTATTGTCAATGACAACTTTTCTGAAAAAGAACCCGATAAAGAACCCGGCAATTACTATAACCAAACCGATTCCTACATATGTTAATACAGTTAACAACATTTTTACCACCTCTCTAAATAAAAAAATCGAGCATTTCTGCCCGATTTATATATGAATAAACTTGTACTTTTTTTAATTATTATTAAAAATTTATCTTTTAATATTATATCTAAAATTCTTATAAATTATATAGACTTAATTATTATTAATTATTTTTTTATTTAATATTTATTTACATTTGCTTAAAGCCTATATTATATCTTTAAAAAATTAATGTTTTTAATAATTAAAAATTTATAAAATACAAATTTATATAAATCAAGCAAAAACATTTATAAACTTAAGATTATTTTATATTCTGCAGTTTTTTTAGTCAATATTATTTTAATTTTGAGTTAGCATTTCTTTTTCGTTTTAACTTTCCTCAAGAAGAAAATCCCTTAAACTTGTGTATCTTTTCTCCACCACGTTCTTATTTACTGCCATTCCTATTGCTTTTTTGTTTCCAATGAGTACTGCAACTTCCCTTGCTCTTGTCAGAGCTGTGTAAAGCAGGTTTCTCTGCAGAAGCATATAATGAGATGTTAGAATTGGAATTATAACGCATTTAAATTCTGAGCCCTGTGACTTATGAATGGATATTGCATATGACAGGTTCAGCTCATCCAGATCATAAAAATCATAATTTACAAGTCTACCATCATAGTCAACTGAAATTTCCTTCATTTCAAAATCAATTTTTTTAATAAATCCGATGTCACCATTATAAACTTCTTTTTCATAATTATTCTTAAGCTGTATGACCCTATCATTTAATTTATATATATTAGAACCCTTGACAAGACCGGATTTATTTCTATTTAACATTTCCTGTATCCTTATATTTATATTATTTACTCCAACTATACCTTTATTTGTTGGGACAATTACCTGTATATCAGTACAGGGGTCATAATTAAATTTGGAGGGTATCCTTTCAGTAATAAGATATAAAATCATATCAACAACCTGCTCCGGTACTGTTTTTTCAATAAAAAAGAAATCATTATATTCAGATTTTTTTATTACAGGGTAAATGCCATCCCTTATTCTGTGTGCATTATAGATAATCTGGCTTTTGCCACCCTGTCTGTAAATAGTCTCCAGTCTAACAACAGAAAAAACTTTTGAATTTATAATGTCAGAAAGAACATTTCCCGGTCCAACTGCTGGCAGCTGATCAACATCACCCACAAGAATCAGCTTTGAATTTTTGCTGACTGCTCCTAACAGAGATTTAAACAGCCTTACATCAAGCATGGAGGCTTCATCTACAATTATAAGGTCTGCTTTTATCTGGTCATTCTCATTTTTTAGAAACCTGTTTAATTTTGGTTGATATTTCAGCAATCTATGGATTGTTTTAGCATCTTTACCTGTTGCTTCGTTCAATCTTTTGGAAGCCCGTCCGGTCGGTGCACCAATCACAACACTTTTTCCATACTGTTCTAAAAATCTGATAATAATGTTTAATATTGTGCTTTTACCTGTCCCCGGACTGCCTGTTATAATAAGGATTTTTTCCTGCACTGATTTCTTTACAGCTTCAACCTGGTCTTCATTTAGCTCAATTTTACTTTCAAAAGCAATATTATTTATTTTGTTTATAATCTCCGTGTCGGAAATTGAATTTGTTTCAGCAAATAAGGTTTTCCCCTCTGCCTTAACTTTCCTGCAATCTTTAATTTCCATAAGTTTACTGCAAACATATAATTCAGCATCATAAATATTTTTCAAATATACCTTTTTGACACCATTATTTTTTATGACTATTTTTTTTTGCTTTTCAAGCACGTCTATTGCTTCAATAATTTTTGACTCCCCTACATTTAAAAGCTCCATTGAAACCTGAATAATATCTTCATATGGATAATAGCAGTTGCCTGAATCAGTAATTTCATTCAACAGATACATAACTCCTGACTGCAGCCTGAAATTTGATTCCTTCTCTATACCAAGATTTTCAGCGATTTTATCTGCAGTTTTAAAACCTATCCCTGATACATCTTCTATTAGCCTGTATGGGTTTGATTTTAAAATGCTTATTGAATTGTTCCCATATTTGTTGTAAATCTTAACCGCATAACTGTTGCTTATCCCGTATGAGTGCATAAATATCATTATTTCCCTGATATATTTTTGCTTTCTCCATTCTTTTTTTATAAGCTCAAGTCTCTTTTTTGCAAAACCATCAACATTTAAAAGCCTGTCAGGTTCCAAATCCAGTATCTTTAATGTATCAATACCAAATTCTGAAACAATTCTTCCTGCCATAACAGGACCGATGCCCTTTATAAGTCCTGACCCGAGGTATTTTTCTATTCCGTCTGTAGAAGTGGGTATAATTACTTCAAAGCTTTCAATCTCAAACTGTAAGCCATATTTTTTATTTTCGACCCACTTTCCTGTTATGCTTATTCTCTCCCCCGGCTGAACCTCAATCATATTGCCCACAATGGTTATAAGCTCATGATTTTCTTCAGAGCGAATCTTACCAATAAAATAATCACTATCAGGATTTTTGAATACTATTTTCTCAAGAGTTCCTATTATTTTTACAGGCTGCTCTTCAAGCATTTTCACCTAATTTTAAAAAGTATTTTTTTGAGGATATTCTTTTATATATTTAATTGCTTCATCAAGGCTAAGGCTGAACTTTGTTCCATCTTTTCTTAGCTCTATCTCCAGTTTTTTTTCTTCAAGAAACTTTTTTCCGATAATTACTTTTACAGGAATTCCTATTAAATCGGAATCATTAAATTTAACGCCGGGCCTCACTTTTCTATCATCAAATATAACTTCAATTCCCAGCCCAATAAGCTTAAGATACAATTTTTCAGAAGCAGCAGCAATATCTTTATCCTCTATATTGATAGCAATTAAATTTACAATAAATGGAGCTATTGAGAGGGGCCATATTATTCCTTTTTTATCATTGAGCTGTTCAATTACAGCAGAAAGAATTCTGCTTACTCCAATTCCATAGCAGCCCATAACCAGTGGTTTTAGCTTGCCTTCACCATCAAGAAATAATGCATTCATTTTTTCACTGTATTTTGTTCCAAGCTTAAATATATGGCCAATCTCTATGCCCTTTTCAAATTTTAAGACTTTATCGCAGTTAACGCACCTGTCACCTGGTGATGGAAAGGAAAAATCCCCCCAGAAATCCACTTTAAAATCTCTCGGGTAATTTATATTTTTAAGATGGTAATCCTTCCTATTTGCTCCAGCAACAGAATCATGCATATTTTTAATTGAGTTATCAGCATATATTTTAATTGTCGATTTAAGTCCCACAGGTCCTAAAAACCCTATATTTAAATCACTTTTCTCTTCACTTCCATCATAAAGCTCCAGTTCCTCACAGGTAAATTTTTCAATTTTTATAATATTTAAATCCTTATCTCCCCTTATTAGCACTGCTATGAGATCGCCCTTTTTATTTTTTAAAAGCATAGTTTTAATTATTTTATCTGCTTTGATACCAAGAAATTCAGCGAGTGATTTAATGTTTGTAATATCTGGAGTATGGACATATTTTAGAGAATTTTTGGATTTTTTTTCTAAACTGACTGCCTCTGAAATTTCCGGCACAAATTTTGCCATCTCATAGTTTGATGCGTAACTGCAGGATGGACAGTAAACCATTTCGTCTTCACCATTTTCTGCACAAATTATAAACTCATGCGAAAATTTACCGCCAATAAGCCCTGTTTCAGCTTCCACTACAAAATATTTTAAGCCCAGTCTTTCAATTATGTTTGAGTAGCACCTATACATTTTATTATAAATAATATCCAGATCTTTCTCATCTGCAGAAAAACTGTAAGCATCCTTCATAATAAATTCACGGGCACGCAGCATTCCATACCTGGGTCTGATTTCATCCCTGAACTTTACCTGAATCTGATAAAGATTTACCGGAAGATCCTTATAGGACTTAATATCAAGATAAGCAAGGTAGGTTATTACCTCTTCGTGAGTAGGTCCAAGACAGAAATCTCTTTGGCTTCTATCCTTTAGCCTGAAAAGCTCCGGGCCATATTGAAGCCATCTGCCTGACTGTATCCACAGGTCGGCAGGCTGAATTGCAGGAAGAAGAATTTCAATTGCCCCGGTTTTATTCATTTCCTCTCGTACTATTGCTTCAATTTTTTTTAAAACTCTGTTGCCAAGAGGAAGAAATGCATAAATTCCTGAAGCTATTTTCTTTATAAGTGAAGCCCTAATGCATAAAGAATAGCTTGGAATATCTGAACTGCTCTGCTCTTCTTTCAATGTATTTAAAAAATATTCAGAATATCTAACCACCAGAACTCCCGTTCTTTAATTTTAAAAATTATCTTCCAGTATTTTAATAAATTCAGGAAAAACTTCTTTCAGGTATACTCTTTTTATAGCTTTCCCTTTTGCAAAAATTGCAGCCTTATTCTTTCCAAATGCTATTCCTATATCAGCATTTTTTGCTTCTTTAGGGCCATTTACAATACATCCCATTACAGCAATATTTAAATTTTTTTTCAAGTTAGAAGTGTATCTGTCAACCTCTTTAACCAGCTTTTTTAAGTCAACAGCAGTTCTCCCGCATGTAGGGCAAGATATTAAATTAATACCATAATTTCTAAGCCCCAGGCTTGAAAGTATCGTATAAGCAGCTTTGACCTCAAGTGATGATTTATCTGTAAGTGAAACTCTTATTGTGTCTCCTATACCGTTTGCGAGAAGAACTCCAATACAGACTGAAGATTTAATACTGCCGCTAACGGCAGGTCCTGCCTCTGTCAGGCCAATATGTAAGGGGTATTTTACTTTTTCCGATAAAATCCTGTAAGCATCTATTGTATCAATTATAGAGGCTGCCTTGGCAGAAATTTTAAAATTGTAAAATCCGCCCCTTTCAAATATTCTTATGGTATTTAAAGCACTTTCAACTATAGCATTAAGGATATTACCTTTATTCTTTTTTAAAACACCGCTTTCAATTGACCCGGAATTTATCCCTATTCTTAGTGCAGCATCTTTTTCCTTTGCCTTATCTATAATTTTTAAAAGTCTTTCTGTTCCTCCAATATTTCCTGGATTTATACGTACACAGTCAACACCAATATCAAGTGCTTCAACTGCAAGATTGTAATCAAACTGTATATCTGCAACTACTGGGGTAAGAAAGATTTTTTCATCAATAATTTTTTTTAAATAATTAATTGACTGTTTGTCCGGAACTGCAACTCGAATTATTTCACAGCCGCTGAAATATAGTTCATTTATTTCATCTTTTACAGCATGTAAGTTATTAATCCTTGTTTTTAACATGGATTGAACAGCCACTGGATTAAAATTTCCAATTTTTACCTTGCCGACATGTATTTCTTTTGTCTCTTTTCTAAAAATATTCATAAAACTTGTAAAACATCATTTTATATTATTTTTAATTACATGCTCGGGAGTTTAAACGGGCTTATTATATCAAATACAAATCCAATAAGAAGGAGTGAAACAACAAGTACAATCCCAATTGTATTATAAATTTCCAGAGCTTTCCTTGAAACAGGTTTCTTTCTTAATGCCTCAATAATTATTATTACAAGATGTCCCCCATCAACAGGAAGGATGGGCAAAAAATTCCCAAATGCAAGCAGCAGTGATACTAATGCAACAAATAATACAAAGTTTTGAAATCCCATGGCAGCAGACTGCTGGAAGATACTTATAATTCCAATTGGTGATGTAGGTCTTGCCTCAGCAAAAGGTATTCTTCCGGCAAGCAGCATTCCAAATAACTTTATATATGTTACTGAGATAGTTCCTGTCATTATAAAGCTTTCTTTTACAACCTGGAAAAAATTCATCCTAACCTTAACGAGCCTGGGTCCAACACCAAGAAAACCTTCATTATTGACATTATTTAATTTTGCTTCAATTGTTAACTCTTTACCATCTCTTATCACCGTGTACGTTACTTCTTTATCTGGATAAGATTTTGTAAAATTTGAAAAATCTTCCCAGTTGGCAATTTTATGGTCATTTAGGCCAATCACCTCATCTCCCTGATTGAAACCGTATATTTCAGCAGGTGAATCAGGCTGAATAAAATCTATTACATTTGTGGGTGCATAAATACCCATTGACAGATAAATCATTATTAAAATAACTGTAAAAATTATATTAAAAATACCCCCGCCGCTTATTACAAAAAATTTTTTATAAAAAGGCTTATTGTAGAATACTTTATCTTTAAGTGCTTCAGGAACATTCTCACTCCTGTCAAACCCCAGAATTTTATTATAACCACCCAGAGGAACGGCACTTAATCCATACATTGTACCGCTTTTTTTTGATTTAAATTTTAAAACTTTTGGCCCGAAACCAATAAAAAATTCAAGAACATGCATTTTACTTAACCTGGCAGTAATAAAATGCCCGAATTCATGAACAAGTATGATTATTGAAAATCCTATAATCGCTAAAACGTACTGTAAGATTACCATTGATATAATAACTTAATAATTTTATAGCTTAATTACCCATTATAATTTACCGAAGCGCCTGCTTCGATGCTGGTATTCATAAATTGCTTTAAAGAAGTATTTTCTGTTAAAGTCAGGCCACAATACCTTTGTAAAATAAAGCTCGGTGTAGGCAATCTGCCATAGCAAAAAATTACTTACCCTGTATTCACCGCTTGTTCTTATTAAAAGATCCGGGTCCGGAATTTTAGCAGTATAAAGATATTCGGATAAAACATTAAAATCTGATTTAACAATATCTAATTTTTTTTCCAGATGTAATTTTAATATTTTTTTCACTGCATTAAATATTTCCTGCCTTGAGCCATAACTAAAAGCAATATTTAATACAATATCACTGTTATCTTTTGTTTTAAGCTCCGCATTTTTAAAAACTTCCAGAACTTCCCCCGGAATTAATTCCCTGCTGCCTATTAAATTCAGTTTAACCTTATTCTTAATAAGTAAATCAAGCTCTCTTTCCAGCACTTCAATAAAAAGCCTCATAAGCTCATTTACTTCATCCTTTGGCCTTGCCCAGTTTTCACTTGAAAAGGAATATGCAGTAATATACTTTATCCCGATATCCCTGCAGGCAATAACTATTTCCCTTAATACCTCGGCGCCCTTTTTATAACCAAAGATACGCGGCACCCTGTTTTTTTGCGCCCATCTTCCATTGCCATCCATGATAATTGCAACATGTTCCGGTATGACTGCCTTTTTTAATTCATCAATAGAAGGAGTTTTAAAAAAAGAAAGTAAAGAGGTTAAAAATCTCAAGACCTGTTCCCTACACTTCCATAATTTCTTTCTCTTTAAGTTCTAAAGCTTCGTTTATTTTATTAATATATCTGTCAGTAAATTCCTGGGTTTTAGAGTGATAATCCTCCAGGTCATCTTTAGTTATTTCTTTTTTGCTTTCAAGCTTTTTAAGTTCTTCGTTTATTTCTCTTCTTATATTTCTTATTGCAACTCTTCCATCTTCACCAATTTTTCTTACAAGCTTTACCAGCTCATGTCTTCTTTCCTCATTCAGAGTTGGGATATGCAGCCTTACTGTTCTGCCATCATTTGTAGGATTTATACTCAAATCAGATGACATTATCTGTTTTTCAATTTCCTTTATAAATTTGGGCTCATAAGGAGAAATAACAATTGTTCTTGGTTCCGGTATACTTATATTGGATATGAACTTTAACTGGGTTTTAGTGCCGTAATAATCAATAAAAATTCTATCAAGAAGTGCAGCCGATGCTCTGCCGGTTCTTATGGTATTAAACTCATGCTGCGTATTTTCAACAGACTGCTTCATCTTTTTTTCGCATTCAGATAGAAGTGAGTCTTTAATTTTTATCACCCCTTTTTACCAGAGTTCCAATTTTTTTACCCAGTACAGCATCTCTTACATTACCCGGTTTTGTTATATCAAAAACTATAACAGGAAGGTTGTTTTCCATGCATAGAGATGTTGCAGTTGAATCAAGTATTCTTAAATCTCTATCAAGTACTTCCATAAAAGTAAGCTCGTCATATTTTTTAGCATCAGGATATTTTTTTGGGTCTTTATCATAAACCCCATCAACCTTTGTGGCTTTAAATAGAATTTCTGCATTTATCTCAAGAGCACGCAGTGCTGCAGCAGTATCTGTAGAAAAGTATGGATTTCCAGTTCCACCTGCAAAAATTATCACTCTTTTTTTCTCAAGATGACGCAGTGCTCTTCTTCTTATAAAAGGCTCTGCTATTTCCTGCATTGTAATTGAGGATTGAACCCTTGTCATAACACCCTTTTTTTCAAGAGCATCCTGAAGTCCCAGTGCATTCATTATTGTTGCAAGCATTCCTATATAATCTGCTGTAGTTCTATCCATTCCATTGGCGCTTGCAGCAACTCCTCTCCAGAAATTACCCCCACCTATTACTATTGCTATCTCAACATTCATCTCCATTACAGTTTTCACCTGATTTGCAATATTGTCCATAATTTTCGGGTCTATTCCAAAGTCTGCTTTACCAATAAGCGCCTCTCCACTTATCTTTAATAATATCCTTTTATATTTGGGTTCTTGCATATTGTCCTTTTATTACTTTATGCTTGTTTCACCCAGGATCCAGCGTACAAACCTCTTAATAACTATATTTTCACCCAGGACAGCTATATTTTCCTTTAAGTAGTCTCCAACAGTTATATCACTATTTTTTACATATAGCTGGTCAAGCAGACAGGTTTCCTGATAATATTTGGATAGCTTACCCTCGGTAATTTTATCAACAATATTTTCAGGTTTTCCCTCATTAATTGCCTGTCTTTTATATATTTCTTTCTCTTTATTAATTATATCTTCAGGGACATGCTCCTTCGAAACATACAGTGGTGCAGAAGCAGCAATATGAAGAGCGATGTTATGGGAAAAATTTTTAAAAACTTCATTTCTTGCAACAAAATCAGTTTCACAATTAACTTCAAGAAGTACCCCGATTTTTGAACCCAAATGTATATAACTATCAATTATCCCTTCCATGGTAGGCCTGGAGGCTTTCTTTGCAGCTTTATCAAGTCCTTTTTCTCTTAAATACTGGCATGCTTTTTCAAAATCACCGTCGCTTTCAACAAGTGCTTTCTTGCAGTCCATCATGCCAACACCACTTTTTTCCCTTAATTTTTTAACAATATCAGCAGTAATTTCCATAAAATCCCCCCGTTATTAAAAATATGTGTAATTAAGTGTTTTTTTGTTTCTATATTATTATATTTAAAGCCAATACTATTTATTTTATTTATATCCTGTTTTATGCCCACACCTCATCATCTTCAGGAGTTTCCTCTAATTCATCTTCAGGAGTTTCCTCTTCGAACTTTTTTGCTTCAATTGTTTCAGGACTTTTTTCGATTTTTATTTTTTCTTCATTGCCTTTTTTAACAGCATCACAAATTATACTTGAAATTAGACTGCAGGACCTTATTGCATCATCATTTCCGGGGATGATAAAATCAATTTTATCCGGATCGCAATTTGTATCAACCAGACCCGCAATTGGTATACCAAGCTTACGCGCTTCTTCAACTGCTATTGCTTCCTTGTGCGGGTCAATAACAAATAAAATATCGGGAAGCCTGTCCATTAATCTAATTCCGCCAATATTATAAAGCAGTTTTTCATATTCTTTCTTTATACGCAAAACTTCAGTTTTTGGAAGCAGTTCAAAAGTTCCTGATTTTTCCATTTCCTCTATTTCCTCTATTCTTTTTGTTCTTGAATAAATTGTTTTGAAATTTGTTAATGTTCCTCCAAGCCATCTGTTCTTTACATATGGCATTTCACATTCCCTCGCATAATTCTCAATAATATCCTGTATCTGTTTCTTTGTTCCTACAAACAGTACAATTCCTCCATTTGTAACAACATGCCTTATATGCTCGTATGCTTCTATTAAGAGCTGCATTGTCTGTTGAAGGTCTATTATATATATGCCATTTTTTTCAGCATATATATATTTTTTCATTTTTGGATTCCATCTTCTT
>Ga0194126_10004957_pt1 | contig 19920 bp, 15 predicted proteins | sample TA2KigC150mmetaG_FD_148641 | JGI IMG/M metagenome (GOLD analysis project Ga0194126, IMG submission 148641) | Freshwater microbial communities from Lake Tanganyika, Tanzania - TA2015035 Kigoma Deep Cast 150m | ecosystem: Environmental > Aquatic > Freshwater > Lake | place: Tanzania: Lake... | reverse complement strand
CACCCTCAGCGCGCAGACTTGGACCCGCGAAGCTCACTGAGGCTCGGGAGACTCTCCTCGCCGAACCCTGCACGGACAGTCCCCTGCGAATTCCAAATCCTAAATCCTAAATCCTAAATCCTAAATCTGGACGCCCTCTCGCCTGGAAATGGCCTTAGAATTGCGCTTGAACCTCGGCTGGGCGCGGCGGCATGCTGGAGGCTCCAATGGCTATAGGTGTTCAACCGAACAGAGAACCTGACGTTCTTGGAGCGGTTTGGTGCGGCCGACCAGGTCGGCCGCACGGTCGGATTCACTCACTCCTTCTCTCACTTCCGATATGAACGGGTCGAGGCGTGTGCTGGCGCATTTGGCGGGGCAACCGGTGGATCGGCTGCCGCTGATGCCGATCACGATGATGTTCGCCGCCGAGCAGGCTGGCGTACGATACCGGGATTACGTCACCAACCACCGCGTCTTGGTCGACACCCAAATCCGCGTGGCTGACCAGTTCGGCTTTGACTACGTCTCGTGCATTTCGGATCCGGCTCGCGAGGCCGCCGATTGTGGGGCGGTGGTGGCGTTCTTCGACGATCAACCGCCAGCGATCGTGGAGGAGCAAGCCCGGCTGCTGGACAAGACCGAACTGGCGCGGCTGGCGCTACCCAACCCGCTGGGGGGCGGTAGGATGACCGACCGAGTGCAGGCGGCGGCGCTGTTTCGGGAACGTGTCGGGGGCGAGAAGCTGATCGAGGGATGGATCGAGGGGCCTTGCGCCGAAGCGGCCGATCTGCGGGGCATTAACAATTTGATGCTGGATTTCTACGACGACCCGCAGTTCGTGCGCGACCTGTTCGAGTTTGCGGTGGCGATGGAGCTCGAGTTCGCGCGGGCGCAGGTGCAGGCCGGCATCGACCTGATGGGAGTGGGCGACGCGGCCGCCTCGCTCGTCGGTCCCCAAATCTACGAGGAGTTCGTTTGGCCCTACGAAAAGAAGCTGGTCGAGGGTCTGCATGCGCTCGGCACCCAGGTGCGCCTGCACATTTGCGGCAACACGCGCCGCATCTTGGCCGGCATGGGTCGGTTAGGCTGTGCCCTTGTCGATCTGGATTATCCGGCGCCGATGGCCGAAGCCCGGCGGCAGATGGGGCCGGACCAAGTGTTGTTGGGGAATTTGGATCCGGTGAAGGTGCTGCGCGACCAGCGGCCGGAGGACGTGACGGCGGCCATTGCCCGCTGCCATCAAGAAGCCGGGCCGCGGTTCATCGTGGGGGCGGGCTGCGAGGTGCCGCGAGAGACCAACCCCGAGAATGTCCGGGCGCTGGCGTCCTATGCGCACAGTCACCGGCCCCAAGACCCGTCCGCAGCGATCCCGGCGTAGGTCGTGGGCCCTTCCCAGCCAACTCAGCCTGATGCAGCCGGCGCGACGACGCCGGCGAGCGAGGTTGGATCGACCCCAGCGGTGGCTACGGGCGCGCGTGTTGGGGAACTGCCGGTGGGGTGGACGCTGTGGGTGGCGGGCATCCTGACCGCGGCGCTGGGTGCGTTGGTCCTGTGGGCCTGGCCGCTGGGGCGGGAGGAGGGTGGGGTTTGGCGGACGGTGCTCGGGCAGGCGGGTCTGCTCCTGGGGGTGGCGTTGCCGGTGCTCTATTTCCTGGGGCTGCGGCCGTTGCGGCGGCAGTTACAGGCCCGGCAGGACCTGACCGTAGCGGAGCTCAAGGTGGCGCTGTCCCGGTTCGAGACGCTGATTCAGAACTCTCCGATCGTGGCCATACAAGGTTTCGATGCGCAGGGGACAATTCTCCATTGGAACGAGGCGTCCGCCCAGCTCTATGGGTACTCGGCCGCCGAGGCCCTGGGCCGACGGATCCAGGATGTGGTGTGTCACCCGGAGGATGTCGCGGCGTTCGAGCAGGATCTGGACTTGGTCTGCCGATCCCGCCAGCGGACCTCCTCGAAGGAGTATCGTGTTCGGGCTCGAGACGGGTCGGATCGGTGGGTTTATTCGGCGATGTTTCCGGTGTGTTCGCGGGGGCGGGTGCTGGAAGTGTTTTGCATGGACGTGGACATCACGCAGCGGCGCAACACGGAGGAGGCGTTGCAGGACAGCGAGGAGCGTTACCGCCGGCTGGTCGAGTTGTCGCCCGAAGGGATCTTCATCCATGCCGACGGCCGGTTCATCTACGCGAACCCGGCGGGGATCAACTTACTGGGCGCCCGGCGGCTCGACGAGGTGGTGGGGCGAGCGGTCTTGGACTTTTTCGTGGCTGGGGGCAAAGAGATCGTCAAGGGCAAGCTCGAGTTGGCGCTCGAGGAAGGCAAGGTCGTGCGGTTGGTCGAGGAACGACTGCGGCGGATGGACGGGCAGACGCTCTTGGTCGAGGCGATCGCGATTCCGTTCATGCTGCATGGGATTCCGGCGATGCAAGTCGTGGCGCGCGATGTCACCAAGCGGCGGCGGGCGGAGGAGGTCTTGCGCCTGCAGAGCGCCGCCCTCGAGTCGGCGGACAATGGGATCCTGCTGACGGACAACGAGGGTCGGATTGTCTGGGCCAATCCCGCCTTCACGCGCCTGACCGGCTACACGCTCGAGGAGGTCCTGGGCCAGAATCCGCGCGTGCTCAAGTCCGGGCGGCACAGTCCGGCCGAGTACGCCGCGCTGTGGCAGACGATTTTGGGCGGGCGGGTTTGGCACGGGGAGCTGGTCAACCGCCGCAAGGACGGGGCGCTGTATGACGAGGAGTTGACCATCACGCCGGTGCGGGATGCCGACGGAAGCGTGACGCACTTTGTCGCGATCAAGCAAGACATCAGCGAGCGCAAGCGGATGGAGACGGATCTGCGGCAATCGCGGGAGCAGTTCCAACGCATCTTCTCGGTCACCCCGGCGGCGATCGGCATTGCGGCGCGCAGCACGGGCAAGTTCCTCGAGCTCAACGAGACCTTCAGCAACATGACCGGGTACCCGCGCGAAGAGTGTTTGGGGCGGAGCGGGCTGGAGCTGGGGCTTTGGATCGATCTGGAGGACCGGACGCGGTTTTACGGGGCGCTGCAGCAGGAGGGCAGCCTGCGCAACTTCGAGACCCGGTTTCGGGATCGCGCGGGCCGGGCGCATGAGGTCTTGTTGTCGGTCGAGATGCTCCAGATGGGTCAAGAGGAGTGCCTCTTGTTTATTGTGTCGGACATCACCCAGCACAAACAACTCGAGGGCGAGTTGCGGCAGGCGCAGAAGATGGAGGCCATCGGCCAATTGGCCGGCGGTGTGGCGCACGACTTCAACAACATCCTGACCGTCATCCAGGGGCACACCAACCTGGTCAGTGCCGACCCCGGGCTTAGTCCGGACTCGGTCGAGTCGCTCAAGGAGGTGAGCGACGCGGCCGAGCGCGCGGCGAATCTGACGCGGCAGTTGCTGACCTTCAGTCGCAAGCAACCGCTGCAGGCGCGCACGCTGGACCTGAACGAGCTGGTGCATAATTTGACCAAGATGCTGCGCCGCCTCATTGGGGAAGACATCACCCTCGAGGTCCAATACGCGCCGCATTTGCCGCCGGTATTCGTCGATCTCGGCATGATGGAGCAGATCATCCTCAACCTCTCGATCAACGCCCGGGACGCCATGCCCAAGGGCGGCCGTTTGATCATCAGCACGGACGCCCAGCAGGTCAAGCCGCCCCAACTCGAGCCCCAGGCGGGGCTGCTCCCGGCCCAGTTCGCTTGCTTGAGTGTGCGCGACACAGGCAACGGGATTCCGCCCGAGGTGTTACCGCGCATCTTCGAGCCCTTCTTCACCACCAAGGAAGTCGGCAAGGGCACCGGTCTGGGCCTGGCGACCGTCCACGGCATCATTCAACAACATCGCGGCTGGATCGAGGTCGAGAGCCAAGTGGGCGTGGGGAGCGTGTTCCGCATCTACCTGCCGACCGCAGGGGCAGCGGACGATCGTCACGCGTCGACTGGGGGGCGGCCGCGGATTCGCGGCGGGCACGAGACCATTTTGTTGGTGGAAGACGAGGACCCGCTGCGAACGCTGGCTCGGCAGGTTCTCCAGGGCTACGGTTACACGGTCTGGGAGGCGGCGGACGGCGCGGCGGCTTTGCGGTTGTGGCAGCAGCACAGCGAGCAGATCGCCCTGCTGCTCAGCGACGTCGTCATGCCTGGGGGCCTCAACGGCAGCAGCCTGGCCGACATTCTCGAGGCGCAGAAACCCGACCTCAAAGTCATCCTCACCACCGGCCACAGCGCGGCGGTGGCCGGCGAGGAGTTCCAGCCCTCGGACCGCCGGCGGCTGCTGTTGAAGCCCTACCCGCCTCATGTCTTGGCCAAGGCGGTGCGCGACTGCCTGGATGGCGTGGCGAACTGAGGTGCCCAGCGGAAAACCGTTTGACCGGCGTCGGGTGCGGTTGCTAGGTTCCGGCCCGCCTGCGGGTAGCAGGTCCTCGAACCATGCGACATACCATCTCGGTGTTAGTAGAAAACAAGTTTGGCGTGCTTACGCGAGTGGCGGGCCTCTTCAGCGGGCGCGGCTTCAACATTGACTCGCTGAACGTGGCGCCGACGCAAGACGCGACGGTCTCGCGGATGACGATCGTCACGCGAGGAGACGACGCCACGGTGGATCAGATCGTCAAGCAACTCGAGAAGCTGGTGGACACGATCAAGGTGCACGATTTTCGCGAGGGCGAGTCTGTCGATCGCGAGTTAGTGCTCATCAAGGTGGGGGTCGACTCCCAGACGCGGGCCGAGGTGATGCAGATCACGGACATTTTCCGCGCCAAGATCATCGACGTGCAGCCGAAGTCGCTCACCATCGAGGCCACAGGCGACGAAGGCAAAGTCGACAAGTTCATCGAGCTCATGCGGGCCTTCGGGATCCTCGAGTTGACCCGGACCGGCCGGATCGCGTTGCCGCGCGCCTGAACTCAGGGGACCGTGAGCGGCCGGCCGTTGTGCTCGGGGCCAAGGCCCAAGAGGAACGGCACGGCGCGCCCCGCCCAATCCTCAGGGGACGGGTAGTTGGCGGCCGACGCGCCGAAGCAAGAGCGGAGCATGTCCGTGTCGATGATGCCCGGGTTCAGGGGGATGGCGGCGAGGCCCGGCGGCAGGTCCTGGGCCAACGCTTGGGTGAGGCCTTCGATCGCCCACTTGCTGGCGCAGTAGGGGGCCACCTCGGCGTCGGTGGCTCGCCCCCAACCGGAGCTGAAGTTCACGATCACGCCGCGCTGCTGGCGGATCATCGCCGGCACGAACTGGCGGAGCACGTGGGTGACCCCTTTCACGTTGACGTCCAGCACCCGGTCGAACTCGTCGGCGGGCACGGCCCACAACGGCGCGTTCCGGTTGATGACCGCGGCATTGTTCAACAAAAGATCCGGCGCCGGGTAGCGCGCCAACAGCCGGCGCGCCCACTCGGCAACCTGGACTCCTGACGCCACGTCGACGGCGGCCAAGTCGTGGGGCGCTCCGAACCGCTCTTGCAGCGCCGCGAGGGCGGCTGGGTCGCGCGCGCAGCCCAGCACCGTGTGGCCCCGCCGCACGAACTCGACCAGGAGCGCGCGGCCCAGGCCACGGCTCACGCCGGTGAGGACCACGATGCGTTGAGCAGACGAGGACGTGGAGTGCGTGCGGCGCGGGTTGGGGGTCATGGGGAAGATGGGAGGCCCGGATGGCCGAGGGCGGCCCGCTGTTGATCGAGGGCGTGCCATTGGCGAGCCAACTCCCGCACCCGCTGGCGCCGGTCGGCCTCAGCAGGGCGGGCTTTGGCGGAAACGGCGCGTGGCGGCGGGCCGGGCGCAAGGAAGCCCGCCAAGGCGTCCGCGTACGCACGGGCAAGCGGTTGGAGTTCGGCCGGGGCGTGGCGGAGGAAGATCTGGAGTTGACCCTGTTTGAGGCGCAGGACCTGGTCTCGCGCGGCGGGGTGCCATTCCTCGAGGACCTGGGCCAGGGGCACCTTGGACCGTTGGGGTGGGTCGAGCGCGTGCTGGCGGGTCTCGACGACGAACCAGAGCAGCTCGTCGAGGCGGAGGCGGGCCTGTTCGGAGCTCCACACGGCGCCCGAATTGCGCCCGGTGATTTGGTCGGTGACCACCGCCCACCATTTCTCGACCTCGACCAACCGGGTGAAATGCTGGTGGAACGAGGCCAGGAACGCGGTTTGCCAGTTCAACGCGAAGGACAGCCGCCCCACCAGTCCGGCCAGCGCGCTGGTTCCTCCGGGCAACCGCCGCAACTCCGAAAGGAAGAGCCGGGCACTAGCGCGGTAGGCGGGCTGAAGGGGCGGGGCGAGGTGCGCCTCGGTGGGCAACGCGAGTTGATTGAACGACAGGGGCGGGTGAGCTTGAAACCAGAGCTGTTGGGCGCGCCAAAGCTCGTCGGGGCGCGCACTGCGCGTTTCCGGTTGGACCTGGCCCCACTGCGGGCCTACTCGGCTCGACAAGGGGCTGGGTGTGGGCACCACCTCCGGCCCGCCCGCCTCGAGGAGGTGCGCCACCAAACCTTCGATCAGCCAGACAGGCAACTCGGGGGGGTGCGGCCCACCGGACCGGTGGGCAAGTTCGGTCAGGAGCGCCTCGACCACGGCGCGGACGAGGCGCGCGGGTTCAAGTTGGCCTGGCAGCGGGAGATCGTAGGCCCAACCGTCAGCATAGCGCGTTGCGGCTGGGGCGATGGGGGCTTTGAGTACTTGCTCCGGCTTGAGCCACACGTGGATGCGGCCGCGCCAGCGGTCGGGCAGACCGAGGGTGGCCAGCACCCCCTGTTTGATCCGCTCACACGCGACCGCCACCGCATCTGGCTGCAGGGCGATGAGGTTGGTGGCGCCGCCCACGGCTCGCTGCCCCAGGCTCGGCGTGCTCAGGTAAGGGCTATGCACCACGAATTGCCCCGTCCGACTCCGCGTGGTCGCCAGGCGGAGGCCGGGGCGGCCGGGGGCCGCCTCGAGCGAGACGAGGCCCCAGACCGCCAGCAGCAGCAACCCGAGTCGGCCAGCGGCAGGACGGCCCGGCCGGACGAGCAGGCAAGCCTTCAGGTGGGCAGCAGCGTGGGCCATCAGCCGCTCATCGAGTATCGGCAGCCTTGGGCTGGGCCGGCTTGGGAGCGGGCGTTGGGGCGGAGCTGGGCGCGGCGCCGGCACCTTTTTTTTCACCGCCTGCGGCGCCGCCATCTTTCTTGGGGGTCGCGGACTCGGTTTCTTTCTTGGCGGCCTCGCGATAGCCTTCGCTGCGGTAATCGGTGGTGTAGAAGCCGCTGCCTTTGAAGAGGAGCCCCGCCCCGGTACCGAGCTGGCGTTGGACCTTGCCTCGGCCCCAACGGGTCTGGGGACAGAGTTCCTTCGGGCAGACCTTCAGCGGCGAGTTTTTCATGGACTGAAAGAACTCGAACTCGTGATCGCATTTCGCGCAAACGTAGTGATAAGTCGGCATAGGAACTGGCGGCATCGACCGCGAGCCGTTTGATTTACCATCCGGTCAGGATTTTGCAACTGTCCGGCGCGAGACTGTCCGCCGCGCACCCTTCAGGCCAGGCACGCGGGCGCGGGCTGGGGGCGAAGCCCCGGGGGCGAGCACCGACCCGCCTGCGGCCAAGCCAGGGGGTGGGTTATGGGTTGTCAGCGGGGGCGGGCGGTGTGGTGGGGGCGGGCGGCGGTGAAGGGGGCACCACGGTCGCGGAGCCGTCGCGGCGGACTTCGACCTCGAGGTCGGCGTCTGGGGCGCCGGTCGAGGAGGTGGCGGTGAAGCCGCCCTGGAGGAGTTCAGCGCCTTTGCGAAGGGTGCTCCCGTAGAGGCCCTTGCGAATCCATTCGATGCGGCGGGAGATGGCCAGCTCTTCCTTGAGCCGCCGCATTTGTTCACGCAGGGCCAACAAGTCAGTGAACTGCCGCTCGAGCGCGGCCTTTTCGGCTTGGAGGCGGCGCAACTCCTTGAGCAGGAATTCCCGATCGCCTTCGGACGCGGCGAGCTGGCGTTCGGTCTCGGTGATCTGGGCTTCGAGGCTGGAGAGGGCGGTCTTGAGATCGCCTGCTTGCTTGTCGAGCACGGCGTTTTGGCCTTCCAGTTCCTTAATGCGGGCTTCGTGTTTGGCGATCTCCGCCTCGGCGGCCTGGATGGCTTGGGTGGCGGCCTTCACGTCACCTTCGACTTTAGCGAGCAAGGTTTTGGTATCGGCGAGTTGGCTGCTGGTGGTGTCCAGGGCAATGGACTTGGTGAGAAGCACGTTGGTCAAGGCGGTGTTGGTCTGGACTTGCGCGGTGAGGCGGGCGCTCGTCTGGGCGAGGTCGTTCGAGAACTGGAGGATGCGGGCGGCATCTTGCTGCTGCTGGTCTTCGGCTCGCTGGTGACGTTTGAACAGCGCCAAACCCAGAGCTAAGCTCAGCAGCACCAACAAGATCACGGCCAACTTCGCTTTCATTTGAGGCTGACTGTGGTGTGGCGCGGGGCATTTTGCAAGCCGCTAATGGCAGGCGTTGACTTGCATTAAGCGTGGCACCGCCTAGGATGACCGCATGCAACTGCCTAGCGAGGCGCCGGTGATGACGTTGGCCAATGCGATCCTGTTTCCGCAATCGATGCTGCCACTGTTCATTTTCGAGCCGCGTTATCGGCGGATGCTGGCAGAGGCGCTGGGCAACCATCGGATGTTCTGCGTGGCGATGCAGCGCCCGGACCAGAGCCGCGAGCGCCCGTGTCCGGTGGCGGGTTTAGGCCTGATTCGGGCGGCGGTGAAGAACCGGGATGGCACCTCGCACTTGGTGGTGCAGGGGCTGGCGCGAGTGAAGTTGGGCAAGGCCGTGCGCTACCGGCCGTACCGCGTCCACCGGATCGCGGCGTTGCCCACAGGACTTGGAGAAGGGGTGCGGGTGCAGGCGCTCGCCGCGCGTGTGGTCGAGTTGGTAACCCAACGGTTGGATGCGGGGGCCAGTCTGCCCTTCCAAACCCTTCCAACGTTGGAAGCTAAGGGTGCGGACGGCGCGACGAACACCGCGGCCCTCGAGGTCTACCGCGAGGTGGTCAAGCACTTGGCCAGTCTGGATGATCCGGAGCAATTGGCCGATCTGATCTCGGCGACACTCCTCCCGGCGCCAGCCCAGCGCCAGTCGATGCTCGAGATGGCGGATGTCGAGAGCCGACTGCGCTACCTGATCCGCTTCCTGCTCGGCGACACGAGCCGGCCGGACCCGGCCACTCGCCCGGAAGCCTGAGTCCGATCGAAAGGATGATCTATGTCCGAGGTAACCCTTAAAGAGCGGCAATCGGCCCTCTTCGCCAACTTGGTGCTGCAGCAGACCAACGCCGCCCTGTTGTTCCTGGGTAAACTGCCCGACCCCGAAACGGGCCAACCGAGCACGGATCTCGAGAAAGCCAGCTTGTTCATCGACACCCTCGAGATGCTGGCCGCCCGTACCCGAGGCAACCTGGAAGGGCACGAGCAGGAGTTCCTCCAGCAAAACCTAACCACCCTCAGGATGCAATTCGTCGAGGCGGTCGACCATGGCCCATCGCCCCCAACCACGCCCCCTGCGCCCTCGCCCGCCGACCCAGGTCGACCTGCGCCGCCTAGCCAAGCGGCAACCGACGCGCCACCCTCCGGAGAGACGGTCGACGACGCCCGCAAGAAGTTCGTTAAGAAATACTAAAGGCGCGGGGCGCAGCGGACGGTCTCGTGCCGCTCCGGCCGCCTTCCAACCTTCAAGCGCGCTGGTCGAGCGGCACGTAGCTGCGCAAGGTGGGCCCGGTGTAGATTTGGCGCGGGCGATAGATGCGGCTGTTGCGGTCGTGGAGGATTTCTTTGAAGTTGGCGATCCAGCCGGGCATGCGGCCGATGGCGAAGATGACCGTGAACATTTCGAGGGGGATGCCCAAGGCGCGCATGATGATGCCGCTGTAGAAGTCGACGTTGGGATAGAGTTTGCGCTCGACGAAGTAGGAGTCGTTGAGCGCGGTTTCCTCGAGGCGTTTGGCGATGTCCAGCAAAGGATCGCTGGCATGCAGCGCGGCGAGCAGGCGGTCGCAGGCCGCCTTGATGATCTTCGCGCGCGGATCGTAATTCTTGTAGATCCGGTGGCCAAAACCCATCAACCGCTTGCCGCTGTCTTTGTCTTTGGCCGCCGTGATGAACTTCGAGCCGTCGTCGCCGGACCGGTGGATCGCGTCGAGCATCTCCACCACCGCCTGGTTGGCCCCACCGTGCAAGGGGCCCCAGAGGGCGCAGACGCCGGCGGCGGCACAGGCGAAGAGGTTGGCCTGGCTCGATGCCACCATGCGGACGGTGGCCGTCGAGCAGTTCTGCTCGTGATCGGCATGCAGCAGGAAGATCAGGTCCAAGGCCTTCACCACCTCCGGCTTGAGTTCGTATTCTTGGTACGGCTCGGAAAAGAGCATGTGCAGGAAGTTGGCCGTGTACTTGTAAGCCGGCTTCGGATACACGATCGGCAACCCGCGCGACTTGCGGTAGGAGAAAGCTGCGATCGTGCGGACCTGCGAGATCAGGCGCGCGGCATGGACATCGAACCGGCCCGAGTTCGCGCGCCCCATGAGGCCGGGGTAAAAGCAACTGCTGGCGTTGATCATGGCCGAGAGGATGGCCATCGGGTGCGCCGTGGCGGGGAACCCCTCGAAGTGGTGGCGCATGTCCTCGTGCAGGTTCTGGTTCTGCGTCAGCAGGTCCGAGAAGCGCCGGAGTTGCTCGCGCGAGGGCAGCTCGCCGTAGATGATCAAGTAAGCCGTCTCGACGAAGGTGGATTGCTCGGCGAGTTGCTCGATGGGGATGCCGCGGTAGCGCAGGATGCCTTGCTCGCCATCGATGAAGGTGATGGCACTGAGGCAAGAGCCGGTGTTGCCATAGCCGTCATCGAGGGTGATGTGGCCGGTCGCATTGCGGAGCGCAGAGATGTCGAGCGCCTTTTCCTGTTCGCTGCCTTCAACGATCGGGAACTCGTAACTCTTGCCGTCCAGCTCTAGTTTCGCTGCTTTGCTCATATCTGACTCGTAGCCGATGGTTAGATTAGGATCTGGGGCGCAGTGTGTAAATAAACCGTGCTCTTGGCAAGCAGGATAGGCCGATTTCTCTCGAATCCATGAGGCGCACCGAACCGGCCGGCGCGCTGGCGGCCTCTGCGGAACCCCTCCGCTGACCGATCGAGGTAAGTTATCGTGATGCATTGCCGCTCGACTCATTCAACTTACTTCAACCAGCACCGTTCTATGAAGCAGCCGTACGGCCGACTTTGCTGTCGGCCCCACGCCGGTTGGAAAACCGGCGCTGCAGGTTCATGGCCCCGATGCGCGCGCCCAAGCGGGTGGAAGCTTCCCCCCGAGCCGTAGCACCGTCGTAGCCGATGCCAACCCGCCGGCCACCCCTGGGTTCTTCCCCTACCTGCGACTTGCCGCAAGATCGTCCGGCCGCCGGCTCCGTCCTTGCACCCGGCCACGCCCTGCTCGATAGTCCGCCGGTGAATGCGTCGGACGCGCGCCCGCACGAGCTGCTGCTGACTTCCTACACCCGGGTAGGAGGCATCAACCACGTCGACGGTCAGAACTTGCCTTCGAAACGGGTCATTGCCTCGATTACGGTGGACTTGTTGCGGCTGCTATTCCCAGGCTACTTCGACGAGCGCGTGTTGCACTCCTCCGAGCTGGAAGCGGAAACGACGACCCGGCTCGAGGCTGTGCGCGGTCGGTTGGCAGCAGAGATTGGCAAGAGCCTCGAATACGCGCCCCCGGAGTCGAGGCCTAAGGCGGAGCTGGGGGGGCTGGCGCAGTCGCTGACGCTGGCGTTTCTGCGGGCGCTGCCGCGGGTGCGGGAGCTGCTGCAGACCGACGTCGAGGCCGCATACAACGGGGATCCGGCGGCGTTGAGTCGGGAGGAGGTGATTGTGGCCTACCCGTTTGTCGAGGCGATTGCGGTGCAGCGGTTGGCGCACCGACTCTATCGCGAGGGGGTGGCCTTGCTCCCACGGATCATGACCGAATGGGCCCATGCCCGAACCGGATTGGACTTGCACCCGGGGGCGGAGATCGGCTCGCACTTCTTCGTCGATCATTGCACCGGCACGGTGGTTGGGGAGACGTCGCAGATCGGGAACCACGTGAAGTTGTATCAGGGGGTCGGGTTGGTGGCGCGTTCGCTGGCTGGGGGCCAAGCCTTGCGCGGCCAAAAGCGGCATCCCACGCTCGAAGACCGCGTCACCATCTATGCCGGCGCCACGATCATGGGCGGCGACACCGTGGTGGGCGAAGGCAGCACCATCGGCGCCAATGTCTTCCTGACGCATAGCGTGCCGCCCAACTCCCTGGTGATTAATGAAGAGGTCAAAGTCAAGGTCATGAGCAAGGCGGATCGGGCCCAGTGGGTGGACTTCCAGATCTGAGCCGGGGCAGAAATGCATTGTCGCTCGGGTTGGGCTTGGCCAAGCTGAGGGCGCTTATGCAGCAAGTCAACCTGGGCATGATCGGCGGCGGGACCGTGGGCGGCGGCGTCTACAAGGCGCTGCGCGAGAACGGGGATTTGCTCGCCTCGCGCGCGGGCGTACGCATCCACCTGATCAAGATTGCCGCCAAGGCCTTCGATGAACCCCGCAAAGTCCACATCCCCCACTCGCTGCTGACCACCGATTGGAAGAGCGTTGTCGAGCACCCCGAGGTGCAGGTGGTCGCCGAGTTGGCCGGCGGAACGACGGTGGCACGCGACATGATCCTCACCGCCTTGCGCCTGGGCAAACCCGTCGTCACGGCCAACAAAGCGCTGCTCTCGGCGCATGGAGAGGAGTTGTTCGCGGCCGCGCGCCAGTTCGGCGCGAACCTGTACTACGAAGCCAGCGTGGCCGGCGGCATCCCCATTATCAAGGCGCTGCGGGAAGGCTTTATCGGCAACCGCATCGTACGCCTGTACGGCATCGTCAACGGCACCTGCAACTACATCCTGACGCGGATGAAAGAGGAAGGGGCGGAGTTCGCGGACGTGCTCGCCGACGCCCAACGACTCGGTTACGCCGAGGCGGAACCGTCGCTGGACATCGACGGCCACGATTCCCTTCACAAGATCGGCATCCTCGCCTCGCTCGCCCACGGATTCTGGGTGGACCCGGCGCGGATTCACTGCGAGGGGATTCGCGACCTGGCGCGGTTGGACCTCGAGTTCGCCGGGCGGCTCGGGTACACGATCAAACTCCTCGGCGTGGTGAAGCTCATGGGGGCGGCCGTGGGCCGCGCGCGGGGCAAAACGCGGAGCCGGTTGGTGCAGGTGGCCGTCTACCCGGCCTTGGTGCCCAACGCGCATGTGCTGGCCAGCGTTTCCCACTCGTTCAACGCCGTCTTCGTCCGCGGCGATGTGGTGGGCGATACCTTGTTCTACGGGCGCGGCGCCGGGCAGGACCCGACCGCCAGCGCCGTGTTGAGCGACTTGGCCGACGCCGCGCTCGACCTGAAGTACCAAACCCGGAGTCGCATCCCGCCGTTCGTGCCGCACGAGCGGGACGGCCAGGTCTTGCCCATGGCGGAGGCGGTCTCCCGTTATTACCTGCGGTTGAGCGTGGTAGATCGGCCCGGCGTGCTGGCCAAGGTGGCGGCGGTCTTGGCCCGCAACCGGATCGGAATCTCGTCGGTCATCCAACCCGAGGGGCACGAGGGCGAGAGTGTGCCTTTGATTTTGATGATCCACGACGCGCCGAACCGGGCGATGACCCGTGCGCTCGGGCAGATTAACCGGCTGAGCGTGGTCAAGGCGGCTCCGGTGATGATCCGGGTCGAGAACTTCGAGTGACCTGAGTCGATCACATGGATCCGATCCGGTTCACGAGCACCAACGGCCAAGCGCCGGTCGTTGACTTTCGCAACGCCCTCCTCACCGGCCAGGCCCCCGACCGCGGGCTCTATTTGCCGGAGCGATTCCCGACCTTGGCAACGGCCGAACGGGCCGCGTTCGCGGCTCGACCGTATCCCGAAATCGCGTTTCAGGTGCTACGCCCCTACATGCAAGGCGTGGTGACCGAAGAGACTTTGGCGGCCTGTTGCCAGGCGGCCTACGACTTCGAGGTGCCCCTGGAACCGGTGTATGAGGGCGTGCGGGTCCTGCGGCTCGACCGCGGGCCGACGGCTTCGTTCAAGGACTTCGCCGCCCGCCTCATGGCTCGGCTCATGGGCCTGTTCGTGCAAGCGACCGGGCGCACCCTGACGATCCTAACTGCCACCAGCGGCGACACCGGCTCGGCGGTCGCCAGCGCCTTCCACCAAGTCGCGGGCATCCGCGTGCTCGTGCTCTTTCCGCAACGCGAGGTCAGCGAGCGCCAGCGCCGGCAGATGACCACCCTCCGAGGCAACATTCGGACCCTGGCGGTCGAGGGCAAGTTCGACGATTGCCAGGCGTTGGTGAAGCGGGCCTTTGCCGATCCTGAACTGAGCCACCTGACGTTGTCCTCCGCCAACTCGATCAACATCGGCCGACTCCTGCCGCAGGCGGTCTATTACTTCTACGCCGCCGCGCGCGTCGCCGCTCCCGATGAACCGGTCTTCTTTGCCGTGCCTTCAGGCAACTTCGGGAACATGATGGGCGCGGTGGTCGCCCGGCGGATGGGCCTGCCCATGGCGCGCCTGGTCGTCCCGGTCAATGGCAACGACGAGTTTCCGCGCTTTCTGGCCAGTCGCGTTTATCGGAAGATCGAGCCTTCGCGCGCCTGCCTCTCGAACGCCATGAACGTCGGCCACCCCAGCAACCTCGCCCGTCTGGTCGCCCTCTACGGCGGTTACCTGGACGAGACCGGCGCGCTCCACCGCGCGCCCGACCTCGCCGCGATGCGCCGAGACCTCTTCTCGACCTCCGTTTCCGACGAACGCACCCGCGAGACGATCCGATCGGCCTGGCAGTCGCACCGGCTCTTGCTCGAACCGCATGGCGCAGTCGGCTGGCGCGGTTTCCTGGATTTCCTCGACGCCCAACCGTTGGCCGGCCGGCCTGGCGTCGTGCTCGAGACCGCCCACCCCGCCAAGTTCCCCGAGGAGATCCAGGCGCTCCTCGGCTTCACGCCGGAGGTGCCGGCGGCCCTAGCCGCCTTGGACAACCTGGCCGAGGACTACGACCGGTTGCCGGTGGACTACGCCGAGTTCCGCGATTATCTCCTGCAGACCGCCAGTTGCCGGTAAGGCACGCAGAGGACTGTGCGCCCACCCCGCCCCGCCCCGTAGCGGCGTTCTGGCGAGCGCCGCCATTCTCGAGACGAATGCAAACAGCGGCGAACCCCAGTTCGCCGCTACGCCCGAAGATCATTCCCGCTCGCCAGCGAGACGCCCAGCGAGCCTACCCTCGGCGCGCAGACTTGGACCCGCAAAGCTCACTGGGGTTCAGGAGACTCTCCTCGCCGAACCCTGCGCGGACAGTCCCCTGCGAACTCCAAGTCCTAAATCCTAGATCTGGTGTCAACTACTATAACACTGGCAGAATAAAATCGGCAGGCGCTGGCAGGTCATCGACCGGCGCAAGATCCTCTTCGAACAAGTCCACTGGCCCAGCGTTTCGGCTCTGGCCGAAGGCCTGCCGAAGCACGCCCGGACGACATCCGCCACCGAATCGACCCGGCGCATGGCCTCGGCCCAGCGCCGCTTGCCATCGTGCCGCGTGGTCGCCCGTGCCGAGAACGACCCCCTCGACGAGCCCACCGTTGACCGACCCAGCCTGGACTGGAATCAACGCGCCGCGCTCTTGCTGGCCAATTCCAGCCACTCCGATCCGGCTCCGGAACAACCCATACCCACCACCGCGCCCACGGCCGCGCTCGCCGCCGCACGGTCCGACACGGATCACTCCCCCGGTCTGGTGCTCGACTACGAGTTGGTGACCGGTCAGACGGACTTCACCTTCAAAGGCGACACCACCTACCTCGTGACCGGCCGGGTGTGTCTCTATGGCCAAACCACCTTCGAAGGGAACGCCGTCATCCAGTTCCGCATCGACAACCCCTCCGGGCTGCCCTGGCTGGCCCTGGCCTATGGCACGGTGGACTGTCGTACCGGGCCGTGCCGGCCCGTGGTCTTCACCGCCAAAGACGACAACAGCGCTGGGGAGCTCATCCCCGGCAGCAGCGGCTTGAGCAGTCGAAGGGTACCACCGTCGAGAAGCATCCCGTTTGTGCTGGCGCCGCGGGCCTGAGGGTGCCCCACGATAAGGGTTGCGCCCTCGATGCGGGTCCAACCAGCCGGCGCCTTGCGAGGCGAAGGTCGTCGGCCCCGCTGGGCCGCCGACCCGGCTCAGAGGGACAGTACATAGGCCGACAGATCCTCCATCGCACCCGGTGTCAGGTGGGAGGTCTTGCCGTGTCCATCGTTGGGATTGCCGCTCGTCAACACCTCGATCAACGTCACGGCCGACCCATCGTGCAGATAGGGCCCCGTGCGCCAACTCTCGATCAGCGTGGGTGTGTCCAAGCGCAGCCCCCCAGACCTCCTGGCACGCCCGGTGCCAACATCGTGCAACTTCAGATCGCTGAAGAGCGGTGCCGGATGACAGCCACTGCATCCCACCTCCGCATCCTCGAACAGGGCCTTGCCCCGCCGCGCACTTGGACTCAGGTCGCCCTCGATCAAGTGCGGACTAGGCATCGGGCGCAACCCGGACAAATACGTCTCGATCGCCCGGGCGTTGCGCTCTGACGGAGCTGCGAAGAGAATGTGGCGCAGCCCTGACCGCACCGCCTCCTCGGCCGTGGCGCGCACACCGGAGCTCATGGCCGGCGGCGTCTGGTGGCTCAACAGCAGGCTCTTCGTGTTCTTGGGATTGCCCAGCCCGTCATTGACCAGGTCCCAGTTGAGACCATCGGCCCGGCCCTCCGGATGGCACGAAGCACAGCTCTGCCAGCCCTGATGGCCAATCGTCGCATCGTGGAACAACTGTTCTCCGCGGCTTGCCTCCGTGCTGCCAGCGCCAGGACCCAACGAGAAGCTGGCCACCACCGATCGTGTCGGCAGGTCGATCGCCCTCACGGTATCGGAGAAGAACTCGGCCACATACGCCTTCTGCCCCGCCATCGCCAACGCTCGGGGACCGTTGCCCGGCAGAGCGACGCGGGTCCGGATGCCCCGCAGGAACTCCAGATCGCCGATCAACTCGCCCTGGGCCTGATCGGCTAACCGGCGGCTCAGCTCAGCCATAGCGATGAGACTGATCTCGTGTGTGCCCGCGTGGGTGAGGCCGAGCACCGCCCCATCCGGACTCCACCCTGCTGCCCAGGGGTTCGCCGCACCCCGCCGGGGCTCGTCCAGCAGAAGCGTCCCAACCAACCGACTGTCCTCAAGCGCAATCAAGCTCAGCGCACTGGCATTCATCCAACCGTACTCGACCTGGACTGTTGGCACTTGAAACCGCCCCAGGTTGTGAGGGACCGCGCACCACTTGCCATCCGGCGAGATCGCCAGCCCTTGCAGGCCCGTGCTCCCACTGGGCAGCCGAACCTGGGCGCGAACCCGCTCGGATTCGGTGTCAATCAACGTTACCCCCGCCGCCACCACCAGCGCGTTGGCCGTCCCCTCCGGCAAATGCCTCGCCACCACCAGCACGCGTTCATCCGGCGAAAGCGCTGCAGCAATGGGCTGGCGCAACGTCGCAATACAGCTCACTTTGCGCCCGGTCGAGAGGTCGTAGGCGCACACTTCGTTGTCGAACCGGTTGCAGGTGTAAAGGCGCTTCTTGGCCCGGCTGAACACCGGGCTGCACACGCCGTGGCCCGCAGGCCAAGTCGCAATCCCTTGGCCATCGTCTGGCGCGTAAACCGCCACGGCGTCCACCGGTCCGCTGACGGTCACCACGAGCCGGCGCGGCGCGTCTGCCCACGCCAAACCCGTCGGCCTACCGGCGATGGCGAACTGGGACTCGATCCTGCCCGCCTCCAGGTCGAGGACCACCACCACCCCGCCACGCGCCCCCGCGCCATACACCAGCGAGGAGCCCGGGCGGGCCACCAGGGCACAAGGGGCCAACCAAGCCGGGTTGGCCCCCCCAAAACACCCCACGAGCGGCACGCAAGCAAGCATCGCCAAACGCGCGAACCCTCCGCGGCAATTCCCCCGTGAAGACGGGAAGTCCCGTTCGAGGGCCGGCCCAAGCCGACACCGGTTGCTCCCTGATCGCTGCATGGTGTCCGCGAAGATGGCGAGCGGCAACGCCCCCGGCAACTTCTTTTTAAAAGGGCTTGACTTCCATAAGATCAAGGCGTATGGGCCACACAAGGTTTTAGGAGAAGTAGAGTCATAGCCAGCTTTCGCCAACAGGAGCGAACGTATGTAAACAACGGACTATTCCACCGGACGACGGACCCACCCTGCACTTTTTCAGCGACTCGCCAAACCCGGTCGTGCACTGCTGCTGGTATTGCCAGCCTTGTTCTTGGAGGCGACCTGCCCCCCGTCGCCGCCCCCCCCCCCCCGCGCTGACTCAGCACGACTGATGCTCCCAGGACCGCGGTTTTTCCACCGCCCTCTGGTGGCCGTCGCGCCAAGCGCTACCGCCCAGCAGGAGGCCGTCCTGCTGCGGCTCGCGATTGACCGCTCTTGGGACACCGACCCGCTCGAGATCGCTGATGTCCTCGAGGCCTTTGCCAAGGAGAACCCCGCCTCCGCCTGGACGCCTTCACTGCACCTGTACCTGGGCCGCCGCGCGTTTGACGAGGGGCTTTACACCAGCGCCTTGAGTCACTGGGAGCAGGCCTGGGACGCCACCAAACACCAAACTTCCGGGCCCGGCAAACAGGTGGCGGACTACGCCCTGGCCCACTGGACGCGGCTGTTGGTGGGCCTGGGTCGGCTGGATGAGCTCAGCGCGATCTTCGCCGAGGCCGGCGACCGCCATTTGGACGCCGGTCCCCTCGAGCAGAAGTACATTCTGAGCCGTGAGTTCTACGGGGTATTGTGCCGGACCCCGTCAGCCACCTACCGCTGCGGTTGGCGCGTGCTCCACGAGCTCACCCTCAGGGTGCGGGGGCGCGGCCTGAGCCCCAGCAGTGCGGACCAGTTGTACGAGGAAAGGAACCTCTTCGAGGGCTGTTCGCTGCGGGCCTTGAGCGGACTGGCCCAAGCCGAAGGCTGGCCGATGGCCGGGGTCCAGCGGCCCGAGGAATCGGACGCTCTGCCGGTGCCAGCGGTGATCCACCTCCACCAAGGCCACTACCTTGCCTTGCTGGCGTGGGAGAACGGCCTGGTGCGCGCCTACGACCCGCTCTGGGGCGAGCGGCATTTCCGCCCGGAGGTGCTCAACGCTGAAACCAGCGGCCGCTTTTTAGTGCCTGCCTCCGCGGTCCCGCCGGGATGGCGCCGCCTCTCGCCAGAGGAACTCAGCACGACCCTGGGCCGCTCAGGTGGCGGAGGAGGTATCTTCGCCGCTTTCATGGACCAATGGGAATGCGATTTTTGCCCCGACGAATGCTGCAGCACACGCGGTGGGGCTGGGGCCGCGGGGGGCGTTGGGGCCGGGGGCGCCGGCGGACCCGGGGGCGCTGCCGGGGCCGGCGGCAGCGGCCAGCCCGCCGGCGTGGATGCTGAGGCAGAGGCCGGCCTGGATGCGATCTCAGGCTGCGCGGGGGGTGATTGTGCGGCGGTTGAAGAGGATCCCTTGGGCATGCCCCGGTGGTGGGTGAGCGAACCCAACAACAACCTCTGGCTGCACGACGTGCCGCTGCGCTGCCAGCCCGCCTACGGCAAAGGCGTTGGGCCGCGAATCACCTTCAAACAGCGCGACGAGTTCAGCTTCCAGCATATCGATGTCTCCAACTTTGGCCCCGGCTGGAACTGCCACTGGCTGTCGTATGTGGACAACCGCTACTATGTTGCCTACCAGATCTTGCTCTACGTTGACGTCTATATGCCCGGCGGTGGCAGCCTCCATTTCGAGTTCCCCCAGGGCCAGACGGTAGCCACCGACTATTTCCTCAACGCCCGCCTGACCGCCCTCTTCACCGAGCAGACGGTG
>Ga0194126_10004955_pt1 | contig 19929 bp, 20 predicted proteins | sample TA2KigC150mmetaG_FD_148641 | JGI IMG/M metagenome (GOLD analysis project Ga0194126, IMG submission 148641) | Freshwater microbial communities from Lake Tanganyika, Tanzania - TA2015035 Kigoma Deep Cast 150m | ecosystem: Environmental > Aquatic > Freshwater > Lake | place: Tanzania: Lake... | reverse complement strand
GACCGAGGGATTCGAACCCTCGATACAGGTTTAAGCCCATATGCTTCCTTAGCAGGGAAGTGCCTTCGACCACTCGGCCAGGTCTCCAATCCATCAACTTTGCATAGTTTGCAAGGCTGAAAGGCGGCACATAGTAACTTTCACGCCTGATTTGGTCAATCGGGGCGGCGGCTATCGGGCCTCGCCCGCCCTGCTTATCGAGTGCCGCACGTCCGACCAAACCCATCCCTCGCGGCGCATTGTCAACGCCGACGGAGCAGCCGAGTTGACGCCGACTATTCCTTACTATAATGTAAGGCAAAACGAGGAGTTCACCATGTCTACTGCAACACTTACGAGTAAAGGGCAAATTACCATCCCTGTCAGCGTGCGCAATGATTTAAAAGTGGATGCCGGGGATCGAGTGGAGTTTGTTCAGATTGCGCCCGGTCGTTACGAGTTCGTCGCAGTGACGCATAGCGTTACAGAGCTTAAAGGTATGTTTGGCAAGCCGGTGAAAAAAGTATCGGTGGAGGATATGAACAAGGCTATCGTCCAACGCGGAGCTTCTGGACGATGATTGGACTAGATACTAATGTTCTGGTGCGATACATCATGCAAGACGATGCTCGACAATCACTTAAAGCAACTAACTTGATTGAATCACTGAGCGATGATCAGCCTAGCTTCATCACGATAGTTTCGATTTTGGAGTTGTACTGGGTACTGACCTCTTGCTACGAGCTTACAAATGATCAAGTCAAGCAGGCATTGGATGTCCTGCTGCGAACGAGGCAGTTCATTGTTGACCGCGCTGATCAGGTGCTTCGCGCCTTGAAGGTTTTTGAAGCTGGTAAAGCCGATTTTGCCGACTGCCTGATTGAACGTACGGCCTCCTCGGCTGGCTGCGAAAAAATGTTTACATTTGATGTGGATGCTGCGAAATATGCGGGCATGACGCTCATCAAATAAATATCGTCTCCCCCGCGCGATGTCCGCAGGGACATCGCTTTCTCCTGCTGAAACAAAAACGCCCGCTAACTTCGGCTAGCGCTTCTCGCACAACTAGCGAGCCAACTCGAACGCCCATACATGTTCAACAATGCTTTACTATTACTCAAGCATGTCATAGAATGGCTGCCGGCTTGTCCTTTTAAATCCCTGGAAATTTATGGAAGTCGTACTCAGAAAATATGGCAACAGCACGGTCGCGGTGCTACCGCCCGCAGTGCTCCGAGATCTAGGCTTATCTGCCGGACAAACCATGACCTTGGACACCACCTACAACGGTCAAATCGTGCTGGCAAAAAAACGAAAATACATACTGGCCGAATTGATCGCGCAATGCGATCCGAAAGCACCACCACCGGCCGACCTCGCGCTATGGGATTCAGCGAAGCCCGTCGGACAAGAGGTCTGGTAATGGCAGTTTTTGATTGGGGCGACGTGGTTAGCGTACCTCTCGACCCCGCTTTCGGCCATGAACAGCAAGGCACCCGGCCGGCGCTGGTATTGACTACCAAGGAATTCAATCGACTTGGCGACGTGCTCGTTGCGCCAATCACTCAAGGCGGCGAATTCTCTCGTTATGCAGGCTTCGCAGTTAGCCTGATGGGGACAGGCTGCAAAACACAAGGTGTAGCGTTGCTCAACAAAACCAGAATGCTCGATCTCAAAGCAAGAAAAGCAAGAAAAATTGAACGAGCTCCACAAGCAGTTCTTGATGACGCTCGGGGTCGTCTTACAGCCTTGATTGATGGCTAGGAGCGCGCGAACCTTCGCGCTCCTTCGCTATGAGTTCGTCGCGCAGGGACATCGCTGTCTCCTGCCCAATCAAAAACGCCCGCTAACTTCAGCGGGCGTTTTCACTTAACTGGCGGAGACCGAGGGATTCGAACCCTCGATACAGGTTTAAGCCCATATGCTTCCTTAGCAGGGAAGTGCCTTCGACCACTCGGCCAGGTCTCCAATCCATCAACCTTGCAAAGTCTACAAGGCCGAATGGCAATACTTCAGTTTCTTTGATGCGGCTGTCAGCCTTTCTCGAGCCCAAACCCCTTGTGCAACGCGCGCACAGCAAGCTCGGTATATTTCTCGTCGATCAGCACCGAGATTTTGATCTCTGATGTCGAGATCATCAAAATATTAATGCCCTCTTCCGACAGCGTGCGGAACATCTGCGACGCAATGCCAACATGGCTGCGCATTCCCACCCCCACTACTGACACTTTTGATACCTTGGCGTCACCTTCGATACCACCCGCACCGAGCTTGGCTTTGATTTCGCCATCCACCAGCTTCATGGCCTTATCGTAGTCACCACGCGGCACGGTGAAGGTGAAGTCAGCACGACCATCAACCGATTGGTTTTGAATGATCATATCCACTTCAATATTGGCGTCGGCCACCGGGCCTAGAATTTGGTAAGCGATACCGGGGCGGTCGGGCACGCCCATCACAGTGATCTTGGCTTCATCGCGGCTAAACGCAATGCCGGTAACGGTGGCTTGTTCCATATGAGATTCTTCCTCAAACGAGATCAGGGTGCCGGAGCTGGCTTCTTCTTCCAACGGCATGAGCGGGTCGGTGAGTGATGACAGCACCCGCGTCGGCACCTGGTAGTTGCCGGCAAACTCTACCGAGCGAATTTGCAATACCTTCGAGCCTAGCGATGCCATCTCGAGCATTTCTTCGAAGGTGACGGTTTTTAATCGACGCGCCTCAGACACCACGCGCGGGTCGGTGGTGTACACGCCATCCACATCGGTGTAGATCAGGCACTCGGCCGCTTTAAGTGCAGCAGCAACCGCAACTGCGGAGGTATCCGAACCACCGCGCCCGAGCGTGGTGATATTGCCATCGCCGTCAATGCCCTGAAACCCGGTAATGATGACAATGCGGCCTGCGTTCAGATCTTTGCGTACTTTGGTGTCATCAATCGATTGAATGCGCGCTTTGGTGTAGGCATTGTCGGTGACGACAGGCACCTGCCAGCCGGTGTACGACACCGCCTGTTTACCAATGGATTGCAAGGCAATTGCCAGCAGCGCTACCGAGGCCTGCTCACCGGTTGATGCCAGCATATCCAGCTCACGCGGATCGGGCGACGAGGTAATTTCTTTGGCAAGGCCAAGCAAGCGGTTGGTCTCGCCAGACATTGCAGAGGGCACCACCACGACCTGGCGGCCGGCGTCGTGCCACTTGGCGACGCGCCGCGCGACGTTCTTGATGCGCTCGGTCGAGCCCATCGAGGTGCCGCCGTACTTGTGAACAATCAAAGACATGAGAAGCAGGCTTGCTTGCGAACAAAACCCACGATTTTACATGGTGCAACCCGGAAAGCCAACGCTCGCCGAGCGCTATGCAGCGCCGTCCTCGCCCCGCCATCCCAACACCACCCCACCAGGCGAGTCAGTATGGCGCGCATCCATGCCGAGCCCGGCGGCAAATACCAACTGCCCGTTCAAATAAGCCAGAGGCAGCCACGGGCGCTGCTGCGCCGGCAGCACGGCCTGTTGGAACAGGTTTTTTAGCGAGCGCGAGGGCCGGGCCAGGTCAGGCTTCAGCCGCTCGCCACCGCTGCGAGGTTGCAGCGTCAGCGCGTGGGCCTCGAGCCGCTGCGGGCTGATGCCCGACGCGGCCTCGGTAAACAGCAAGCTGCCGCGCCACTGCGGTGCCGCTATTTCGGGCTCACCGTGCCATCGAATGGCCAAGGGGTCGGTAGGCGGCAGCAGCTCGGTGCAGGGAAGCGCCACCAGCGTACCGGCCTGCCGCTCCAGCTGCATACCGCACAGCGTGAGCGAGGGATGGGTGTCGGCGCGCGCGCGCATGATCTGCGAACGCAGCTGCTGTAGTTGCGCCGTGCTGGGTGCGTAGCTCGCGCCCTGCTGTAGCAACCAATACCGCAGCAGATTATCGATACGCTGATCTGAAAGCTGAGCGAGCTGATGGATGATGAGTGCGCCACCGTTCGCAGAAGCGGCGAGGTCAATCACGGCGAGTTCATCAAGTAGTTGTTGCGCACTCTGCCAGTGCCGGGAGCTGCGTTCAAGCGTGGCCGACAAGCCCGGGTAGTAGTGCTCGATCTGCGGCATGATCTGATGCCGAATCGCGTTGCGTCGGTAGCGCGTGTCGGCGTTGGATTCATCATCCACATACGAAATTCGGTGCTGCTTAGCAGTGGTCGCCAGATCTTTACGTGAACATGCCAACAGTGGCCGGCCGAGCATCACGCCCTCACCCATTAACAGGCTTGCGCCGTGCAGATCACTTATGCCACCGAGGCCGCGCAGGCCAGCACCACGAAACAACTGCATCAGCACGGTTTCGGCTTGATCATCTTGATGATGCGCCGTTAGCACCAGCTGCACACCCCGCTTGCGGCAGAGCGTGCCAAGCGCCGCATAGCGGGCGCTGCGCGCTGCGTGTTCGATGCTGCCTGTAGCATCATCTAGTGTGATTCTCGCTGCATCAAACGACACACCCAGCGCAGTGGCTTGCTGCTCACCATGACGCAACCAGTCATCTGCAAAGGGGCTCAGGCCATGATGCACATGAAACGCATGCAAAGGCATTGCCTGACGCTGGCAGTAATGCGCCGCCAGATGCAGCAGCACGGAAGAATCCAAACCACCGCTGTAGGCGACGGCAATCTGAAGATCAGAAACAACAACGCGCGCCAGAATTGCTTCCAGCGCGCGTTCGAATTGCTCGGTGACGCGAGCGACGTCTTTAGTCACTCGTGGTGATTTCCTTGAACTTGCCATAGCTCATTAGCTTTTCGTGGCGCGTTGCGATCAGCTCTTTGGTTTTCATGCCCTGAAACTGCCGCAGCGAATCGGCCAATGCGCGCTTCAGCAGCACCGCCATCTGCTTGGGATCGCGATGGGCGCCACCCAGGGGCTCATTAACGATTTTATCGACCAGGTTTAATGCCTTCAGCCGGTGCGCGGTAAGGCCCAGTGCCTCGGCCGCGTCAGAGGCGCGCTCGGCGGTTTTCCAGAGAATCGAGGCGCAGCCCTCCGGCGAGATCACCGAGTAGGTCGAGTACTGCAGCATGAGAACGGAATCGGCTACTGCAATCGCCAGCGCACCACCCGAGCCGCCTTCGCCAATAATGGTGGCGATCAGGGGTACTTTCAGCTCTGCCATCGCGTACAGGTTGTGGCCAATCGCCTCGGACTGACCGCGCTCTTCCGCATCAATACCGGGGAATGCGCCGGGCGTATCCACGAAAGTGAATACCGGTAAATTGAATTTTTCGGCCACCTTCATCAGCCGCAATGCCTTGCGATAACCCTCAGGCTTGGACATGCCGAAGTTACGCAGCGCGCGCTCTTTGGTGTCGCGCCCTTTTTGATGCCCCAGCACCATGCAGGCTTGGCCGTTGAATCGCGCCAGACCGCCGACAATCGACAAATCATCTGCGTACGAACGATCACCGTGAAGCTCGTGGAAATCGGTGAAGATCTCTGCGATGTAGTCAAGGGTATAAGGACGCTGCGGGTGACGCGCAATCTGAGACACCTGCCAGGGTGTGAGCTTGCCGTAGATATCTTTGGTGAGTTGCTGGCTTTTCTGCTGCAGCTTGTCGATCTCTTCGCTGATATCCACCGCAGAGTCCTCCTGCACGAAGCGCAACTCTTCGATTTTGGTTTCCAGTTCAGCGATCGACTGCTCAAAGCTGAGAAAGGTGGTTTTGCTCACGCTGGCTCCTTGTCATCCTGGCAATGGCGACTGGCTTGTGGCCGTCCGCGTGCCGGATCATAGCAATCTTGCATTACCAAGATCAATATTCTACAGGCAGCGGATCAAGCGACCGCCATAAATACCAGGTGCCGACGGTACGCCACGGCTCCCAGTTGGCTGCGACTTCGCGCGCGTCGCTGCGCGACACCGGCTCGCCGGAGAAGTAATTCACGCTGATACCTTTGAGCAGGCCAAGATCATCCAGCGGCAGCACATTGGGTCGCAGCAAGTTAAAGATCAAGAACATCTCTGCTGTCCAGCGACCGATACCGCGAATTTGTATCAGCTCGGCGATCACGTCTTCGTCATGCATTGAAGACCAATCTTTGGCGTGTACGCTGCCATCCAAAAAATGGCGCGACAGGTCTGTGAGGTACTCGGCCTTGCGCTTGGAAAGCCCGCAGCCGGCAAGTTTTTCCAGCCCGGCTTTTTTTACCGTCGCCGGGGAAAGCTTGGGCACGGTCACTACCAAGCGCTCCCATACCGACTGCGCCGCCTTCACCGAGATTTGCTGGCCGACGATAGCGCGTGCCAACGTGGTGAACGGATCACCGCGCCCCACCAGGTGCAGGTCACCAAATTTGGGTATCAGTTTGCGCAAGATGCGGTCGCGCCGCATTAACTCGGCCTTGGCCTCTTCCCAGTAGTCGGGCAAGATGATTGGAGTTGGTTTAGCCATCGTGCCTGATGTTACGCTCTTCGCCACTCGGTCACGCCGCCGGGTTTGTCTTCCAGCACAATGCCTTTGCCGAGCAACTCGGCGCGAATGCGGTCGGATTCAGTAAAGTTTTTGTTTTGTTTAGCCGCTAATCTTGCTGCAATCAGCGCCGCTACCTCATCATCGGTCATGCCCAGCGGCGCACCACCTTGCAAGAAACCTTGTGGGTCGCGCTCGAGCAAGCCGAGCACCGCAGCCAGCCCTTTCAGCTGACGTGCAGCTGCCGGCGAGCCGGTACGATTAACCTCGCTGGCCAACTCAAACAGCACCGCAATCGCGATCGGTGTGTTGAAGTCATCATTCATGGCATCTGCAAACCGCTGCGCGTGAGGCTCTTGCCAATCCAGGCCTTGCTGATCGGCCGGATGATCTTTAAGCGCGGTGTATAACCGCGTCAGTGCGGTACGCGCATCATCCAAATGCGCATCAGAGTAATTGAGCGGGCTACGATAATGCGCGCGCAAAATGAAGAAACGCACAACCTCGGCGTCGTACTGTTTGAGCACTTCGCGAATCGTGAAAAAATTATTCAGCGACTTGGACATTTTTTCGTCATCAACCCGCACAAAACCATTGTGCATCCAGTAGTTGACGAAAGGCTTTCCGCTGGCGCCCTCAGACTGCGCGATTTCATTTTCATGGTGCGGAAACTGTAAATCTTGGCCGCCACCATGAATATCAAAATGCTCACCCAACAGCTGACACGACATGGCAGAGCACTCAATATGCCAACCGGGTCGGCCGCTGCCCCATTGGGAAGGCCATTTCACTTCATCAGGCTCGGACGCGCGCGAGGCTTTCCAAAGCACGAAATCAAGCGGGTCGCGTTTCGCGCTCGCTACTTCCACACGCTCACCGGCGCGCAAATCATCCAGAGATTTACCGGACAATTTGCCGTAACCCACAAAATCGCGCACCGAAAAATTGACGTCACCATCACTGGCCTGATACGCCAAACCATTCGATTCAAGCTGCCCGATCAACTGCAGCATCTGTGGCACATACGCAGTGGCGCGTGGCTCATGATCCGGCGGCTGCACGCCCAGCGCCGCTGCGTCTTGGTTCATGGCGTCAATAAAGCGATTGGTCAGCGCCGAGATAGATTCACCATTCTCCACCGCGCGCTTGATGATTTTGTCGTCAATATCCGTGATATTGCGCACATAGGTGACCTGAAAACCACTCCCACGCAGCCAGCGCTGCACCATATCGAACACCACCATCACGCGCGCATGACCGAGGTGGCAGTAGTCATAGACCGTCATGCCGCACACATACATGCGCACCCTGCCCGGCTCGATGGGAACAAAAGGCAGCTTGTCACGCGCGAGCGTGTTATAAATTTTAAGAGCACTCATGAGTAATGCAGACTCGGCAACGAACGCGACGACAACGCGTGCCGCTGACAGCACCGCGCTCCGCTACGCGCGCAGGGTTGACGGACTGTCTTTGATAAAATGCGGGTTCGAACAAAGTATAGCATCGAAGCTCGCGCATTTAGAACGAATCAGCGGGTGGTCGTTGCATTGATAAAGGAAGTTTATGTTGCACCTGCGTTTTATCGGCGCTGCGCTTTGCGCCCTGCTGATGTTGTTGACACAAACCACTGTCGCGTTTGCTGGAACAAGCACAGCACAAGCAAAACCAGCGGCGGCCAACCCCGCCCCGGCTGTCTTGATTAAAACCAGCGCGGGCGAGATCGTGGTCGAGCTCGATCCCGCCAAGGCGCCTAAAACTGTCGATAATTTTCTTCAGTATGTGAAAGCCGGTTTCTATAACGGCACAGTGTTTCATCGCGTGATTCGTGGGTTCATGATTCAGGGCGGCGGCTACACTCCGCAAGGCTCAGAAAAATCTACCCGGGGCCCGATTGAGATTGAATCATCCAATGGTCTGAAGAACCGCCGCTACGCAATTGCGATGGCGCGTACCGCCGACCCTAACTCTGCGACCGCGCAGTTTTTCATCAACACCAAAGACAACCGCTTCCTCGACTATCCGGGACAAGACGGCTTTGGCTATGCCGTGTTCGGCAAAGTGATTAAAGGCAGCGAAGTGGTCGACCAGATCGAGGCAGTGGATACCGACCGTCGTGACAAACCTATCAAACCTATCATCATCGAATCAGCGACGCTGATTGATTAATTTTCTAAGGACTCATCATGTCAGTTGTACTTAGCACGAACCACGGCCAAATCACCATCGAGCTTGATGCCGATAAAGCGCCTAAAACCGTTGAAAATTTTCTGTCGTACGTGCAGTCGGGGCACTACGACGGCACCATCTTCCACCGCGTGATTGACGGCTTCATGATTCAAGGCGGTGGTTTCAAGCCGGGCATGAAAGAAAAAGAAACCGGTAACCCCATCGAAAGCGAAGCGACCAACGGCTTGGCTAATGAGCAGTACACCATTGCGATGGCGCGCACGAATGATCCCCACTCGGCCACTGCGCAGTTTTTCATTAATGTCAAAGACAACGACTTTCTCGACTACGCCGGTCCTGCGCATTGGGGCTACTGTGTTTTCGGGCGCGTGACCGAAGGCACCGAGGTGGTCGACGAGATTCGCAAGGTCGCGACTGGCCGTAAAGGTTTTCATGATGATGTGCCGGTCGAAGACGTCATCATAGAAAAAGCGGAAGTTATTTAAAGCTCCGCGCCTAGCGCCACGGTCAGTGATGTTGGCTGAGTTGGCAGCGTTGGCTGGGCTTGCTGCAGTGGCTGTTTTATTCTCGCGATGAGCACTACGTATTCGATCGATACAAAAGCGCACCCGGCAACGGCTGCGCTTTTTATTTCAGACCTTCACCTGTCGTCCGATACCCCAAAAACTACCGCTGTTTTTTTTCAGTTTTTACAGCAGCAGGCTGCTCATACTCGGCAGTTATATCTGCTTGGCGATATCTTCGAGTACTGGGCAGGTGATGATGATCTTGATGATGCGTTTAATCGCAGCATTATTGATGCGCTGAAGTCGTTAAGTCGTGAAGGTATTGAGATTTACTGGATCGCGGGTAACCGTGATTTTTTGGTAGGTGAGAAATTTGCCGTCGAGAGCGGCCTAATGCGCTTGCCAGACCCCTGTGTGATTAACGTTGTAGCTCAGCAGGTATTGCTCACCCATGGTGATGCTTACTGTACTGATGATGTTGATTACATGAAGTTTCGTCATCAAGTTCGCAACCCCGCGTGGCAGTCTGGTTTCCTTGCGCAATCGCTCGCTGAACGTAAGCAGATCATCGCTGCCATGCGTGAGGGTAGCCGCGCCGCGCAACGCGAGAAGTCTATGGCTATTATGGATGTCAACCAAGCAGTTATAAATAATCTGTTCAGCCAGCATCAGATCGGGCGCATCATCCATGGACACACGCACCGGCCAGCGACACATCAGCACGCCTCTGGTATTCGACATGTGCTGCCCGACTGGGATTTGGATCACGCGCCGCACCGTGGCGGCTGGCTCGAGCTGGACGCTACTGGGAGGTTTCAGCAGCGCGCCATGGCATGAGACGATTTTCTGATGCTCGCTCCCCCAAATGCCGGTGCCCTGCGATAATAACCGTGGAGGACAGCCGTGGAGGACAGCCTTGGAGGACAGTCGTGGAGGACAGCCGTGGTGGATAGCCGTGGTGGATAGCCGTGGTGGATAGCCGTAATGGGTAGCCGTGATGGATAGCCATGACGGTTTGGCTTGATTAATGCGCTCCTTCGGTCACTGCGCATGACCAATCTTGGCTGGTTGAAGATTTTTTCTGAATTGCTTGAGTTTTTTTATGCCGATTTATCAGCTGGGCGACATCCGCCCCACTATTCACGAATCTGCTTTCTTGACGGATTCGGTCACCGTCATCGGCGAAGTTACCATCAAAGCCAACGCCAATATCTGGTACGGCGTGGTGATTCGCGGCGATACTGAGCCTATCGTTATCGGTGAAAACAGCAACGTGCAGGAGGGCACCACCCTGCACACCGATCATGGTTGCCCGCTGATCATTGGCAATAACGTCACGGTGGGACACCAAGCCATGCTGCACGGCTGCGTGATTGGCGATGGCAGCCTGATCGGTATACAGGCCGCAGTGCTCAATGATGCCAAGATCGGTCGCAACTGCTTGGTTGGGGCGGGCGCCTTGGTCACCGAGGGCAAGGAATTCCCCGATAACTCGCTGATTATCGGTTCACCCGCGCGCGCAATCCGAACGCTCACCGAGGCCGAGCTCGACAGGATGAAACAAAGCGCCGAGATGTATACCGCGCGTGCGCGGCAGTATCGAGAGCAGCTCAAGCGTATCGACTGATATGTGCATCTGAATGCGCGACACTCTGCAAAAATTCATGTTCGATAACTCGCTGGTACGTGGCGAGTTGGTCGACTTATCCGAGGCGTGGCGTCATGTGCTGAGCAGGCGCAGCTACCCGGCGCCGGTGGCCTCGCTGCTAGGCGAGATGATGGCAGCGGCGGCTCTGCTCTCGGCTAACCTGAAATTCAACGGCACCATCATTCTGCAAATGCACGGTGATGGGCCGGTCAAGTTACTGGTGGTGGAGTGCGATGCCGCGCTGCAGCTGCGCGCCACCGCCAAACTGGGCGATGACACCGACATCGCGAGCGACGCGCGCCTGCAGCAGCTGGTAAATCTTCATGGCGAGGGGCGCTTCGCGATCACCCTTGACCCCAGCGACAAACTGCCGGGGCAGCAACCGTATCAAGGTATCGTCGCGCTTGACGGTGATTCAGTAGCGACCGTCATCGAGAACTACATGATGCGATCCGAGCAGCTCGATACCAAGCTGTGGTTGGCCGCCAATGACAGCGTGGCACGCGGGCTGCTGTTGCAGAGGTTGCCAGAGGAAGGCGGTACCGGCAGCAAAAGCGGCCAAAGCGTGAGCGCTGATAGCGACGATGGTAGCGACAACGATAGCGACACCTGGAACCGTGCGGTCACGCTTGCCTCAACGGTAAGCGATGAAGAACTACTGAGCACCGACATCATGACCCTGCTGCGTCGGCTGTACTGGGAAGAGCAAGTACGTGTATTTGAACCACGCCATCCACAGTTTAGATGCACCTGCACGCGCGAGAAGGTAGGCAATATGCTGAAACTGCTCGGACGCGGCGAAGTCGATGAGGCGCTCGCTGATCTTGGCAAGCTGGAGATCAATTGCGACTTCTGTGGTCAGGACTACGCCTTCGACAAAGTGGATTGCGCGCAGCTATTTGCTGCAGAGACTTTGGCAGATGCGGTGCAGGCGCCCCGCCAAGTACAGCATTAATTGGAAGCTTGTTCGTTCGCCTTGGTCCCCCCATCCAGCACCTGCACAAAAATCTCGCCTTCCTTCACCATACCCAATTCGTAGCGGGCACGCTCTTCCACCGCGCCGGTGCCCTCTTTCAGGTCTTGTACTTCGCCCGCGAGCTTCTCATTACGCAGACGCAGCTCTTGCTCTTTGTCGAGCGCAGCGTCGAGTTGCCGCGATAGATCCCACACCCGCAACCAGCCGCCCTTGCCAAGCCAGAGCGGGTACTGAATCAGCACCAGCAATACGGTCAGAACGATCAAAATCAGTCGCATGGCGTGAGTCTAACGCGTATCGGCAGAGCTGCCTGCTTGAACGGTTCGATCTACAGATTGTAGAAGGCATCACGGCCAGGGTAGGAGGCTATATCGCCCAAGTCTTCCTCGATTCGCAGCAGCTGGTTATATTTCACCATGCGGTCGGAGCGCGACATCGAGCCGGTTTTAATCTGCAGCGCGTTGGTGCCAACCGCGATATCGGCAATCGTTGAATCTTCAGTCTCACCTGAGCGATGCGAAATAACGGCGGTGTAGCCGGCACGCTTGGCCATTTCAATCGCCGCAAAGGTTTCGGTGAGCGTACCGATTTGGTTGATTTTGATGAGAATCGAGTTAGCAATACCCTCGTCAATCCCTTGGCGCAGAATTTTTGTGTTGGTAACGAACAGGTCATCACCGACCAGCTGGACCTTCTTGCCCAGAGCCTTGGTCAGCGTGGCCCAGCCTTTCCAGTCGCCTTCATGCATACCGTCTTCAATAGAGATGATCGGGTACTTGTCGCTCCAGGTAGCCAGTAGATTAGTGAAATCGTCGGCGGATAACTTCAGGCCTTCACCATCAAGGTGGTAAAGATCGTCTTTGTAAAACTCGGATGCGGCGCAATCCAGACCCAGTGCGATTTGCGTGCCAGGCTCATAGCCCGCTTTCTCAATCGCCTGCAGAATCAGCTGTATCGCTTCTTCATGGCTTTTTACCGATGGCGCGAAACCGCCCTCGTCGCCCACCGCCGTGGTCAAGCCTTTGTCATGCAGGATTTTTTTCAGGGTGTGGAATACCTCGGCGCCGTAGCGAATCGCCTCCCGAAAACTCGGGGCGCCGACCGGGATAATCATGAACTCCTGAATATCGAGATTGTTATCGGCGTGGGCGCCGCCATTGATCACGTTCATCATCGGCACCGGCATCTGCATCGCGCCCGAGCCACCAAAGTACCGGTACAACGGCAGACCTGCTTCTTCTGCAGCCGCTTTGGCGACCGCCATCGATACCGCCAGCATCGCGTTGGCACCCATGCGCGATTTATTCTCGGTCCCATCAAGATCGATCATGGTGCGATCAAGAAAAGCCTGCTCAGAGGCATCAAGACCCATCACCGCCTCAGAGATTTCGGTGTTGATGTTCTCGCAAGCACGCAGCACGCCTTTGCCAAGGTAGCGGCTCTTGTCACCATCGCGCAGCTCGATCGCTTCGCGCGAGCCGGTAGAAGCGCCCGATGGCACCGCCGCACGGCCCATCACGCCCGACTCAAGCAGCACGTCGCACTCGACGGTGGGGTTACCGCGCGAGTCGAGGATTTCGCGGCCAACGATATCTACGATTGCACTCATTCAGATCTCCAGGGGAATTGGTATCTATTAATCAAATCAAACTAAGTTGCTTTGCCGGCATGACGAATAGTCAGCATTTCTCGACTATCAATTGAAATCATTCTCGAGGAAAGGCTTACCTTTAACCACGCGATCAATCGCCACCAAGCTCTCGAGCAGTTCATGCATACGCGCCAGAGGTACGGCATTGGGCCCATCCGACATCGCTTTGGAAGGATCGGGATGCGTTTCCATAAACAAGCCCGCCACGCCAACGCCCACCGCAGCGCGCGCCAGCACAGGTACAAACTCTCTCTGTCCGCCCGACGAAGTTCCTTGACCACCGGGCAGCTGCACGGAATGCGTGGCGTCAAACACCACCGGGCAGCTGGTTTCGCGCATGATCGCCAGCGAGCGCATGTCGGATACCAAATTGCTATAACCAAATGACGCGCCGCGCTCGCACACCATGAACACGTCACTCGGCAGTCCGGCCTCCGCCGCGGCTTCGCGCGCCTTCATCACCACGTTGCGCATGTCATGCGGGGCGAGGAACTGGCCTTTTTTTAAATTCACCGGCTTGCCCGATTGCGCGCAGGCGCGAATAAAATCGGTTTGCCTGCACAAGAAGGCCGGCGTTTGCAGCACGTCGACCACCGCAGCGACAGGCGCGATCTCATCGGCATCATGCACGTCGGTTAGCACCGGCACGCCAATCTGCTCACGCACTTTGGCCAGAATGCTCAAGCCCTTCTCCATGCCCAGACCACGGAACGAGGCACCGGACGAGCGATTCGCTTTGTCGAATGATGACTTGTAGATGAAGGGTACGCCGAGCGCGCTGGTAATTTCTTCCAGGCGACCCGCGGTATCCAGCGCCATCTGCTCGGATTCAATCACGCAGGTGCCCGCGATCAGGAAAAAAGGCTGATCAGCGCCGGCCTCAAATCCGCACAGTTTCATGCTGCTTTCCTTTGCTCGGACTCGGCCTTGTGTGCCAGCGCTGCTTTAATAAATGAGATAAACAAGGGATGCCCATCGCGCGGCGTGGATTTAAACTCAGGGTGAAATTGCACGCCCATGAACCAGGGATGCGCATGCTCTCCCACGCGCGGCAGCTCCATGATCTCGCATAAGGATTCGTTCGGCGTACGCGCGGATACCACCAAGCCAGACTGCTCGATGCGTTCAAGGTAGTGGTTATTGGCCTCGTAACGGTGGCGATGGCGCTCAGTCACTGAGCCGCCGTAAATCTCTGCCGCCAGGGTGCTTGGCTTCACGGCGCAGGTTTGCGCGCCGAGGCGCATGGTGCCGCCCAGGTCGGAGTTCTCATCGCGCCGCTCGATCTGCCCGTCGTGGTTCTGCCACTCGGTGATCAAGGCCACCACCGGATGCTCGGTGGCGGCATCGAACTCGGTTGAATTGGCGCCTTTGAAGCCAGCGACGTCGCGCGCGTACTCTATCAGCGCCACTTGCATACCAAGGCAAATGCCGAGATAAGGCACCTTATGCTCACGCGCGTAACGAACCGCTGCAATTTTTCCTTCAACCCCACGTTTGCCAAATCCACCCGGCACCAGAATCGCATCAAACTTGGCAAGGCTGGCGACGCCCTGGGTTTCGATCTCTTCTGAATCAACATACTCAATCGCCACCCGCGATTCAGTGTGAATACCCGCGTGGCGCAAGGCCTCGGTGAGCGATTTATAAGACTCAGTCAGATCGACGTATTTGCCGACCATAGCAATGCAGACCTCGTGCTTAGGATTTTCCAGCGCAGTGATCAGGCGCGACCACATCGATAGATCTGCGCCTTTGACGTTCAGGTCAAGCTTGTCGCAAATAATGCGGTCTAGCCCTTGGTCGTGCAGCATCTGAGGAATTTTGTAGATAGTGTCGGCGTCCCATACCGAGATCACCGCGTCTTGCTGCACGTTCGAGAACAGCGAGATCTTTGCGCGCTCATCATCAGGGATACGCCGATCAGCGCGGCACAACAATGCGTCGGGCGAAATACCAATCTCTCGCAGCTTCTGCACGCTGTGCTGCGTGGGTTTGGTTTTCAGTTCGCCGGCGTAAGGCAAGTACGGCACCAGGGTCAGGTGCACAAACGCTGAGCTGTTACGACCTGAGCGCAAGGATAGCTGACGCGCCGCCTCAAGAAATGGTAGCGACTCAATGTCGCCGACAGTGCCGCCGATTTCTACGATAGCAACGTCAAAGCCCTCGGCACCGCGCTGGATAAATTCTTGTATCTCGTTGGTGATATGCGGAATCACCTGCACCGTTTTACCCAGATACTCACCGCGCCGCTCTTTGCGGATCACCGATTCATAGATCTGACCGGTGGTGAAGTTATTGACCTTTTTCATCTTGGCGCTGATGAAGCGCTCGTAGTGACCCAGATCGAGGTCAGTCTCGGCGCCATCGTCGGTGACAAACACCTCACCGTGTTGGAACGGGCTCATCGTTCCGGGATCAACGTTGATGTAGGGGTCTAGCTTGAGGAGCGTGACCTTTAGGCCACGTGATTCAAGAATAGCGGCGAGCGACGCTGCCGCGATCCCCTTGCCGAGCGAGGACACAACACCGCCAGTGACGAATACAAACTTGGTCATTGCACGATGTGCCGAATGGCACTTGCGGGAAATTCGAATTATACCGCAAAGCATTTTGATCACCACGCCGAAGCGCGATCTGCGCAGCTGACCGCTGGGTTTGATAATGGCGCGGGGTTTGATGATGGTGCTGGTTTTAATGACAGCGCTGGGTTTGACGATGGCGCTTAGTTTGATAAGGGCGCTGGGTTTAATGACAGCGCTGGCTTGACCAGTAGCGCGGTGTTTCGCAGGCCCGCTTGAGTTTGATGCCGTCAGCGTCGATCTGCACGCTGACCGCGCCGCTGCGATCACTGCGGTGCACCGCGATGCCTCGTTCAAGGTAACGATCAACCACCTCGGCTTTCGGATGGCGGTAACGATTGCGGTAACCCACCTGAAACAGCGCTATCTTGGGCGCTACCGCATCCAGAAACGCCGAGGTGGATGAGGTACCACTGCCATGGTGCGGCGCCAGCAAGATATCCGCGCGGAGCTGCTCGGCGGCACGCTGCAGCAGCGCGCGCTCTTGCGGTGCCTCGATATCACCGGTCAGTAGCGCGGCGTACTCACCAAAGCTGATTTTTAGCGTGCAGCTGCGCGCGTTGGGCTTGCTGACATCACGGTCGCTGACCAGAGGATGCAAAAACTCGAATTGCACGCCATCGCGTGCCCAACGCTGCCCCGCCACACAAGCCACATGACGCGCATCGCGCAGTGCATGCCCATCCGGCAGCGAAGAAGCGATCCAGCCGAACTCCACCGCCTTCATCACGCTGCGCGCCCCACCCGAGTGGTCCATATCGCTGTGCGAAATCACCATCGCATCCAGCCGATCAATGCCTCGCGCCCGCAAGTAAGGCAGGATCACACGACTACCGCCATCTGCCGCGGCTGAGTAGGCAGGTCCGGTGTCATACAGCAGCCGAAAATTCGGCGTCTCTACCAGCAGCGCGTTGCCCTGCCCGATGTCGAAGGCCGTCACCCAAAACCCCTTGGCGGGCGCCGTTGGCAGCGCCATCATCAGGGGCAGCCAGGCCAGCAGCCCCGCCCAACGCAAGGGCCAGCCGCGTGGCGTGAGCAACCACAGCGTGCCCGCCATCGCCAACAGGATCTCGAACACCCCCGGCTTTGGCGACTGCCACACCGCCAGCGGCAGCGCGGCCAGCCACTGCAAGCCTTGCGACAACAGCGCGAGTGTGGCATGCGCCAGTTGCAGCACCCAGCCACTCAACGGGGCCGGTAACACAACGCCGATCAGTGCCAACGGCGTCACCACGGCACTGATCACCGGTATCGCCACAGCGTTGGCCAGCGGGCTAATGAGTGAGACCTGCGCAAACAGCAGCAAGGTGATGGGTAGCAGACCGGCAGTCACCGCCCATTGCGTATGGGTCGCCGAGCGTAAAGCATCGCGCCAACCGCTACCGCCCTTTATTCGCCCGCTGCTGGCAAATAAGAGGCAAGCAATTGCAGCAAACGATAACCAAAACCCGGGCCACAGCACCGCCCAAGGATCAAACATCAGCACCACCAGTAAGGCACACGCCAACAACTGCGACGCGCTCAGCAAAGCATTGCACCACACCGCCAGCGCCGCCACCGCCAGCATTAGCAGAGTGCGTTGCGCCGGTATACCGAAGCCCGCCAGCGCAACATATCCCAGTGCAGAAACCAGCCCCGCGATCGCGGCCACTTTGCGCGCGGGCAGCCACAGAGGCAACTGCTGGCCAATGAAAAACGAATTGCGCCACAAGAAGTGCACCAGGCCTGAGAACAACGCCGCAATCATGGTGATATGCAAACCGGAAATTGAAATCAGATGGCCAATACCGGTGCGCGTGAACACGTCCCAATCCGCTGATTCAATGCTGCGCTGATCACCATTCACCAGCGCAATAATCACCCCCGCAAAACGCGCATCGGGTAGTGCCTGTTGAATCCGCTCGCGTAATGCATGACGCGCTGTGCCGATCAAGTCACGCGCACTCACAACGAAGTCATCGACCAAGACTGCCGGGTTCGGCCGCACATAGCCGTTAGCGCGTATGCCCTCAGTCAACCACCAGGCCTCTGCATCAAACCCCTCCGGGTTGAGCTGGCCATGCGGCTGCTTCAATCGTGCCGTCAGTTGCCAGCGTTGGCCGGGAATCAGCACAGGTGCAGACTGCTCGGCCGCATACCAACCCAGTGCGATGCGGCTGGGGATCGTCACCGCTTGGTTGCCATCGGAGGCGCTCTCGACTGCGAACACAAAGCGCTGCCCGTCGTCGAAACGGTTCGGCAGGCTGGCAATAATGCCGACCAGCTGCAGGTCTTTGCCTTCCAGCTCAGGCGGTAAAGCCTCGGACAAGCGATGCCGCGCCATGTGCGACGGCCAACCCGCGCCGAGGCTGCTACCCGCGATCAGCAGCATCAGCACGCAGATAGGCCGGCTAAAACGATGGGCTGCCTTTAGTGGATCTACCAGTAGCGCAAACGCAGCCAATGCGATCGCGCCAGCGACCAGTAGCAGCAGCGAGAGCATGGGCGGCGGCAGATCAGCGCGGGTCTGCAGCCACAGCGTGCCGGCCAGCCAGCCGAGCGCCAGCGCGCGCACTAACGCATCATGAGGTTGCCAAGGCGGGGCAATACGCGCGCAACATTCTTCGATGTCTGGGCAGCGATATCTGCCATCGGCTGACCGCGCAACTCGGCCAGTACCGCAGCGATTTGTGGCAGCTGCGCCGGCGTGTTGATGCCGGGGTGCAGCCATGCAGGGGAGATATCCGGCGCGTCGGTTTCAAGCACCAGCGCTTCAAGTGGTAACTCGGTGGCCAAGCGACGAATCTGTAGCGCGCGGGTGAAGGTCATCGCGCCACCAAAACCAAGCACGAAGCCGAGCGCAATAAACGCCTGCGCTTGTTGCTTGCTACCGTTAAAGGCATGCGCGATGCCACCCACCACCGGGATGCGACGCAGATGTTTCAGCAGCGTGTCCTGCGAGCGACGCACATGCAAAATCACCGGCAAATTAAAATCACGCGCTATCTTGATCTGCTCGCCATAGAAGTGAGTCTGCTTCTCGCGCATCACATCGGTTGAAAGCTCAGGCACAAAAAAATCCAGACCAATCTCACCGATACCAACGAAACGCTCATCATCCATCGCGCGCTCCACTGCTGCCCGCAGTTGATTCAAATCATCCATTTCTGCCTGCGGCACATATAGCGGATGAATGCCCAGCGCGTACACGCAATTGGGTAGCTTCGCAGCGAGATCTGCAACGCTCGCAAAGTTGGCGGCTTCCACCGCCGGTACCACGATCCAACGCACATCGTGATCAGCCGCTTCCTGCGCGATCTGCGAAGCGGTATCGCCGAACTCGGCGGCGTCGAGATGGCAGTGGCTATCGACCAGCATCTCAAACGCTCAAGCCAAGCCTTGTGCTGTTAAGTGCAGCACCCGATCACAGCGCTGCGCCAGATCGGCGTCATGCGTCACGATCACGAAGGCGGTGCCAAGCGTCTGCGACAGCTCGAGCATCAGCGCGAATACCTGCTGCGCCGTACCACGATCCAGATTGCCGGTTGGTTCATCAGCCAACACACACGACGGTTGCGTCACCAAGGCGCGTGCCAGCGCCACGCGCTGCCGTTCGCCCCCCGACAACTCACCCGGCAGGTGCGATACCCGCGCGCTTAAGCCAACACGGTCCAGAATTTGCGATGCGACCTCACGCGCCTGCGCGCTGGGCAGTCGCCGAATCAGCAAGGGCATCGCCACGTTATCCAATGCGCTGAACTCGGGCAGCAGATGATGAAACTGGTACACGAAACCCAGTGAGCGATTACGCAAGTCGCCCCGCTCTGCTTCATTCAGCTTTGCCATGTCTTTACCGAGCAAGTGCACCTGACCGGTATCCGGCAAATCCAATCCACCAAGACAATGCAGCAGCGTTGATTTACCCGAACCCGAAACCCCCACGATGGCGACACGCTCACCACGCTGCACACTGAGGTTG
>Ga0194126_10004945_pt1 | contig 19943 bp, 22 predicted proteins | sample TA2KigC150mmetaG_FD_148641 | JGI IMG/M metagenome (GOLD analysis project Ga0194126, IMG submission 148641) | Freshwater microbial communities from Lake Tanganyika, Tanzania - TA2015035 Kigoma Deep Cast 150m | ecosystem: Environmental > Aquatic > Freshwater > Lake | place: Tanzania: Lake... | reverse complement strand
TGAACTATACCGCTCCCCTCAAACAGAGCTCAGCCTTGTGATAGATGATTCCTTTCCTGAGAAGTTCGTTGATGAGCTTTCCCGACTCGAGGTGTACAATAAGCATCTCTTCCGCCCCCACACGTATCTGCACAAATGGTGGGCGCGCCGCTGCGGCTCCACTTTTCGGGCCATACTCAAGCAATTCGTGCCCAACGTCAAACGCCGCGACTACTACGCGTCTGGTGGGTTAGAGGGCAAAATCGTGCTCGATCCCATGATGGGCGGTGGCACAACCCTTCACGAAGCCATCCGTTTAGGTGCGAATGTTATCGGGGCAGACATAGATCCGATTCCAGTGGTACAGGCTCGAGCTACCCTCACTCGAGCAGCTTTGGGAGATCTACGGGCCGCTTTCAATCAGTTCTTTGCCGAGCTACATCGTAGTCTGGGGCATTATTTCCAAACCGAGTGTCCAACCTGCCAGCAGACCCTGGACTTTCAGTATACCCTCCACGGCCTGCGCAAAGCTTGCGCTTGTGGAGAGGTGGTACAGATTGATCAATACGATTTGCGCCACGAGGCTGACCACAAGATCCGTATTTGGCCGGAGAGCTGGGAGATCACGGACAGCCAAAGCGGTCCCAGTGGTTCAGCGAAGACCAGGCGCTTGATTACTAAAGCCGAGAAGACATGTCCAGTCTGTGGGCTGGAATATCAGGAATTGCTCGATGTGCCATATTATGCTCGCTACGTGCCGATTGCGATTGTGGCAGCCTGTCCTGAGCATGGTCTGTTCTTTCGCTCGCCGGGCGAGTCCGATTTGACACGAATTGACCAGGCTGAAATGCTGCGGGACGGGCTGGACTTTGGAGCGCCAGAAGATTTCGCGGTGCAAGATGGCCCTAAATCCGCTGACTTGCTAAGGCGCAACATCAACTCGTACCTCGATGTTTTCTCATCGCGCCAATTGCTTTACCTTCACCAGGCCATTCGACAATTGTGCGATTACGACGGGGTGATAAAACTCAACCTGGGCTTGCTGGTATCCACATCTCTTGAATTCAACTCCATGCTCTGTGGTTACAAGGGCTGGTACAAACACCGGCCAGGCGCTATTCGGCACGTTTTCGCCCTCCACGCCTATTCTTTCCCGTATACCGCTTTGGAGAACAACCCCATCAACCGCCAGAAGTCTTCTGGCAATCTGCAACTGCTATTTCGGGATCGCATCGAACGTGGACGCCAATGGGCTGTATCGCCGGTGGAACGGGAGATCGGGCCAGATGGTAGAAGCCAGTTGATCAAGATACCAGGCGAAGAAGATGGCGGCATTGAGGTTCTTGACCAGACTGAGCTGACCAACGGGCGACAAACCTTCTGGCTCATTCACGGTGACTCCCGCGACCTGCCGATTGACGATCATTCGGTAGATTTGATCGTGACCGATCCTCCCTACTACGACAGCGTACAATACAGCAACCTGGCCGCTTTCTTCCGGGTATGGCTGGCACGCTTGCTTCCCGACGAAGTCAATTGGACTTACAACGAAGCCGATAGTGCTGTGGCAACCAGAGCAACTGACGATAGCGGCAGCTTCATGACAGGGTTGGCAGGCATTTTCGCTGAATGTGGGCGCGTGCTCAGACGTCACACCGGACGGATGGTATTCACCTTCCATCACTGGGACCCCAACGCCTGGGCCGAGCTCACCATTGCCCTCAAAAGCGCCGGCTTCAGACTGATGAACGTCTACGTCGTGTTTTCGGAACATCCCATCTCAGTTCACATCAGGAATCTGAACGCGATCAAGCACGATAGCATTTTGGTTTTCGCTCTCGATGGGGATGGGACAACGGCTCCCTGGTCACAATTGGAAGCTATTGACACCAATGACAGCGAAGCCTTCTGTCGTCAATGTGGCATGACATTAGGTTGGCTATTGGAGAGTGGACATTCAATAGGGGAAATTCGTACTATTTGGAAAGAGCTTATTACTGACGGTGTACCAGGCCATGCGAAACAACCCTGGCCTACCCAACAAGGACGAATTCGTGCAGAAACTGAACACCAGGTTGCAGGCCAGGCTCAGTGTGCGGTTTAGTCAAACTGAAAAGTAGGAGAATTAAGGAGGGACGCTATGAGCATAGCAGCGAGACCGCTCCAAGAGCTGGTGCAGGAGTTACCAGCCGATATGCGTGCTGAGGTCCGTGATTTTATCGAGTTCTTACTCGCCAAGCAAGGTCGTCGTGCAAAGCGAACATTGCAGCAAGATTGGGCCGGCGCGCTGCGCAACTACCAGCAGCAGTACACCTCGCTTGAACTGCAACGTCAAGCGTTGACCTGGCGAGGTGATTGATGTACCTCGTAGATACCAATATCTGGCTTGAGCGCCTTCTTGACCAAGAACGGTCTGCCGAAGTCGGTCAGTTTCTGGCCCAGACATCCACCGACCAGTTGTTGATAACTGATTTCACCTTGCACTCCATCGGGGTCATTCTGGACCGACTTGGGCAAAGGGCCGTGCTGTTGCGATTCGTGGACGATGTGTTCGTGCAAGGCGGAGTGGTCCTGGTATCAGTTCGCCCGGCAGCTATGCATCGCCTGGTGTCAGTGATAGAACGATTCAACCTTGACTTTGATGATGCTTACCAGTATGTGGCGGCAGAGCAGGCCGATGCCGTGATAGTCAGCTTTGATGGTGATTTTGACCGCACCGATCGCGGGCGACAAACACCAGCGGACATTCTCAGAGTGGGGGATGCTACAGAGTGACGAAGTGTACCAGGCCATGCGAAACAACCCTGGCCTACCCAACAAGGACGAATGCGTGCAGAAACTGAACACCAGGTTACAGGCCAGGCTCAGTGTACAGTTTAGTCAAACCCAAAAGCGGGGATGGGGGAAGAATACATGACCGCGTTGGAGGCTACGCCTTGATGACACTCCAGTTCGAGTGGGATCCGAACAAGGCCGCCGGGAACGTCGAGAGACATCAGGTCTCGTTTGAGGAAGCAGCGACGGTGTTTGACGACCCGCTGTTCATCACCGTCATTGATGAGGAACATTCAGTCGAAGAAGAGCGATACATCACTATCGGTCGAGAGACATCAGGTCTCGTTTGAGGAAGCAGCGACGGTGTTTGACGACCCGCTGTTCATCACCGTCATTGATGAGGAGCATTCAGTCGAAGAAGAGCGATACATCACTATCGGTCTGTCGCAACGTGGCAGATTGCTACTGGTGGCCCACACAGACCGGGCGGGCCGAATTCGCATCATTAGCGCACGTAAAGCGACCAAGAGAGAGGAGAAGTTTTATGCAGAAGCCGAATGATTCCGACGATTACGAACTGCGTGACGAATACGACTTGTCCAAGATGACCATCGTAGCCAGGGGCAGATATGCGCCCCATCGGCGGGCCGGGAAGAACGTGGTCTTGCTTGCCCCGGATGTCGCTCAGGCTTTTCCGACCGATGAGGCCGTAAACGAAGCCCTACGGCTCATCTTGCAGATGATGGAGATTCCAGGCAAGTACGAGGCGGAAGCGGTGCGCGTTTGAGCCTGGCACTGGTTCGTGGCGTCAAGTTGGCCTGGCATTGGTCAGCCACATAACATCGCCTGGCTCTAATCCCAACTCGCTTCATCTCGACCACCGTAGACGAGGTGTACCAGGCCATGCGAAACAACCCTGGCTTACCCAACAAGGACGAGTTCGTGCAAAAACTGAACACTAAGTTGCAGGCCAGGCTCAGTGTGCAGTTTGGAACAAAAGAGTTGCATGGCGGAGGCTCTTTCCCACAGCCGCGCGACGGGTGATGCACAAGCCGTCAACTGGACTCGTTTTGTGTTTGTATCCATTTGGTGTAGAATGTATGTGCTAACAAGGTTGGGGGAGGAGTACGCAAATGAGCAAGCATAAATTGATAGCATTTGGCTGGTACGGTGGAAAGTTCAGTCATCTGGACTGGCTTTTGCCTTTGCTCCCAAAGACAACTCAATATTGCGAACCGTTCGGAGGTTCAGCGGCGGTGTACTGAATCGAGAGCCATCACCCATTGAGACGTACAATGACATTGACGGAGAAGTCGTGAACTTTTTCCGAGTGCTCCGCGAACAGAAGGCTGCTTTGATTGAAGCCATAGGTTTAACCCCCTTTTCCCGTGAGGAATTTGAGAAAGCCATATCTGAACCACTGGATGGGTTGTCCGATTTGGAGAGAGCACGACGCTTCTACGTACGTGCGAGGCAAGTAAGAACAGGTCTTGCACAAACAGCAAGTCATGGGCGGTGGGCACACTGTCGCCTGACAAGCCGTGCTGGTATGGCTGGCGCTGTGTCAAGATGGCTAGGCACGGTTGAAGCTCTACCGGAAATAGCCCAGCGGCTGCTGCGTGTTCAGATTGAGAATGACCTTGCCATCAACGTTATCAGGCGTTATGACAGCGAAGAAACACTGTTCTACTGTGACCCGCCTTATCCGCACGAATCCAGAGGAGACAGCAACGCCTACCTATATGAGATGACCAATGAGGATCACGTGAAGCTGGCGGAAGTGCTTCATAACGTCAAAGGTAAGGTCGCTCTATCTGGATACCATTGCGATTTACTGGATGAGCTTTACGGGAACTGGAATGTCCATGAAGCTAATTCAAAGAAGGTACATTCAGTCAAAACAGAAAGAACTGAGGTCCTTTGGACCAACTATAGTTTGCCTGAAACTATGCCGAGGCTTCTTTAGGTTTGAGGGGTTACAAACGAAATGACTACAGACCAGCGAGAGTTCATATCCAAGAGTGCTGGCTTGAGGATAGGATCGTTCTTCTGGTAGAGGTGAAGGACCGTGCGCTAACGCTGATTCAACTAGACGACAAGTTAGATCACGCACGGGCCAAACATATCGCAGAGATTCTTTTTATTGCCAAATCTGGTAAACATCCAGGCGATGCTGAGGAGATAGATGCTCGTATCCTGTCGGAGTTTGCGAGTGGGCAAAATATCTACGTTTCCGATTTCTTCGATTTTGCGTTGGGGATACTGATTCTGTTGGGCGAAGCCGGTCGAGTAAAGTTTCTGGATGGAATAGGTAAGGAACTCGATAGAGTCCACTCTGACATTGCGCACAGAAAAGCATGGGCAGAATTGCTGAAGCAGGCTTGAAGCAAAAACGAACCAGCGCCATGCGAAACAGCCCTGGCCTACCCGACAAGGATGGATTCATGCAAAGATCGTTTTACGTTTTAGAGTTGCTCAGCCGACGGCCGCCTGATGGGTGGCTAAACCCCTTCCTGGGCAATCCCTGAGGAGGTGATCATGGGCTTGCTAAGCCTTCTGTCTGACTTGAGAAATCCTACAAGGATGTGGATAGAAAACCCTCGGCTTCCCCTGGAATTCGATTTCAGCAAGAATGAGCTGAACGGCATCGGTCTAGGCGAAGCAATTGACAAGCTCTCCTTCCTGGGCAAGGCAGCCGAATGGAAACCGTCGTTGGTGTATCCTCAGAAAGGACTCGCTGTAGATTATGACAACGGTCGCATCGAGGGCTTTCTATTGAATTTCTCAACAGATTCCGCTGGCGGATTCGAGAGGTTCCCAGGACAGCTTTGGTTCAAGAATCGCGAGGTTCGTCTCACAGAGGTGATAGGCGAAGAGAATGTGCTAGACGTCTTCGGTCAACCCTATTGGATTGATCGGGACGACGTGGAGACCATTGTGTTTTACGAGTTTCATGGTATCGAGTGGCAGCTTGAATTATCCCAAGCCGGGTTCTTGCAAGCAGTCATTGTCACAGCATCCCCATTGCTGGCAAGAGAAGATCAGCGTAAAGCGTACGGCGTTTCTAAGCTATGGCCTCCTCGTTAAGGATCATGCCAATGCTGCCGCTTTTTTCACAGGCAGTGTTTTGTGCAAGGCGAATCCTTTTCACAGGCTGAACAGGAGATGAATCATAGCGAACGAGGATTAGAAGCACTGAATTGAGGGTTTCCATTGAGCAGTACGTGATGACCGTCCACGCCGAAGAAGAGATGGCAGGTGACAATCTGTCCATCTTCGATGTTGAGCACGTTATTCTCACTGGTGAAATCACTGAGCGGCAGCAAGATCGCGACACAGGTGAGTGGAAGTACCTTGTTGAGGGTGAAACCATTGCCGGTGACTTGGCGGTCGTCGTTGCCAAGCTGAGCATAACCAACAAGCTGGTGATGATCACCGTCTATGTAGTGTGAGGGAAGATATGATCTGTGACATTTGTGGTCAAGAAGGCGCCCGCGTTCGTCACGTGACGCGTAGTTACGGCCGAGGCAAGGATTTGCTGGTCATCGAGAACATCCCTGTGGTCAGTTGCCCACATTGTGGGGAGAGTTACCTGACTGCCGAGACGTTGCACGAGATTGAGCGCATCAAACTGCACCGCAAGAGTTTTGCTCAAGAGCGCCCTGTATCTGTAGCTGTTTTTGCCTAGAGTTGCAGCTCTGAGCATCCAGGGCACGCGAACACCTAGCTGGAGGCGACCACGCTTCGGGCACGTCGTATCGGCTTAAGGTGTTGGAGCACGAAGCTCACGAAAGCACACGAAATGCACGAAACCCTTTGGGCCCGTTTTGAGGCGGAACGCCGCCGGGTGGTTGAGGGTGAGATCGTGGGGGAGGAGGTGCATCTGGCACTCGCTCCGTCCAGCGTAGGCAGTGCCGAGGTTAAGGGGCAAGATATGTGTGAAGAATACCCAAAAGTAAGACATCGAAAGGAGAACCACCATGAACATCGAACAAGCAAACACGGAAGCCACCGAGCGAATGATGGAGGCGCGGCCGGTGCTGGTGGGACTGGGCAAGGCGCAGGAGGTGATACCGGACATGCGCGATAACTTGCTGCTGCACGCCGGGCCGCCCCTGACCCTTCGGGGTGCCTCCTTCGGCTTCGCTCAGGACAGGCCTCAGGGCGGAGCCTGGGAGCGAGCCTCCGGGCCGATGCGCGGGGCGATTACCGGGGCCTTGATTTTCGAGGGGAAGGCCAAAAACGAGGCCGAAGCCCAGGCTCTGGTGGAATCGGGCGAGATCGAGCTGGAACCCTGCCACCACCACGGGGCCGCCGGGCCGATGGCGGGCCTCATCGCGCCTTCCATGTCGGTGTACATCATCGAGAACAAGACTCACGGCAACCAGAGCTTCTCAGGCCTGAACGAGGGCTACGGCAAGGTGCTGCGCTACGGCGCGTACAGCGAAGAGGTGCTGGCCAAGCTGCGCTGGATGGAGGAGGTGATGGCCCCCGTCCTGGCCGAGGCCGTCGTCGCCAGCGGCGGGATTGACATCCGCGCCCTGCTGGCCGAAGCGCTGCACATGGGCGACGAGGGGCACAACCGCAACAAGGCCGGCTCCATCCTGTACACGGCCAGACTGGCACCGTTCATCGCCAAAACGGCCCCTGACCCCGGCGTCGCCGCCGACGTGCTCAAGTTCCTGGGCGACAACGCTCTGAGCGTGCTCAACCCGGTGATGGCGGCCTGCAAGGCCATGGCCGACGCCGCCCACGGCATCGAGGGCAGCACCATCGTGACGGTGATGGCCCGCAACGGCACCGACTTCGGCATCCGCGTCAGCGGGCTGGGTGACCGCTGGTTCACCGCCCCGGTCGCTACTCCGAAGGGCCTCTACTTCCCCGGCTTCACCGCCGAGGACGCCAGCGGCGACATCGGCGACAGCACCATCACTGAGACGGCGGGCATCGGCGGCTTCGCCATGGCCGCCGCGCCGGCCATCGTCACCTTCGTCAGCGGCACGCCCCAGGACGCCATCAACGCCACCCTGGAGATGTACGAGATCACCTACGCCGAGCACAGGTACTTCACCATCCCCCCGCTGGATTTCCGCGGCACGCCAACGGGCATTGACATCCGCAAGGTGGTGGAGAAAGGCATCACCCCGCGGGTCAACACCGGCATCGCCCACAAGGACGCCGGCGTGGGGCAGGTTGGGGCAGGGCTGGTGAGGCCACCGATGGGGATGTTTGGGGAAGCAGTGGTGGCGTTTGCGGAGAAGTATGGGTATTAGAGATTAGATATTGGATATTAGATATTGGGGATTGGAGGTTGGGGATGGTGCTGAAGTTTGAGGAGTTGGAGGTGTTGCGGGCTGCCGAAGGTATTGCGGGCAGGAGCACACATCCCAGTTGACCGATCTGGCCCGCCAACTGAATGCCTTCGCCGCCGACCTGAAGGCCAAACGTCGCGGCGAACAGCCACAACCCAAAGCGGTACGCGAAACTGCTCCTGAGTACCTGTCCGATTGGCTAGTCGAAGCTCCAACGCCCCTGTTCACCGAAGACGAACTCCAATGGCTCCAAACCATCAATATCTAATATCCAATACCCAATACCCAATATCCAATACCCAATATCTCAAAAGGGAGGAATGACAATGGATCGCGAACACTTTATCAAAATCATGGACACCGCCAAGCTGTACGACCTGACCCAGGACTGCAGCATCTTCACCCCCCCATGGCCGGGGGAAAAGGCGCTGGAAGTGCACTTTTTCAAGAGGGTCACTGGCGCGTATGGCGGCGGACAGGGGGCCAACGGCCAGATCCTCAACTGGAGCAACACCGTGGGCACCCACCTGGTGGGAGAGAGGGCCTTCCACTCCGGGGGCCGGGCCATCGCCGACGTCCCGCTGCGGGATCTGTGCGGGCCTGGGGTGGTGGTGGACATCTCCGACCTGGTATCCGACTACAGCCTGTACACGCCGGAGATGATCACCAGCCGGGCGACGGTCAAGAAAGGGGACATCCTGATCATCAACACCGGCTACCACCGCTACTCCTGGGATCAACCGGACGTGTACAACCCCCAGGCCCAGGGCGGGGTCGAGTCCAAGGAATTCGGCTTCCTGGTGAGACACCCCGGCCCTTCTCCCGATTTCTTCAAATGGGCCATGGATATGCAGCTCAAGGTCATCGGGGTGGACTGCGGCTGCGCCGAGCATCCCATGAACACCCCCATCCGCCGCATGCACGAGAACCACTTCAAGCTGGCGGAAGCCAAGCTGGTGCGGGACTACGGCCAGACCTGGGACGAGATGTTCCCCCCGGACGAGTACTACGAGCTGACCCACGTCACCATGCCCAAGGCCCACCTGCTCCTGGCCGAGTGTATCGTGGGTGAGGTTGCCAGGCTGAGCAACCCTTCGGGCAGAGCCTCAGGGCGAAGCCAGCGGGCCTGGATCATGATCATGCCCATCCCCTTCATGGAAGTGGAGACCGCCTGGGCGCGGGTCTGCGCCATGCAGCCGCCCGAGGGGATGAGCGAGGAGGAGTTCTTCCAGGTGATGGGTGCGGCGGAGATGCTGGACCTCACCATCCCGTTCAGCGTCCAGACCCCGCAGTGGGCAAATTATATCCCGCTGAGCGTGACCTACACCAAGCGCGTCGGCGGCCAGCACTTTGGCATGGGCCGCAACGGCTCGATCTGCAACGCCAGCATCCACCTGGCCACCCACATGGACGGTGAGAAGCACTTCTGGCCAGCCGGCCGGGCCATCGGCCAGGTGCCCCTGGAAGAGTGGGTAGGGCCTGGCGTGATCGCCGACATCTCCCACCTGGTCAGCGATTCCAGCGTGTACACGCCGCAGATGATCGAATCGGTGGTCGAGGTCCGCGAGGGGGACATCCTCATCACCAAGACCGGCTGGTACAAGTACGGCTGGAACAGCCCGGAGTCGGACGAATTCCGATATATGATCCGGCACCCTGGACCTTCGCCCGACTTCGCCCAGTGGTGCATTGACAAGAAGCTCAAGTGGCTGGGCGTGGACGCGGTGAGCCAGGACCATCCCATGAACACCATCCAGCGACTCTGGCACCCCAAGACCTTCGAGGAGGCCAATCGCAAGTTGAAGGAGGCCTTCGGCAAGGACTGGGACGAAATGTTCCCGCTGGACAGATACTACCAGGACACGCACCTGAACCTCTTCCCCAAGAAGATCGTCCACGCCGAGAACCTGGCCGGCGACATCGCCATGGTCGAGAGCGGTCGGTACTACATTGGCTGCTACCTGCAGAAGACCATGGAAACCGAGTCTATGTGGGGACGGTTCGTAGCCTTCAAAGAGGGGGATTAGAGAATGCAGATTTGACAAGCTCCCGATGATTGTATATAATCACAATTAATTTCAGGCGGAGGGGAACGCAGGTGGCCGCGGCAGCAACAGCGAGGCTCAGCCCGCGGATAACTGGATGCGTGCGCCGCTCCCAAAAACAAACAAAAAGGAGGAAAAAACATGAAAAGCAGGCTTTTGGGGGAGAAGGGGATTACAGTATCCAGGGCGATTGTAATCTCCGTAGTATTGGCCGCGGTGGTGATAGGATCAACGACGTGTGCACCGTCACCGCCTAAGGAAGTGGTTAAAGAGGTTCCTGTGGAGAAGACCGCTACTCTGGCGATCGAGCATTTCAGCATCATTGCTGGGACGACCTGGTCTGGAGCCCACGATCGCGCGGCCAAGCGAATCGCTGATAAGTACCCAAATGTAAAATACGTCTACAGAGAGGAAGTAGGACCTGATGCCGCAGTTCCCTACGCCGAAGAGTTGATCGCTGCAGGGGCCAACATCGTCGTGGGAAACGCGGAGTTCATGGGGCTGCCCTTGAAGGACATCGCTGACAAGTACCCGGATGTTTATTTTGCCTCCATCATTGCCAGCGATCTGACCACGAAGAGGAACTTCATCAGGCTCTTCCCCAGGCAATATCAGGCCCTATACCTGGAAGGGCTCATCGCTGGAGCGTTGACCAAGACGGGCAATATAGGCATCGTCTCGGCATTCCCCTGTGTTCAGGTCATCAGGCGACAGGCCGGCTTTTACCTTGGGGTGAAGGACGCAGCCAAATTGCTTGGCAAAGACATCAAGGTGTACGTGAAATACGTCGGTGACTGGTACCTGCCTACGGAAGAGCGAGATATCGCCAGTACCTTGATCACTCAGTATAAGGTTGATGTCTTAACCCAGCAGACCGATTCCGGGTCCCCCCTGGACGTGGCCCAGGAAATGGGCATCTGGTTCGTAGGGAAGGACATGGACACCGTGGGGTACTATGGCTGGTCGAGCACGGATACCGTGGCCGTGTCATTCGACACGCGCTGGGAAGTCCTGTACGAGAAGATAGTCAAGGATTGGCTGGCTGGCGACAAAAGCCCAGAAACGATACTGTACCTGGGCATGAACCGCAAGATGATCCTGGCTGATGGCACAGAGGTTCCAACCGTTGATATAATGAACGACAACAAGGTCGGCGTTGACGCCATCAGTCCAAAGGCACGGCCATTGATTGCGAATGAGATCATCCAGCTCGTTGAGCAAAGAAGGGATCAGATGATCAAAGGAGCGTGGGATCCGTTCTTCGAGCACGAGTTCGTGAGCAACGGAACTGGCCTGGCGCTGGAAGGCTTGCCGATTCCACCCAAGGGGACAGTGGTCAAGCCAGCCGGTGAGATGCCGTCGGACGCCTGGCTGCTTTCAAAGTTTACGAGTTCGTGAGCAACGGAACTGGCCTGGCGCTGGAAGGCTTGCCGATTCCACCCAAGGGGACAGTGGTCAAGCCAGCCGGTGAGATGCCGTCGGACGAGTGGCTGCTCTCAAAGTTCAACTTCGACCTGGAAGGCACGGTGATACTGGAGTGAGCAGTTACCATTAAATCAGGGAATCGAGAAATCGGGGAATCAGGGAATCGGGGAATCAGGGAATCGGGATACAATCCAGATTTCTGATTCCCTAATCCCTGATTCCCTGATCGTTGAAGAGAGACACATGCAAAAAGGGCTGCTGGAAGGGATAAAACGCGGCGAGACGGTCCTGGAGGCGCGGGGAATCACCAAGAGATTTCCGGGGGTCGTCGCCAATGACGGCATAGATTTCGAGATGAGAGCGGGCGAGATTCACGCCGTCCTCGGCGAGAATGGCGCCGGGAAAACCACCCTGATGAATATCCTGTTCGGGCTATTGCAACCCGACGAAGGCGAGATCTACATCGGCGGCAAGAGGGTCACATTCAGATCACCTCTGGACGCCATTGACCTGGGGATAGGGATGGTTCATCAACACCGCAAACTGGTGTCCGCTCACACGGTGATCGAAAACATTCTCCTCGGGCACCCCAGGGCTGGAAGAATTCCGAACCTGAAGAGAGCGGAGGAGGAAGTAAACGAGCTCTGCCAGAGATACGGATTCAAGATAGACCTCCGGGCGAAGGTCTGGCAGCTTTCAGAAGGGGAAAAGCAAGCGGTGGAGATCCTGAAGGCCCTCTATCGCGGGGCCAGGGTCCTCATCCTGGACGAGCCGACTTCCGTGCTGACGCCCCCTGAAACGAAGAAACTCCTGGCCTCCATCGAAGCCATGGCTAGAGATGAACTCGCCATCGTCCCGTTCATCACCCACAAACTCCCCATCGTGCTGGCCATAAGCCACAGGGTGACGGTTCTGAGGTGTGGAAAAGTCACGGCCTGCTTAGAGACGGGATGCGTAACGGAGAAGAGCCTGGCTAAGGAAATGGTGGGGAGAGAAGTCATCTTCAGGACAGAGAGGGCAAATGTAGAGAAGGGGAAACCCGTACTCCAGGTAGAAAACCTCTCCGTCCGCAGTGACAAAGGTTTTCTGGCTTTGAACGGTGCTTCGTTTTCGATACGTGAAGGCGAAATCTTTGGCGTAGCCGGAATCTCTGGCAACGGACAACACGAGCTGGCCGAGGTTCTGGCTGGTCTGCGAAAGGCAGAGGGGGGCAAGGTGATTCTTGGGGGAAAAGACATCACTCATTCCTCTAGTCTGGAGAGATGGCAGATGGGGATAGGATACATCCCTTCCGAGCGCATCGAAGTGGGTTCGATCGGTGATTTCTCCCTGGTGGAGAATATTGCCATGAACTCTTACTTCGACGATAATTTCTGCCGGCGAGGGATGTTGGACTACAGGAAGATACGGAAGCTGACAGAAGAAATCGTCTCCGAGTACGGCGTGGCGGCTCCAAGCCCGGACACGAAGGCCAAGAATCTATCCGGAGGAAATCTCCAGAGACTCATCCTGGCCCGCGTGCTCTCCCTGAGACCGCGGCTGCTGATCGCTAATCTGCCAACCCAGGGACTTGACGTGGGGGCGACGGAGTTCGTTCGGAACAAGCTCATGGAGGCGAGAAAGGGAAAAGCTGCTATTCTCCTCGTCTCCGAGGACCTCGATGAGATTCTATCGTTGAGCGATTGGGTGGCCCCGATTTACGAAGGGGAGTTCATGGGCATCGTGCCGGGGGAGGAGGCCAGGAGGGAGACCGTGGGGGCCATGATGGCGGGTTTGCGCCCAACTTCCAGTAATGAGAATGGTGACTACTCAGGCTGTCATTGCGAGCGAAGCGAAGCAATCCCCATGCCGCAAAGAGGAGATTGCTTCGTCGCAAAAAAACGCTCCTCGCAATGACACGGGCTGAGCAATTACTGAGAATGTTCAGTAATTACCCTGCTGGCAAACCGGTCTCTGGCTTGCTGCACTGTGGCCTAAACGCCACAGCTTGTGGCCAACTCGCATTTCAGCACGACCTGGAGCAAGCTGCAGCGTTCAGGCTGTAGTCTCCCGATAATGACTGGAACGGGGGACAGAGACATGAACATCGGCAACTACCAATTGAAGCTCGAGAAGAGGTTGACGTTAACCGGCTGGGAGGCAGCGATCATCTCCGTCCTCGCCGTAATCTTCGCCCTGGCGCTTTTCAGCATCATCTTCATCCTGACCGACATCAACCCGCTGGCCGCTTATCGGGAGATCTTTTCCTACGCTTTCGCCAACCCTTATGGCCTGCCGCTGACCATCAACAGGTTCATTTTCCTGTTGTTGTGTACGTCCGCGTTCATCATCCCTTTTAGAGCTGGGCTGTGGAACATCGGGATGACGGGGCAACTGTACGCCGGGGCGTTGGGCGCTTTCGCAGTCCTATTTGCTTTTGGAGGAAAGGCGCTTCCTCCCCCGCATCTTTCCCCTATCACTCTCATCCCGCTGATGTTGATCGCGGCAACCCTGAGCGGTGCAGTACTGGGGGCGATGGCCGGGTTTCTGAAAGGGAAGTTCAACGTTAACGAGATCGTGGTGACCATGATGTTAAACTTCATAGGTTTCTGGCTGGTTGCACAAATGATCAAAGAGGGAGGCCCGTTCATGAATCCCGGCGGGAGAAGTGAAAGCTTTGAGCTACCCCCTTCTGTGTACGCGCCTTTGATCATGGGCATCCCGTTCACCATCTTCCTCGCCCTCGGGGTAGCCGTGTTGCTGTACTTCTTGTTCGCCAAAACCAAGATCGGATATCAAATCAAGGCCCACGGCCATAACCCGGCCGCGGCCAGATACGCCGGGATAAGCACATTCAACATATCGCTCCTGGTTTTTATCCTGGGAGGTGCTTTGGCCGGTTTGGCTGGGTATCACTATTTCGCCGCGGTTCCCGGCGTCTATAAAATTGCCAGGAACTACGGGTATTTTGGCGACCTGGCTTTCTATGGGATAATATGTGGACTGATCTCCCTCGGAAACCCTCTAGCGGCTATTCCGGTAGCGCTGCTCTTCGGAGGATTGACGACAGGAGGCAGATTCGTCCAGGGAAAACTCAACATGAGCTTTGGCGTGGATTACGCCCTGCTCGGAGTTTTGATGATTACTCTGGTGGCTTTTCAGTTCTTCTACCGTTTTAGGCTTATCCTGAGGCCGTCAAAGGGATCGTAGGCGAATCCGTAAACTTGTGAACTCGTAGATTCGCGGGTTCGAGTCTACGAATCCCGAATTTACGAATCCCGAATTACGAACCGAGGGGAGGAGAGGCTAGATGTGGGAGTTCATCGCTAGTGGTCTAAGGGCCTCAACAATTTTCACTTTTGCCGCTCTGGGCGAACTCGTTGACCAGCGCTCAGGTGTGCTGAACGTTGGGGTCGAGGGGGTGATGCTTTTCGGCGGCACCCTGGGTTTTATCACCGCTCAATCCAGCGGGAGCTACATGCTCGGCTTCCTGGTGGGGATAGCCACCGGAGCACTGCTTGGTTTTCTCCACGGATTCTTTTCCGTCACGCTGGGGGCCGACCAGGTGGTGAGCGGGATGGGCATATGGATCGCCGGCTTCGGCCTCACCACCTACATAGGCAACCCATATACAGGGCCTCTGGGAATGGAGAGGATACCCACTATCCTGGGCCTTTCCCCATTCTTTTACGTCGGAATCGCGCTGGTAGTCGTTTCGTGGTTCGTGCTCTCCAAGACGAGCCTGGGGCTGAGGATAAGATCGGTGGGAGAGGATCCATCAGTCGCGGAAGTTTCAGGTATAGACGTGACGAAAACTCGGTATCTCTGTACGACCATCGGTGGGATGCTCATGGGGCTTTCGGGGGCGATTTACTGTCTGTTTTACAACCCGGTCTGGAACTATAACTTTCTCATGGGCTGGGGTTTCATCGCTCTGGCTCTCGTCTTTTTCTCCATGTGGAATCCTTTTATCCTGCTCAGCGGCTCCTTACTTTTTGGGACCCTGTGGCAACTCTCCCTCAACCCACAACTGGTACTCCCCGGCGTTTTGTCCAGGTACATCTGGAGGACGGTCCCCTTTGTCATCACCATAGGGGTTTTGCTGATCATCTCCACGAAGTGGTTCAGGACCAGGTGGGGGGCAGCAAAACCTGAAGCGCTCGGACAACCCTACGTAAAAGAGTGAACAGGCGGTCGCAGTAGGAGAACCCTGTCCTGCTATAGCAATTATGCAAGGCTCTCTCAGACACCATAAGGAGGTGGTAAGTTATGTACATGCCAAGTCCTGGACTCACTGAGTTCGATTACGTGAAGCCTGCCTCGTTGGCCGAAGCCAGCCGCCTCGCCTCTTGGCCAAGCACGCTGGCGAGGCGCGTCCGTTTATGGGTGGCACTGACCTCTTCGTGCGCATGCGCGATGGGTTCATCCATCCCCGCATCGTAGTGGACGTCAAGCACCTGGCCGGTATGCAGGGTGTGGTGTACGATGAGCGGACGGGGCTGACAGTCGGCGCGGCGGCCACGATGAACGAGGTCGCCCGCCACCCGACCGTGCAGACCCACTACCCGTTGCTGGCGGAGGCGGCCAATTCCGTGCAGTTGCGCAACCGCGCCACCCTGGGCGGCAACCTGTGCAACGGCTCACCCGCCGCCGACACCGCTCCGGCCACACTGGTACTGGAGGGGCGCATCGTCCTCTACGGGCCAGGCGGAGAGCGGGAGGTGCCAGCCGACGAGTTCTTCCTCGGTCCGGGCGCGACGGCGATGCAGCCGGGCGAGTTGATGACCGCCGTTCGTTTCCCCATCCCACCTGCCAATGCAGTGGGCCGCTACCTCAAACTGGGCCGCAACAAGGCCGGCGACCTGGCCATCGCTGGCGTGGCGGTCTTTGGCTTCCCCAATGGGACAACTCCCTCCGGTTACCACTTTCGTATCGGATTGGCGTCGGTCGCGCCGGTGCCGCTGCGGGCGTGGGAGGCGGAGGAGGTGCTGGCAACCAGTCCGCCAGGAGAAGAGACCTTCACCCTGGCGGCCGAAAAAGCCATGGAAGCCGCCACCCCCATTGACGACGTGCGCGCCAGTGCCGCCTACCGTAAGGCAATGGTACGCGCCCTCACGCTGCGGGGGCTGTGGGAGGTTTGGGCGCAGATGAAGGAGGGAAAGTAAAATGTCAACCCATTCGATCACTGTAACTGTGAATGGCGCTAAAGAGCGCCTGGAAGTTCCCTCAAACATGACGTTGTTGCAACTGCTCCGGGAGAACCTGGCGCTCACCGGCACCAAGAACGGCTGCTCTGCGGGGGAGTGCGGAGCCTGCACCATCTTGATGAACGACGAAGCGGTCAACTCCTGCATGGTGCTGGCAGTGGAGGCCGATGGAGCCGAGATCGTCACCGTGGAGGGGCTGGCAGACGACGGCCAGTTGACACCCCTGCAGGAAGCCTTTGTGGAGCACAACGCCGTGCAGTGCGGCTTCTGTACGCCAGGGATGTTGATCTCCGCTCACGCCCTGTTGAGGCGCGATCCGCACCCCACCGAGGAGAAGATAAAGTTGGCGCTGGTCGGGAACCTGTGCCGTTGCACGGGCTACCTGCGCATCGTCCAGGCTGTGCAGATGGCGGCGGAGAGAGTTGCCCAGCAGGCCGCCTCCCCCCTGCCAGGGGGAGATGGGGGTGGCGGCGGTGCGGGAGCCACCTCGGCTGGAAATACTTCCATATCCCCGGACATAGGAGGCGCGTAAAATGACCAGGTTTACCTCTAATCCCGTTGGCAAGAGTGTCCCCCGCGTGGACGTGTACGATAAGCTCACCGGGATTGCTCTCTTTGCCGACGACATACAGTTTGGTCCCAACATGTACTACGCCCGGCTGGTCCGAAGCACCCATGCCCACGCCCTGATCAAGCGCATCGTCACCAGCAAGGCGCTGGAGGTGCCGGGGGTGAAGGCGGTAGTCACCGGCCAGGACGCTCCAGAGCTGGTTGGCATGTACCTGGTAGACCGCCCCGTTCTGGCTGGCGAGCGCGTGCGGTACTACGGGGAGCCGGTGGCCGGGGTGATTGCCACCAGCGAGGCGATCGCCGAGGAGGCCACTCGACTGGTCGAAGTGGAGTACGAGGAGTTGCCGGCCGTCTTTGGGCCAATGGAGTCCATCCAGCCGGATGCCCCCCTGCTCCATCCTGACCTGGGCAAGTACAAAGTGGCCGCCTTCATCTTCCCCGAACCGGGCACCAACATCTCGGAGCACTTTAAGCTGCGCAAGGGAGACGTCGAATCCGCCTGGCCCAGGTGCGCCGCTATCGTGGAGATGACCTTCGGTCTGCCCCAGATTCAGCACGTGCCGCTGGAGCCTCACGTGTCGGTGGCCCTCTGGGAGCCATCGGGGCAGGTCACCCTGTGGACCAGCACGCAGTCGCCCCACGCCCAGCGCGATCTGATCGCCCAAAGCCTGAATATCCCGCACGGCAACCTGCGGGTGCTGTCTCCCTACGTCGGCGGCGGCTTCGGTGGCAAGGCAGGCGTAACGATGGAGGCGTGCGCGGTGGTGCTGGCGCGGGCGGTGAAGGGGCATCCGGTCAAGCTGCGCCTGACGCGCGAGGAGGAGTTCGTGGGCACCACCATGCGCCAGAGCCTGGTGGCGCACACCAGGATCGGCTGCGACGCCGAAGGCAACCTGCTGGCGATGGAGACGGCGTATTATTTTGGCGGCGGCGCCTATAACGATTACGGCGTCAACATCGTCCGCGCTGCCGGCTACTCCTGCAGCGGCCCGTACTGTATTCCAAACATCAAGGGCGATTCCTACTGCGTCTATACCAACCTGCCCATCGGCGGGCCGATGCGCGGCTTCGGCATGCCCGAGATCCACTGGGGCATCGAGCAGATCATGGACCAGTTGGCGGAGAAGATCGGGATGGACCCCGCCGAGTTTCGGCGTCGCAACTGCGTCAAGACGGGTGATATCATCCTGACCGGAATGAAAATGCCCGCCATTGACCCGGTGGCCTGCATTGACAAGGTCACTGAGGCCATCAACTGGGGCAAACGCCCCCGCGAGGAAGAGCCCTCCGCGCCGCACAAGAAGCGAGGCAAGGGCATCGCCATCATGTGGAAGGCCCCGGCCATGCCGCCCAATCCCGGCAGCTCGGCCGTGGTGCGTTTCAACGAGGATGCGACGGTCATCCTGGAGATCGGGGCGCAGGAATTAGGCCAGGGCGCCTTCACCGTGGCTGCTCAGATGGCGGCCCAGGCATTGGGCGTGCCCTACGAGTGGGTACGCGTCTCGGCCCCGATAGACACCAAGTACAGCCCCTACGAGTGGCAGACGGTGGCCAGCCGCATCACCTGGTCCATGGGCAACGCCATCAAAGCCGCCGCCGAGGATGCCAGGCGGCAAATCCTGGAGATCGTGGCCGATCACTGGGGCGAGGATCCGCAGGACCTGGACATCAAGGACGGCAAGGTCATCTCGTACCGGTCCGAGGAGGAACAGCCGCTTCAGAACATGGTCGTCTACGGCCTGCCCAACGAGAACTTCGAGGGGTGGAAGGGTGGGCCTATCGTCGGGCGGGGCAAGTTTATGCCGACCTACGTCACCAACCTGGATTTCGAGACCGGCCAGGGCCCCCGTGCGGTGGTGCACTACACTGTCGGCGCGCAGGCAGTGGACCTGGAGGTGGATACCGAGACCGGCCAGGTCGAGATCCTCAAGATCGCCAGCGCGTACGACGTGGGCAAGGCCATCAACCCTGACCTCGTCCTGGCGCAGATAGATGGCGGCGCGGTTCACGGGATGAGCTCGGTTTTCGAGGCCCTGCGGTTCGACGAGAAAGGTCGGCCTTTGAACCGCAGCCTGGTGGACTATCGCATTGCCACCGCGGTGGACGTGCCGCAGGAGATTCACGGTGACTTCGTCGAGACGCCGCTGGAAGATGGGCCGTGGGGCGCACGGGGCGTGGGAGAGCACGTGATGGTTCCCACCGCGCCGGCGATTGCCAACGCCATCAACGACGCCCTGGGCATTCGCTTCAACGACCTGCCTCTTTCGGCGGAGAAGATCTTCCTGGCGTTGGAGGAAGTGAAACGTGAAACGTCAAACGTGAAACGTGAAACGTCAAACGTCAAACGTGAAGCGTGGACGTGATGGGTAAGGCTCAAACCGGAACACGCGACACGGGACAAGCCCGCAGCCCCGCTTCCCCTGCCCCGACCAGTGGGCAGAAGGCGCGGGGCGGCGGGCTTTGTTCGTTTGCGTAAGTTGTGGCGTTGGGTTATAATAGGGGCAACCATCCGAGAGAAAAGGAGCCGAGCAATGGAAAGAGCTTTGGAAACGCTGTCAACCGAGGAATTCGAGGAACTGGTTGAGCGCACGATAGACAGACGTTTTGAGGTCTGGCTTACTCAACTGACGGATGCCTTGATAGGCTGGCAA
>Ga0194126_10004944_pt1 | contig 19952 bp, 14 predicted proteins | sample TA2KigC150mmetaG_FD_148641 | JGI IMG/M metagenome (GOLD analysis project Ga0194126, IMG submission 148641) | Freshwater microbial communities from Lake Tanganyika, Tanzania - TA2015035 Kigoma Deep Cast 150m | ecosystem: Environmental > Aquatic > Freshwater > Lake | place: Tanzania: Lake... | reverse complement strand
GCTGCCGCCGCCGCCGCCTGCCCCGCCCGCGCCCGCGCCGCCGCTGGCGCTGCTGCCCGAGGCATGGACCGCGGAGGTCATGGCCACGAATGCGCCCATGCTCTCGGGCCCTGTGGCAGATACGGCGTGGAACCACTCGGGGATCTCCGCGCCGCCGCGTTGCTGGAAGGCCTTAGCCCATCCTGCGGCCAGGCCGTAACTGGCTGCATAGGGCAGATACCGCTCGAACTGCCGCACATCCCAGGCCGGCTCACGGCCCTTCGTGACGTCCTTCAGATAGTTGTAGAAGCGTTGCCAGGCCGCGGCCATCTCGGCCGCGCGATCGGAGAGCGACGAGTAGACGCCGGCCATCACGAACGCGGCCACGCTCAGCAGGAAGATGCTCCCCACGATCAGGAACGGCCAGCCTTCGAAGGACCCGCGCACGGCCAGCACGATAGCGCCAGCCATCCCCACCAGCGCCAGGCCCAGGAGCGCCGCGCCCCAGAGCAGAAAGCGGCCCCGCGTCTGCTGGCGCACGGCGTCGAACAGGCCCGCGGCCTGCATGTCAGCTTTCAACGGCTCCGCAAACAGCTTCCAACGCGAAGAAAGCCGATTGCTCAAATCAGATAGCTTGACGCTGGTCGCCAGGCCGGTCTTGGTCGCGAAGAGCAGGTCGAGCAGCCCGCGCTCATGCGGCCGCAAGCTGGCCTCTTCAGGGCTCTTGAGCAGCCGGATGGTGAAGTTATGCCGGCGATACCAGGTCCGTTCGGCAGTCTCCTCGATGACCAACACCCCGCGCCGCGCCAGGTCGAACAGCGCGGCCAGGGCATTCGGCCACGCGGGCTGGCCGGCGCTGCCATTGATCGCGCCCGCAATGGCCGGGGGCAGATCGTCGGGCGGCGCGGTCAGGCGCATCATGCCATCCAATGACAAGGGCCGCTCTCGCCGGCCGCGCGTCCACGCGGCCGTCAGGCCCACTCCGCCCGCCAGCAGCACAGCCAGCGCCGCAAGACCGAAACCGGGCGCGGACTTCTGCGCCTCGGCGTGGCGAACCTGCCACTGCGGCGCCGCGGCGATCAGGCTGCCGGGCTGAAAGCGCAATGCCACGGTCAGAGGGGTATCCGACTTCAGATCACGCGTCGAGAAGAGGACTTGCCCCGCCCCGGCCGTCCCATCGGCCTGGCCCCGGCGCACCTCCGGCGCGGCGATGAGGCTGGCAGCCCGTGGATAGGTCACGCGCAGTGTGCTCGACGCGATGCGATACTCGTAGTCGGTGGGCAGCGCATTCCACCAGAGCAGATCGGCATCGGCCTCCTGCCGCACGGCGCCGCGCACGCGGTAGCTCAGCACGAAGGTGTGCACCGAATCGGACACGCCCTCGAAGCTCCACGTGATCTTGATCGGATCGCGGCCCTTGATCTCGTAGCGACCGGCGCCTTTGCCCGGCGTCATGGGCCGGCCGTCCATGCTGGCCGTGAACTCGCCGATGCCGTCGCAGTAATCGGTCGGCAGCTCGCGATACACATAGGTGAACGGCCCGCCGCTGAACCGGAACACCACCGTCTCCGTCACCAATAGCGAGCCATCCTCCTGCACGATCCACTCCGCGTCGAAACGGTCGGCGCTGTAGCTCTTCCCTGCCGAAGCGACCGCCGGCCAGAGCAGCAACGCGCAGAACATCAGCGCCAGAAGAACCCTGCGATTCATGCTCGTCCTCCTCTTGAGCTGTGGATTAGGCCGCGCCGATTCGTTCGAGGACACCCGCCGTATCAATGCCGCCTTTGATCTCAACGGCCGCCTCAATCCGGTCGCCGTGGTAGATAGCAAAATCTGGCTTGTCTGCCAACACGAGGGTCCGTCCATCGTGGAGCTGAATGAGCGAGCCGTCGTTGTTGGCGGACATCACCAACCCGATCTCCTTGATTCGGCGCTGCAGAAGACTTTTGACGACGGCTTCGGCGCGGTCTCCTTTCGTGTTTCCCCAAGAACCTTGCGCCTGCGATCCAGCGGACATGCCCCGCCAAAGATCGAATTCTCGCGGTTCCACGACAGCATCGGCTTCTACCAGGTCGCTGATGATGCGATTCAGTCGTTGCGCCAACGCTTCGGCGACTTCGGCTGGTGGACAACTGCTGCCGTCTTCGTAACTCGCTACGCCCAAACCGATGCGGAGCATGGATTTTTGCGACACCAGCGCCAGCATCCGATAGTAGCCAACGACGCGAGGGAGAGTAGTCAAGATCTGGGGATGCGCGAAGACCAATACCGGCTTGATACCCCGATGAATCACCCGCGCCCAGGCTTTCTCTGAGATTGCGAGTTGCTGAGCATCCCAGGCCAGGTCCTCGCCTCGCACCTGGTCAAGCAGGCCGCGCACGCGCCTGAGTTCCGCCAGGTCATAGTCAAAGACTCGGGATTTGGCCTCCCATGCCAGGTGACAATTGGGCAGCAATTCGATGCCGACAGCATCAAAGCCGAGCATCTTGGCTGTCAAAAGCGTCGTACAAGATCCTGCAAAGGGATCGCACACCACCTCGCCAGGTGCTACACCGAACTCGCCCATCAGCCTTTCAACCAACGTGGCTGAGAAGCCTTCGCGATAGCTGACCCAACTGTGCAGCATCTCAGTCTTGTTGGCCTGAAAACTGACCAACTGGCGATTGAACAGATCGGTCTCGTCGAGAAGATGACCGAATCGCCGCTCCAGATCCAGGCGCGCATCGTCACGGCTTATCCTGCCATGCGAGAAGCCATCTACCGTCAGATCATCCGGCTGCGCCGGCGTCGCCCAATCGGCGAGCAAAGAGAGTTGTTGGTTGCGCATGGGTCGCGCTCCTCCTCCACATTCTACCATGAACCTCCAGAAAGCGTTGAATGCGGAGACCTCTCATGTTTCTGAGTATCCTGACAAGTCTGCGCGTCCACAGGTTCGTGGTATAATGACCGCCATGAGAATCCAAATCCGCGGCGCGCGCGAGCACAACCTGCAAGGCATAGACGCGGAGATCGGCGACGGGCTGACGGTCGTCACGGGGGTCTCCGGCTCCGGCAAGACTTCTCTCGTCTTCGATACCGTGTACCACGAAGCCCGCCGGCGCTTCCTGGAGGTTTTCTCGCTCGGCTCGCCAGAGCTGCAGCTCGCGCCGGCTGATGTGGAGACGATCACCGGTCTGGGGCCAGCCGTGGCTGTAGGGCAGAATCTGCTCAACCGCAACCCGGCCTCCACGTTGGCGACAGCGTCAGGGCTGCATCCGTTTTTCCGGTTGCTCTATGCCCGTTTCGGGGAGCGCCGCTGCGCGCATTGCGGCGCAACGCTGGCCGTGCTGACCGCAGACGAAATCGTGGAGCGGTTGACCTCTGCGGCCGAACGCGGTCCCCTGACCGTGTGCGCGCCCCTGTTGCGCGGGGTGACGGGCAGCCATCGCGCGCTCCTCGGCTTTCTGGCGCAGCAGTTCGCCGGGGACGACATCCTGGTGGACGGCCGCGGCCTGGCGGCCCTTCACGCGACCCCTCGCGGCCTCGCCCCCGACAAACCGCATGATGTCGAGGTGGTGATCAGCCGCTGGAACGGCCCGGTCGCCGCGAGTGAAGCGCGCACGGCTTGCGAAACCGCGGCCATGCTCGGAGTGAATGCGCTGGTCGTGCGCAGCGACGGCCGCGAAGCCGTGCTCTCACGCGCGGCGGTCTGCGCAGTCTGCGGGGCCTGGTTTGGCGACCTTGCGCCGGTGCACTTCAGGATGCCGTGTCCCATCTGCGCCGGCGCGGGCTGCGAGCAATGCTCGCAGACCGGCCTCCACCCCCAGGCCGCGGCCGTCCGGTGGCGCGGCCTGCGGCTGCCCGACCTGTTGGCTCGCTCTGTCGAAGACGCGCAGCGGCTTTTCACAGATGCGGAACTGCCGGCTTCCGCGAACCGGCTGGCGGACGAGATCGGCCGGCGGTTGGACGCGCTGGCGACCGTCGGGCTGGGCTACATCGCGCTGGATCGTCCTTCGCCCACGCTGTCGCGCGGGGAGGCGCAGCGGGTGCGGCTGGCCGTCGCCCTGACGAGCCGGCTGGAGGACGTCCTGCACGTGCTCGATGAGCCGACCATCGGCCTGCACCCCGCGGATGTGTCCCGGCTCCTGCCGGCCTTTCGACAACTCCCAGGGCCGACGATCTATGTCGAGCATGACCGGATGGCGGCGGCCGCGGCCGACCAGGCGCTTGATCTCGGCCCAGGCGCGGGAGGTCAGGGCGGCCGGCTGCTCTTCAGCGGCCCGCCGGCCGGTCTATGGGAAGCGGACACGCCGACCGGCCGCTACTTCAGTCTGACCGAGCGGGTCGCGCGGCCGCCGCAACGCGCTGCACCCGATCGCTTCCTCGTCGTGCGCGGCGCGCATCTGCGCAATCTGCGCGAGATTGACGTGCGCATCCCCCTGGGCCGCCTCACCGTCATCACCGGCGTGTCCGGGTCAGGCAAGAGCACCCTGGTGGAGGATGTGCTGGCCGCCTCACTGCAGGAACGGCGGCCGGTGGGCTGCCGGGCGATCGAAGGGCCGCACGTGGCAGCGCTCATGGTGAACCAGGACCCGATCGGGGTCAATCCGCGCTCCAACCCCGCCACCTACACGAAGCTATCCGACGCCATCCGCGACTACTTCGCCGCGGCGACCGGTCTCTCGCCTTCCCACTTCTCGTTCAACCGTCCCGAAGGCGCCTGCCCGACCTGCGAAGGCATGGGTGCGGTCGAGATCACCATGCGCTATCTGCCCTCCACCTGGATGCCGTGCAGCGCGTGCGAGGGCCAACGCTTCTCCGATGAGGTGCTATCTGCCCAGGCGACATTGGGGGGCAACCAGCTTTCGATCGCCGATCTCTACCGGCTGAGCGTCAGCCAGGTCGCGGAGCTGTTGGCCAAGACGCGCGACCTGCCCCCGACCATCGGTCGCGCCGGCCGGTCAATCCTCCAGGCGTTGTGCGATGTCGGCCTGGGCTATCTGCCGCTCGGCCAGCCCTCGCCCACCCTCTCGGGCGGCGAGGCGCAGCGCGTCAAACTGGCGAAGTACCTGGGCCGCGGGTCGCTGGCCGGCCGGCTGATCATCCTGGATGAGCCGTCCACCGGCCTGCACGCCCAGGATGTGGCCGGCCTGCTGAACGTGCTCGACCGGCTCGCGCGCCGCGGCGCGACCGTGATCATCGTCGAGCACAACGCTGACATCATCCGGGCGGCCGATTGGGTGGTGGATTTGGGGCCAGGCGCAGGGCCGGCCGGCGGACGCCTGCTCTACGCGGGCCCGGCCGACGGGCTGGAGCGCGTCGAGGAATCGGTCACGGGCCGCGGCCTGCGCGATGAGGCGGCGGTGCGTCCAATGTCCGCTCCCCCCAAACCTCTTTCGCTGCCCGGGCAGGGGGACCAGGGCCATGAGAGAGGTCAACCCGCCGGCGTCATCAGCATCCGCGCCGCGGCTGCCAACAACCTCAAGCGCGTGGATGTTGACTTCCCCAAAGGCCGGCTCACGGTCGTCACCGGCGTGTCAGGCTCGGGCAAATCCAGCCTGGTGGCCGACGTACTCGAGGCCGAAGCCCGGCGGCGCTTCCTGGACACCCTCTCGATGTACGAACGGCAGAGCACGCGCGAAGGTCCGGAAGCGCCGGTGGAGAGCCTCTCGGGCCTGGGCGTCACCGTCACGATCGGGCCAGAGAGACGGATGTACAACCGCCGCGCGACCGTGGGCACAGCCACCGAGATCGCGCATCGTCTGGCCGTCCTGTTGAGCTGGCGCGGGGAGCGGGCCTGCCCCGAATGCGGCGCGGCGTTGCACCGGACGACCGGCCGCGGCCCGGCTGGTTCAACGCAGACCTGGGTCTGTTCGCGTTGCGCTGCGACCGCCCCTGTGGCGCAGCCCAGGCATTTTTCCTCCTCCACCTATGCCGCGGCCTGCCTGACGTGCCACGGCGTAGGCACGCTGCAGAAGCCCAACCCCAGCAAATTGATCATCCATCCCGAAAAGCCGCTGTGCGCCGGGGCCATGTATTCGCCTGGCTTCTTCCCGAAAGGCTTTTTGGGCGAGCCGCTGAACAGCGGCTACGACCTGGTGCAGGCGCTGGCCGCGCGCTACGGCTTCGACCCCTTTGCCACACCGTGGAATGCCATGACGCCAGAAGCGCAACACGCCTTCCTGTTCGGCGACCCCAAGCCGATGTCCGTCACCTTCCGCAGCCGGTCGCAGATGCACACGCGCGAAGCGACCTTCCCCGGCTTCTACGGGTGGATTCGCGATTGGGATGTGGGCGGCACGTACACCGACACTCAATCCTGCCCGCAATGCCGGGGCGCACGCCTGCGGCCCGAATATCTGGCCGTGACACTGGGCGGGTTCAACGTCCACGAGTTGAGCGAGATGCCGCTGGCCGCGCTGCACCGCGTCGTGGCTGGGCTGTCGCCAACTATCGAGCTATCCAGAACCGAAGCCCCTCCCGCGGCCGATCCGGCCGGAGTCAACGACGAACCGCTGAACATGGGCGAGAGCACCCAGTCCCGACTGGTCGGGCCGGCCCTGCGGACCGTTCAGCGGCGTCTCCGCTTTCTGCTGCAAGTCGGCCTGGGCTACCTGCATCTGGAGCGGCCCACGGCGACCCTCTCGGCCGGCGAGGCGCAGCGGGTGAAGCTGGCAGGGCTGTTGGGCAGCGGCCTGACCTCGCTTACGGTGCTGCTGGACGAGCCGACACGCGGCCTGCACCCTTCGGAGGTGGATGCGCTGCTGGCCGCGCTGGCTGCGCTGCGCGACGAAGGCAACACGGTGATCATGGTCGAGCACGACCTTCAGGCAATCTCTGCGGCCGATCATCTGGTGGACATGGGGCCGGGGGCCGGAGTCGAGGGCGGCCAGATCGTTGCGCAGGGCGCGCCCGCGGCGGTCGCCCAGGCTGATACGGTCACGGCGCGCTGGCTGGCTGGCAAACGATCGGCCGACGCACGGCGATCCCGGCGCACGCCGTCGGGCTGGATGGTCGTGTGCGGGGCCAGGGCCAACAACCTGTCCGGCGAGGACGTGCACCTGCCGTTGGGCGTGTTGGTCGGGCTGTGCGGCGTGTCCGGCTCTGGCAAGAGCACTCTGCTGATAGACACCGTGGGCCGGGCGCTGGCCCCCAAGAAGCAAACCACTTCGGTCGCGTATGAGCCGGTCGAGCCGGGCCGCCACGAGGCGATCGAGGCCGCGCCGTCACGCGCGTTGGTGGTGGATCAGACGCGCAGCGGATCGGCCAGCCCCATCGCGTTCCTCGACCTGGAGCGTCCGTTGCGCGGCCTGTTCGCAGACAGCGAAGACGCCCGCGGCCTGGGGCTGGACGAACGGCGGCTGGCGCGCGGCTGCTCGGCCTGCGGCGGCCAGGGCGCTCTACGCGTCGACATGGGTTTCCTGCCGCCGATTCACACGCCTTGCGAGGCGTGTCACGGCTCCGGCTTTCTGGCCGAGGCCTGGGAAGTGCGCCTTCGTGGGGTCAGCCTGCCAGAGGCGCTCGCGCTGACGATTGATCAGGTCTATGCGCTCTTCGGCGACGAGCCAGGGCTGGCGCGGCCGCTGGCCGCCGCACGCGAGGTGGGGTTGGGCTATCTGGCGCTGCGGCAGCCCGGCTACGCGCTCTCGGGCGGCGAGGCGCAGCGCCTCAAGATCGCGGCCGAGCTGTGTCGCCGGGCCCCGGCCGCCACGCTCTATCTGTTGGATGAGCCGACCGTGGGTCAGCACCTGGAGGATGTGGAGCGGCTGGCCGCGGTGTTGCATCGGCTGGTGGAGGAGGGTCACACCGTCGCGGTGATCGAGCATCATCCCCATCTGCTGGCTGCGTGCGATTGGCTGGTGGAGCTGGGCCCCGGCGGCGGGCCAGACGGCGGCCGGGTGATCGCCAGCGGCCCGCCTGAAACGATCAGCCGCGGCCGCACCCCCATCGCGGCCTACCTGCGCCCCATCCTGGCGGAGGATGCATCATGACCGCGCCAAACCCCGCATGGACGCCGCTCCTGCTGGCCGATCCTTCGCCCTGCCTCCGCCGGCTCGTCCTGGTCGAGCTGCTGAGCCAGGCGCAGCCAGCCCGTCCTGAAAATCGCCGCCCGCCGCTCCGGTATCGAGGCTGTGCGAAGCCTCCTTTCAGGATCAGCCGGTCTCTGCCGCCGACGACCAAACCGGCTAAAGCCTCGAATCCACCCCGCGTGTTTGTCATGCGCCGTCCCACAGGGAGGCTTCGCACCCTGGACTGCATGGCGCAGCCAGGGCAGGCTGGCGCCGCGGCCGGCATGAACGACTGTCCTGAAAACCGCCCGCCAAGTGCGGGGCGCTTGGCGGGTTTCATCTCGGAGATTGACGAACTGACTGGAGCGATGGAGACGGACCGGCTGGCCATCGGCCTGCTGGCGCGGCAACAGGCCGATGGCTCCTGGCAGGGGGCAGACCTGGACATGCAGAGCGATCCCCTGCGCGCCACGACGCAGGCGCTCCTGCGGCTTGGCTACCTGGGCTTCGCCAAAGAGCATCCGGCCGTGCAGCGCGGAGCCGAATACATCTTCTCGGCGCAGCAGTTGGATGGCTCCTGGCCGCTGCCCGGCGCAGACGATGAGGAGGAGGGCGAACGCTACTCGATGATCCCACTCCAAACCGCGCTGCCGCTGCGTGCTTTGGCTGCCTGCGGCCTGGCCACCGACCCGCGAGCCGAGCGGGGCTTCGAGTGGCTGCTGGCCCAGCGACTGCCTGACGGCGCCTGGCCCACGGGGATCGCCGCGGGTGTGCACGGCTACGTGGCCGGGTATCGCAGGCTGGCGCATTCGCGCTGGGGCTGTCGTTCCAACACCACGGGCGCGCTCATCTGCCTGGCCTTGCACCCCACGCGGCGCAGCGACCCCGCGGCGCGGCGCAGCCTCGATCTGCTGCTCGGCCGCGAGACGCGCGAGGTGCACGCTGTGGGCTTCGAGGTCGCCCGCATCATCGGCGCGGAGCCGACGCGCGGCTTTCTCACCTACTATGCTCGGTTCGACAGCGCGCTGCTTTTGGACTTGTGTTGGCGGATCAGCGCATCGGCCGCAGATGATCGCGTGGCCGATCTGGCAGGCTTCGTAGGCAAGCTCCAGGGGGCCTATGGGCTGTGGGAATATGCCAGCCGGCCGCAGGCGTCGCGCTGGGTGAGCTTCGACATCTTGCGTTCGCTGTCTCGGCTCGGCGGCCCGGCGGCGTGGATCAGCCTGGAGCCGCGCACCCCCTTCCGTCCCTATCCCCGCCAGACCCGGCGATAGTGCCCTGTCCTGGCGAAGCCAGGGGAAGCCTCCCTGTGGGATTGACCGGCGGCGAGGCTACACATTCAGATCCACCAGCTCGCCAGTGGCTGAGTAGATCACGCGTTCAGCGATGTTGGTGGCCCGATCCGCCACGCGTTCGATCTCGTGAGCGATCTGCAAGAGATAGGTGCCAAAGCCGATCAGCCGCGGGTTCTCCAGCATGTAGCTGAGGATGACGTTGAACGTTTGCTTGTAGAGCGCATCCACCTGGTCATCCGCTTTGCAGACGGCGTCCGCCTCTGCCCGATCATGGGTCGCGTAGGCGTGCAGGCCGCGATCCAGCATCGTCAGCGCCATCTGGCCCAGGCGCGGCAGGTCACAAAGCGACATGGACATGGGGGACTGGAACATGCGCAGATGCGTGCCCGCAATCTTCTTGCCGTGATCGCCGATGCGCTCGAGATCGTTCGAGACCGTCAGCGCGGAGACGATCGCGCGCAGGTCACGGGCCACCGGCTGCTCGGTCGCCAGTAGTCCATAGCATTCAGCCTCCACATCGAAGCGCAGGCGGTTGATGGAGGCATCCGCGGCGATCACCTCGCGCGACAGGTCCATGTCGCCGCTGGTCAGCGCATCGAGCGCGCGGGCCACCGCGGTGCGCGCCAGGCTCCCCAACTGCAGGACGTCCTCGTCCAACTGCGCCAACTGCTTTCCGAAATGCGCACGCAGGCTGGCTGGCATCGTTCACTCCTCTCAACCTCAACCTTAGCCTCAACCCTAACTTTAACCTCAACCTCACCCATATCGGCCGGTCACGTAATCCTCGGTGCGTTTGTCTCTGGGCCTGGTGAAGACCGTCTTCGTCGGCCCCACCTCGATCACCGTGCCTGAGCTGCGATCGTCCGTCAGCATCATCATGGCGGTGACATCGGAGGCGCGCGCGGCCTGCTGCATGTTGTGCGTCACGATCATGATGGTGTATTCCTTCGCCAGCTCCCGCATCAGGTCCTCGATGCGCAGGGTGCTGATGGGATCGAGAGCCGAGCACGGTTCATCCATCAGAATCACCTGCGGCTTGACCGCGATGACGCGCGCGATGCAGAGCCGCTGCTGCTGGCCCAGCGAGAGCTGCAAGGCATCCTGACGCAGGTTGTCCTTGACCTCGTCCCACAGATCGGCCGCGGCCAGACTGGCCTCCACCATGTCGGCCAGCGAACCGTTACGCGCCAGGCCAAGCACCCGCGGGCCAAACGCGACGTTGTCGAAAACGGACTGCGGGAACGGGTTCGGCCGCTGAAACACCATGCCCACGCGACGCCGCAGGTCCACCACATCCGCGCCAGGCGCGTAGATGTCCTCACCGTCGAGCAATACCTTGCCCATCACACGCGCGCCGCGAATGGTATCGTTCATCCGGTTCAGACAGCGCAGCAAAGTGGACTTGCCACAGCCTGATGGCCCGATCAGCGCGGTGATCCGGCGTTCCGGGATCGTGATCGAAACATCGCGCAGCGCCTGCTTCTCGCCGTAGTAGAAGCTGAGGTTTTCCACCTGCAGCTTGTCGTTCATGGTCGCGCCTCTCACCCAAATCGCCCTGTGATGTAATCCTCGGTGCGCCGATCGCGCGGGGTGGTGAAGATCTCTTTGACCGGCCGGGATTCGATCAGATCGCCCAACAGAAGGAACGCCGCGTGATCGGCCACCCGAGCAGCCTGCTGGGTGCTGTGCGGCACGATGATGATGGTGTAGCGTTGTTTGAGCTCGTGAAGCGATTCTTCGACCTTCGCCGTGGAGATCGGATCCAGCCCCGAAGTGGGCTCGTCGAGGAGCAGTACCTCTGGCTCCAGCGCCAGGCTGCGCGCAATGCAGAGGCGCTGCTGTTGGCCGCCGGAGAGCGCGTTGGCCGGCCCGTCGAGCCGATCCTGCACCTCGTCCCACAGCGCAGCCTGATGCAAGCTCTGCACCAACAGCTCCTCCAGGCGTCCGCGATCGCGCACGCCGGCCAGCTTCGGGCCATACAGGACGTTCTCGCGAATGGAACCGGGGATCGGCAACGGCAGGGCAAAGACCATGCCCACCCGCCGGCGCAAGACAGACGTCGGGGTCGTGGCCGCATAGATGTCCTGCCCATCCAGCAGAACCCGGCCCGTCATGTGCGCATCCTCCACCAGATCATTCAACCGGTTGATCAGCCTCAGCAGGGTCGTCTTGCCGCTGCCGGCCGGTCCGAAGAGCGCGGTCACCGCGCGTGCGGGCACGGCGAGCGTCACATCGCGCAAGGCGACCTGGTCGCCGTAGGCATACGTGACCTGTTCGATGCGAATTTTGGGCTGCGCAAGCGGTTTCACCATTGCCTCCGCCGCCGGAAGCGGCTCCGGATCACGGTTGCAGTCACGTTCAGAGAGAGCACCAGCGCCAGCAGCACCAATGCCGTGCCGTATTGGATCTCCAAGGGCATCCCAGGCACCTGTGTGCTGATGATGTACAGATGATAAGGCAGCGCCATCGTCTGGTCGAACGGCGAGCGCGGCAGCCGCGGCAGATAGAACGCGGCCACCGTGAAGAGAATTGGCGCGGTCTCGCCGGCTGCGCGCAACAGCCCCAGGATGACGCCGGTGATGATGCCGGGCAGCGCCTGCGGCAGCACTATCTGGCGTATCCCCTGCCAGCGCGTGCCGCCCAGACTGGCGTTCACCGTGCGGAACTCGGTCGGTACGGCCCGCAGCGCCTCTTCGGCCGTGCTGATGATGATGGGCAACGTCATGATCGCCAGCGTCAGCGCGCCGGCCAGGATGGAGGTGCCGAAACGCAGAAAGAGCACGAACAGCCCCAGCCCGAAGAGGCCGTACACCACCGAAGGGATGCCCGCCAGGTTGACGATGGCCAGCCGGATCGCGCGCGTCAGGGAGGTGTCGCGCGCATATTCAGCCAGGTAGATCGCGCCGCCCACGCCGATGGGGATCGCGGCCAGCGCGGCCCCGAGGGTCAGCAGCACGGTGCCGACGATGGCCGGGAAGATGCCGCCCGCCTTCATGCCGTCGCGCGGCATGGCGGTCAGAAACTCAGGGGTGATCGCGGCGATGCCGCGCACGATGATCGTGCCGATGACCAACAGGATGGGCGCCACGACCAGCAGCGCTGCGGCCGCCAGCAGCGCGAAGCCAAGGCGCTGCGTCGTGGAGCGCCGAGATGAAATAGGTTGGGCGGCCATCAGCGCAGACCTCCCCGCCGGCGCTTCTGGAAGATGGCCGAAGCTGCGCTCAGGTTGATGGCAAAGGTGATCACGAAGAGCACGATGCCGATGGCGAACAGCACGTGGTAATGCGTGCTGCCGCGGGCGACCTCGCCCATCTCGGCTGCAATGGTCGCGGTCATGGTGCGCACCGGCCGGAAGAGGGAGTCGAGGCTGAGCGGCATACGAGCAGCGTTTCCTGTCACCATCATCACGGCCATCGTCTCGCCGATGGCCCGGCCCATGCCGAGCATCACCGCGGTCAAGATGCCAGAGCGAGCCGCGGGAACGACTACCCTCCAGATCGTCTGCCATTGCGTTGCGCCCATGGCCAGCCCGGCATCGCGATAACTCTTCGGCACAGCATCCAGGGCATCCTCGGCCACGCTGATGATCGTCGGCAGCGCCATGTAGGCCAGGATGAGCGCGCCCGTGAACGCAGTGAGCCCGGTGGGCGCGCCCAACGCAGAGCGAATGAAGGGCGCGACCAGCGTCATGCCGAAGAAGCCGAGCACCACCGAGGGGATGCCGGCCAGCACCTCGATCATCGGTTTGAGGATCTCGCGCGCCCAGGGCGGCGCGGCCTCACGCACGAATACAGCAGTCGCCACGCCGAGCGGCAGCGCGATGAGGATGGCAGTGATCGTCACCAGCGCCGAGCCCAGGATCAGCGGCAACGCGCCGTACAGGTCGAAGGTGGGATACCAGCGCACGCCGAACAGGTTGTCGAGCGGAATGCGGAAGAAAGCCGGCGCGCCTTCGCGCAGCAGGAACAGAAAGATCAATGCCACGAACGCGATGGTGGACACCCCAGCCACGCGCACGAGAGACTCGATGGCGAATTCGCGCCAGCGTATGGTTGCCAATTTGCTCATCAGACTCCACATCAGACCTTTAGGGTCTCGCAGACCTTTAGGGTCTCGCAGACCTTTAGGGTCTCGCAGACCTTTAGGGTCTGCGAGACCCTAAAGGTCTATAGGTTTCTAGCGGCACGAAACCCAGTTTGCTCACCAGCTCCTGGCCATCGCCCAACACCCAATCGAGATACGCCCTGATCGTGCCGGCAGGCTCGCCGGCGATGTACATGTAGAGCGGCCGCGACACGGGGTAGGAGCCGTCGTTGACCGTCGCGATCGCGGGCAGCACGTAGGGACCGTGAGGGTCGCGCGCCAGCGCGATCATTTTTTGATCGGCGGTGACATAGCCCAACCCGTCATAGCCGATCGCGTTCGGATTCTGGCGCACCTCTGCGCTGATCCCCTCGGACGAGGGCATCAGCAGGGTGTCCGGCGAGAAGAGCAGGTCGCTCTTCTTCCCCAGTCGGATCACCTGCTCCAGGAAGTAGACGTAGGTGCCCGAGTTCGACTCGCGCGAGAGCAACACGATGGGCCGATCGAGGCCGCCCACCTGCCGCCAATTGGTGATCTTGCCGGTGTAGATGTCGGAAATCTGCTGGAGGGTGAGCTGTGTGATCGGGTTGGCCCTGTTCACCACAACTGCAATGGCGTCGCGGGCCACGGTGAACTCGACCGGGAAGATGCCGGCTGCCTGTGCTGCTGTGTACTCCTCGGCCTTGATCTGGCGCGAGGCGTTGGCGATGTCCACCGTGCCATTCAGCAGCGCGGCGATGCCGGTTCCCGTGCCGCCGCCCGTCACAGAGATGCTGATCTCGGGATGGGCGGGCATGTACGCCTCGGCCCACGCCAGCGCCAGGTTGACCAGAGTGTCTGAGCCTTTGTTTTGGATGGTCAGCGCGATAGACGGCGCGCCCGCGCTGGCCGAATCCGCTGGCAGCGCACAGCCGGCCAGCAGCGCCGGCATCAGGCACAACCAGGCCGCGAGCAGCAGTCTGCCTGTCGGCAGGCGGCGATCCGGCTCAGGCTGGGCGCAAGGTATGCTCCCGGTCCGCGTCACGTGGATACTCTCCTCAAGAGGGTGTGAATCGGCCTTCCGAACTTCTGTAGCCCGATCCGATCCGCTGAGCCAGGATACAACTGAGGAGTTAAGGGTGCATTATGAGACAGTTAAGAGCAGGTCAAGACCGGGTTATGGGGTGTTAACAATAGCGGCCGCGGATGCGGCCCCCGCCGCCCGCTTGACGCCCCATCCCCCCAGTGCTACAATCCGCGCCAAACGTGCGCTGCGAAAGGACTCAACTGATCTGTGTCCACGCCGATCTTAGCCACCAAACTCTATATTCCCCCATCTCGGCCCAAAGTCATCCTCCGTCCGCGCCTGATCGAGCGCCTGAACGGGGGACTCCCTGTGGGGCGCAAACTGACCCTCATCTCTGCCCCGGCCGGCTTTGGCAAAACTACGCTGGTCAGCGAATGGGTCGCCGGCTGCGGTCGGCCGGTCGCCTGGCTGTCGTTGGACGCCGGGGATAGCGACCCCGCCCGCTTTCTGGCTTATCTCGTTGCGGCTTTGCAGACCATCTTTGCCGGCATCGGCGCCGAGGTGTTGGCGGCGCTCGAATCCCCCCAGCCGCCGCCAGCCGAGGCGCTCCTGGCTGCCCTCATCAACGAGATCACCGCCATCCCAGACAACCCTTCGACAGACTCAGGGCAGCGCTTCATCCTCGTCCTGGACGACTACCACCTGGTTGAGGCCGAAACAGTTGACCTGGCTCTCACCTTCCTGATCGAGCGCCAGCCGCCACAGATGCACCTGGTCATCGCCACCCGCGAGGACCCGCCGCTGCCCCTGGCCCGTCTGCGCGCCCGGGGGCAAATGACCGAGCTGCGCGCGGCCGAGCTGCGGTTCACGCCCGCCGAAGCCGCCGAGTTCCTCAATCGCGCGATGGGGCTAAGTCTCTCTGATGGCGATGTCGCCGCACTGGAAACCCGCACCGAAGGGTGGATCGCCGGCCTGCAACTGGCCGCCCTCTCCATGCAGGGACTCCCCGACGCCGCTGGCTTCATCCGTTCTTTTACCGGCAGCCACCATTTCGTGCTGGACTATCTGGTCGAGGAGGTCCTGGGCCAGCAACCCTCCAGCATCCAGGCTTTTCTGCTGCGCACCGCGATCCTCGACCGCCTGTGCGGGCCGCTGTGTGACGCTGTTTTGGGTTCTGCCGCTGCTTCCGGGCAGGAAACCCTGGAACACCTCGAACGCGCCAACCTGTTCATCGTGCCGCTGGACAACGAACGACGCTGGTACCGCTACCACCATCTCTTCGCCGATCTGCTGCGGCAGCGGCTGGGCCAGAGTCTCACCGCGGCCGAAATTGCCGAGCTGCACATCCGCGCCAGCCAGTGGTGCGAAGACCATGCCCTGGAGGTCGAAGCCTTCCACCATGCGGCGGCCGCCAACGACATCGAACGCGCCGAGCGGCTGATCCAGGGAGGAAGGATACCCTTGCACTCCCTCGCCGCGGTGACTATCGTACTGGGCTGGCTCGATTCGCTGCCAAAGACCGTATTGGATGCCAGGCCCTGGTTGTGGATCAGGTCTGCCATGTCGGCGCTAAACGCTGGACAGATAACCAGCGTCGAAGAGAAACTACAGGCGGCTGAGGTAGCCCTGGCCGCCGCCCTACGGAATGCCGATCCCGATGACCAGACCTGCGACCTGATTGGGCAAATTGCCGCAGTCAGAGCCACGTTGGCGCTCGCTCGATACCAGTCGGAAGCCATGATCATCCAGTCGCGCCGCGCCTTAGAGTACCTGCACCCCGATAACCTGCCTTTCCGCAGCAGAGCTTTCCGGGCGCTGGGGTATGCTCACCAACTCCAGGGAGATCGGGCCGCGGCCCGTCAGTCCTATACCGAAGCCAGATCTATCAAACAGGCATCCGGGAATATCCACCTCACTGTGTCGGCCATAACCGGCTTGGGCAACATTCAGGAAGCGGAGAACCAGCTCTATCAGGCGGCCGAAAGCTACCGATACGCCCTGCAACTACTGAGTGATCAGGGACCTCCAAATGCTGATCAAGAGTATATTGGCCTGGCGCGCATCTCCTACGAATGGAACGATCTGGAGGCCGCTGCGCAGTACGGGCAACAGAGCCTTCAACTGGCACGCCAATATGATCCCGCGGTTGACAGATACGTTATCTGCGAAGTGTTTCTAGCCCGCGTGAAACTTGCTCAGGGCAATGTGGCTGGCGCCGAGGCCATGTTGACCCAGAGTGAACAATCGGCGCGTCAGAAGGGCTTCACCCTGCGCCTGTCAGATATTGCCGCCGTACAGGTGCTCGTCTTGCTTCGCCAGGGCAGGCTGACTGCGGCCGCACAACTGGCCCCGCAGTATGACCTCCCGCTCAGCCAGGCGCGCGTGCTCATCGCCCAGGGCGACCCGGCCGCGGCGCTCGCCGTGTTGGAACCGTTCCGCCAGCAGGCGGAAGCCCGGGGCTGGGCCGATGAGCAGCTCAGGGCCATGGCCTTGCAGGCGGTCGCGTTTCACCTGAAAGGCGCCAGGGCGCAAGCCGCGCAAGCGCTGGCCGCAGCCCTGGCGCTGGCCGAGCCGGGCGGCTTCATCCGGCTCTTCGTGGATGAGGGCGAGCCGATGCGCTTGGCGATTTCCGATTTCCGATTGTTGATTGACAAGCAACTATGCGGCCATGATCGCAACCTTCTCGGTTACGTGGATAGACTTCTGGCTGCTTTTGGGCAACCGGCGGCCATGCCGCAATCGGAAATCGAAAATCCAAAATCCACGATGCTTGAGCCGCTGAGCCAACGCGAGTTGGAGATCCTGAAACTCATCGCCCAGGGCCTCTCCAACCGCGCCATCGGCGAACGGCTTTTCCTCGCCCTGGACACGGTCAAGGGGCACAACCGCAGGATCTTCGACAAACTCCAGGTGGAACGCCGCACGGAAGCCATCGCCCGCGCCCGCGAGCTCGGGCTGCTGTAAGCGCCTACCTCCCCACAGGTATTCTCTCCACAATCCGGGGCACGCCGGTCGCAGACCGGCTGGAAACAAGCTCAAAGGGGGTCTGTGACCCCCGTCGCCACCGATCAAAACAACACCCCAACCAACACCAAAGTGTCTATACAACCACACCGTGGCGCGGGTATAGTACTTGTGCATTGAGCAAGCGGCCCAGACGGTTATCTTCTATTGCGAATGGAGGTTGAAATGCAGAAAGTCTGTATCGTGGGAGCTTCCGGGAAGCTCGGCCGATACATGGTGCAGCACGCGCTGGATCGGGGCTACCAGGTGGTCGGCGTCTGCCGGGAGCGCAGCGTCGGCAAGCTCGACGCGTTCCGGGGGCACATCACCATCATCCCCGGCTTCACGAACGACCGGGCCGTGATCCAGCAGGCGGTGGCCGGGTGCGACGGCGTGCTGGCCGTGCTGGTTCCCTGGGGCGCCAACCACTACGCGACGGGCACCGCCCAGGCCGTGCTCGACTACGCCAGGCCCGGCGCGCGGCTGATCTTCTCCTGCGGCTGGCACATCACGCGTGACGGTCAGGACGTGTACCCGGCGTCCCTGAAGCGCGAGGAGGTGCTCGCCCGCTGGCTTGGCCGGCTCACCCGCATGGTAGATATTGACGACCAGATCGCAGCGTGCCGGCGGGTCTTCACCAGCGACGCCCGGTGGACGGTGGTGCGGGGCAGCGACCTGGAAGAGGGCGAGAGCCAGGGCTTGCCGGTCTGGAGCAGGCACGTCGGCGACCCCATCCTGACCAGCAACCTGACCCGCCGCGTGGACTATGCCCTCTTCATGGTGGCAGCCCTGGAGAACGACACGCTCGTACACGAGGCGCCGGCGATCGTCGGCTGCCAGACCCCCTCGGCGCTGGCTGCCGGGCGGGCGATGAGAGCCTGAGAGGCAGCTAAGCGATGACAATGGATCGGCTGGCCGGCCCAGATACACCGCTGGTCTATCAGATCCGGATCAGAGGCCATCTGGCCGCGGCGTGGGCAGACTGGTTCGCGGGCCTGACCATCACGCTGGCAGAGGATGGCGATACGCTGCTCACTGGCCCGGTGGTTGATCAGGCCGCGTTGCATGGGTTACTCAAGAAGATACGCGATTTAGGAATGCCGTTGGTCTCAGTCAATCAGATTCCTCATCGCATTTGCCGATATCATCGGCTTCCTTGAGCCTGGTACGCTCGCAAAAATCATGGAAGGCAACACGGGATTTAGCCTCACCCCCGCGCTGATTGTGGTTTTCAGCCTGTTTCAGGCGATCCCAATTGCCATGATTCTCGTGTCGCGTTGGTTCCGTCGTGATGTGAATCGCTGGTTAAATATCGCTGCCAGCGTGCTGACGCTGCTTTATGTGCTTGGCGGCGGCAATTGGGAAGGCGCCAGCTATCCTGTCTTTGCCGCTTTGGAGGTTGTCGCCATGCTGGGGATCATCTGGCTGGCGTGGAACTGGCACGGTGACGAAGCGTGACCTGTTCAACAACAGGAGGACTTACGCAGTGCCGTTCGGAGTAGCCACGAATTGCACGAATTTCACGAATTCACACACCAGTGAAGCCCTTTTCGTGTCAATTCGTGTCATTCGTGGCTGGTTTTTGACTCCACTACGTAACTCCTGTCGACAAATGAAGGAGATCCACATGAACATCTTGCGGAAATCCGGCGGTTTCGCCGCGTTGTACCTGGCCGTCGCCTACCTGATCGGTATGGCGCTCTTCCTCGTCGTGCTGGACTACCCCAGTATCGCCGACCCGGCCCAAAAGGTGGCCCTGCTTGTCGAAATGCAGACGGTTACCTTTGCGACTAACCTGCTCATGTACGTGTTCTTCGGCGTCGTGCTGATCGTCCTGGCGCTGGCGCTGTACGACCGGCTGCAGGCCGGCGCGCCGGCGCTGATGCGGGCGGCGACCGCGCTCGGCATCATCTGGGCCGGCTCGCTGATCGCCAGCGGCATGGTCGCCAATGCCGGGATCGCGCCCGTCGTTGCGCTCTATGCCAAAGACCCGGCCCAGGCGGCGCTGCTCTGGCAGGGCATTGAGGCCGTGGCGAGCGGGTTGGGCAACGGCAACGGCGAGATCCTGGGCGGCCTGTGGGCGCTGCTGGTCAGCCTGGCCGCGCTGCGGGCCGGCGGACTGCCCAAGGGCCTGAATGTCATCGGCCTGGTGGTCGGCGCAGTGGGCATCGTCTCGCTGATCCCAGGGTTAACCGATATGCTGGTCGGAGTTTTCGGCCTGGGCCAGATCATCTGGTACGTCTGGCTGGGGATCGTGCTGCTGCGTAAAGGAGATCTCAAATGAACACCTACAGAAAGACAGCTGTCATCGTTGGGATTCTGTTCATCATCGGCACGGCTTCAGGCATCCTGAGCGGCGTCATCACGGCCCCGATCAGCATAGGGACCACGTTCCCACACAATATCGCTGCCAGTGAAACCCAATGGATTGCCGGAACGCTGCTCGTCGCGCTGATGGGGTTGTCCCTCGCCATGATGCCGGTCATGCTCTACCCGATTCGTATCCTCTCAATAATCCGGGGAAACGGCGGTCACAGACCGCCTACGAGCCTGCTTTCAGGGGGTCTGCGACCCCATAGGCATCAAGCTAAGCCGCCG
>Ga0194126_10004940_pt1 | contig 19961 bp, 19 predicted proteins | sample TA2KigC150mmetaG_FD_148641 | JGI IMG/M metagenome (GOLD analysis project Ga0194126, IMG submission 148641) | Freshwater microbial communities from Lake Tanganyika, Tanzania - TA2015035 Kigoma Deep Cast 150m | ecosystem: Environmental > Aquatic > Freshwater > Lake | place: Tanzania: Lake... | reverse complement strand
ACGTCCTGGCGCCCCACACGGCCGGCAGCGTGAAATCGGGAGAGTGAAAAAGATCCACCCTGCCCGTGAACAACTCGACCGGGATCGGCAGCCGCAGCCGATGCCAGAGCGCAGCCATGCGGCGGTCAGAGATGGGCAGCAGCCGCAGACGGGCGCGGCGGGGCAGACCGCCGACCGTTGGCGACCACAGCCTGTCCGCTCCTCCTGGCCGCAGGTCGCCGGCCGCGGCCAGCGGTCGATGGCGGAGACCGCCGGCTGCCGCGAAGAGACGATACTCGTCGTCGGTATCGTGCGCGAGCAGAGCGTTCACCAGCTCGCGCGTGTAGCGGCCAATCCCCGCGGCCTGGCAGATCGCTGATGTATAGTCTATGCCGATGCGCATGGCGAAGCATCCATGGGACGAAGCTCTACGACTCAGCCCCGCATCGAAGAACTCGTGCCTGGTCTCCGAGGCGCGCTCCATCACCAGGTATTGCGCCTCGGTGATCTTCTTCCGTTTGTGGATGTTGACCGACATCAGGCGCCTCCCCCTGTGTGACTGCTGGTTTCGAGGCTTTAGCCGGTCTCGTCCGGCAACGAAGCAACCGGCTAAAGCCTCGAAACCAGGCATCAGAATTGCGATTCGATTTACGCCTTCAATTCCAACGCGTTCCGCTTGCCCGTCATCTCGCTCACCTGCACCCGCCCCACGATCGTCTTCGTCAGCCGGCCGCGGACGAGAAGACGTTGGATCAACGGCTCTGGGTCGGGTTCCATCTGGCGGATCATCAGGGTCAGCGCCTGGCGCTTCTCATCCTCATCTTCCAGGAAGACGACCCGGCCGGCGAAGTGCACCGAGCGATAGGCATGGTCGCACTTGCCCGTCACGTAGCCGCGATCCTCGATCACCTGGCCCCACACGTCGGGATTCGCGATCATGGCCGCGACCTTCTTCCCCGCGGTCGCGCCGTGGAAGTAGAAGCAATCGCGCGCGGCATCGAAGCCGTAGTTCAGCGTCGCCAGGTAGGGCCGACCGTCGGCGATCATCGCCAGGGTCATCCACCGCTGCCCGGCGATGATCTCCAAAAGCTCAGCACGGTCGGTGAACATCTTTTCGGGGTGGTGGAAGTGATATTTCATACTCGGTTCTGTCATTCAGAAGTCTCCGTCGCCAGCCCGATCCAGCGGCGAGTATTCTCGCTTCGGGCGATCCATTCGGCGTGCGTCTCATGCGTTCCCGATGAACTCCCGAAAGAGGGCCAGCACCGGCTCCGCGCCGCTCAACTGCTTGTGTTGGAAGGTCTTGAAGTATGCGCCCCAGGTCAACGACCAATCGCACGCGTCGCAGCGCAACACCTCAGCCTTGTCACCGCTGTGAGGGATCTGCGCGCCACAAATCGGACAGCGCGCGCAGCCGGCCCACGCCTCGCACGCCTCGATGAAGCCCTGGCAGCGGGCGCGCAAAGCGTAGCCGACCTCTTGGATCAGCTCATCGTCGTAGATGCCTTGCGCGTCCAGCTCGTAAAGCCGGCGGATTTTGTGTTGGGGCACGCGCGGCGCCCATTGCGGCAAGGTTGGATGCTCTTCGGCCACGATCGTCTTTCGCCCCTGGCAAGAACAACCTACAGACGCGCCAGGATCGCGACCGGCGACAACCCCGGATCGAGCGCGGCCAGCCGCGCGATCCCGGCCCTGCCTGGCGTCACCTGCTGGCCCACCGCCTGATAGAACACGTTTCGCTCTTTGCGCGCCGGCAGATGGGTTTTCGCCCAGGCGCTCTGATACCCCAGGCCGCGCGCGCGCTGCATGACCGTGTGGCCGTAGATGAAAGCCGCGCCATCCAGGAACGCCTGGCGCACCGGGGCCATCTCCGGCGCATCGAAGTCATCCACCAGCTTGTTGTCAGGCGCGTTCATCTCGGTGCCGACGTTGATCGGCAGATCGAGCTGCGCCGCGATCTCCACGATCTGGTGCAGCTTGCGCACCTTCAGCGCCCGCGTGGCCGGGTCGGCGATGTTCCAGTTGCGATCGGGGATGATGTTAAGCGCGACCGCGCCCTGCTCGATCAGCAGGCCCAGCAGTTCGTCAATGGCTTGTTCGCCGGCCGAGGTTCCGTCCAGCCAGGTGGCCGTGGGCAGCGCGGCGCACGCGACGATGAAGCGGTGATACTCCTCAACCGTGGGGAACGATTCCGGTGTGGGGACGACGTAGCCGACGCCGCCCTTCTTCATCAGCTTGCCGCGCACCAGGTTCGAGAATTTGGCATAATCGCCGATGATCGCTGTGATCTGCGCTTCGGGCGTGCTCAGCTTGTCGGCCCAGAAGGCGAGCAGTGCGTGCGACGGCGCAGCTTCCGGGCCGTCGTTCATCGCCTCGGCCGCCTTGCGGATGATCGCGACCAGCATGTGACGCTCGGTGGCGTTGCCCCCCGGCGTCAGAGGCAGCACGTCGGCCTCGTAGTCTACCGCGATCGGCGCGAGGTGCGCGTTCAGTCGCGCCAGCATGTCGCGGTTGCGGCGTTCGGCGCGGGCGCGCATGGAAACCAATGTCTGGGCTGGAGACCCTAAAGGTCTTTCGAGACCTTTAGGGTCTGGCGCCGTACCCGACGTAAACCCAATGCCCATGTGATAGTAGACCCCCGGCTCGCCCGGCGAGTTGATCTCCCGCGTGGCGAACTGGGGTATGAAGACGCGCGTCTCGATCCCCGCGCTGCCGCGCACGCCGACGATCTCGCAGGCATCCAGGAATTCATCCACCGCGTCGAGCACGTCGAAATCCACGATGCCGGCGGCCTGCCAGCCGCGCTGCTTCGCCAGCCAGGCCAGCCCCGCCGGCGAGTAGCCATAGGCGTTGAAGGAGAAGAACGTATGGCAGTGCATGTTGACCGCGGGGCGTTCGGCTGCGGTCTCGATCTTGCCGGCCTCGGTCAGCGCGGCCAGCTCGGTCAGCGCGGCCATACGGGTCTTGAGATCGAACTGGTTAAGGGCCTGTTCAAGTCGGGTGACGTGAGCGTTAATGGTGAGATCTCCTGCCTTCTAATGTGATCTGCGCCTCGTCACCCAGGATCGTCACCGGCTCTTCGCCCAGCTTCCAGGGATAGAGCCCGCCCGACCGATCCACCGAGAGCGCGCCGTCGTCGCCGATCTTGGTGACGACCATGCCGATCTCATCCATGTGCGCGGCGAAGCAGGTGAGCGGCCCGGACGCGTCCCGGCCGGCCAGCCGCACCAACACGTTGCGCGCCGCGTCGGTCTCCGGTTGATAGCCGTAGCTTTGGAGCTTGGCCCGGATCACCTCAGCCAGCGCGTCCTCTCGGCTGCTGGGAGAGGGTACCGCGAGCAGCTCGGCAAACAGGGCGAGGACCGGATGATCGTTGATCGTTGGATACGTGATCATGCGTTGCATCTCTCTTGGAGAAACTGACGCGCACAAATCTGGCGGTTAGTGTAGCATAGCTGGCGGATACCGTCAAAGCAGTTGCCCTGCCGGGGTATATGCCGCCCGTTGTGCTCTGGGCGGAATCGCGCCAGAATAGGGCCATCTTGCGCAATGACATGCGAACGATCGCGTTCTTCGATAAGTATGTGATTCCTGATCTGGCATTGCCAGAGGATCTGGGTTTGACTTCGCGCCGCAGTGGTCTTATACTCCACTCGTTGGCGGCGTTTATCTTGTGCGAGCCAGACATGGAATCGTTGGAAATCATTGGTGAGATCAACGTCCCGCAGGCAATCCTGCTTGTTCGCTCCTCAGGAGTCCCCGATGACCCGCGCCCAAACCGAATATCGCTACAATCGCCTGACCTGGCCCGAGATGAACGACGCCATCGCCATGCAGAAGGTGATCCTCCTGCCGACCGGCTCCACCGAGCAGCACGGCCCGCACCTCCCGCTGGATGTGGATGTTTTTCTGGTGGAGAGCGTCTGCCTGGAAGCCGGGCGCCGCGCGGCCGACCGGGTGCTCGTGCTGCCGCCGGTCTCCTACGGCCTCAATCTGCACCACATTGACTTTCCGGGCACGATCCACATCGAGCCGGAGGTTTTCATCGCGTTCTGTCTCAACATCACCAAGAGCCTGGCCTATCATGGCTTCAAGAAGATCCTGCTGGTGAACGGCCACGGCTCTAACACACCGCTGGTGGATCTGGTAGCGCGCAAGACGGTGCTGGCAACCGAGTCGCTCTGCGCGGCGCTCAACTACTATTCGCTGGCGGTGGAGGCGTTCGAGCAGGTCAAAGAAACGCCGGTGATGGCCCACGCCGACGAGTTCGAGACCTCGCTCTACCTCTACCTGGCAGGCGACCGGGTGCGCATGGAGCTGGTGGAGGCCGGCGACGACGTGATGGGGCGCTATCTCAGCTCGGACAGCACCAGCCCCTATGTGCGCTTCAACGATTTCTGGGGACGGTGGACGCAGCGAGGCGTGCACGGCGACGCGACGAAGGCTACGGCCGAGAAGGGCCGGCTCATCTTCGAGACCGCGGTGACGCGGCTGATCGAGGTGGTGGACGAGTGGCGCGGCTGGCCCCTGCCCCCGCGGGCCGACCAGCATCGTCTGCCTGTGCAAACACAGATCAAGTGGTGAAGTCGCCGCGCGTTGCGTGGTTGGCGTTGCGCGGGCGCATGGAGAAACGTGAGCACAACTTCACTTGATTGGCTACGCCTCGACTCGCACTACGTGATCCGCGACCCCTGGTTCACGCTGCGCGCCGACAGCTACCGGCTGCCAAGTGATCGCGTCATCGGGCCGGTCTACATCATGGAGTACGGCCCCTGGGTGAACGTCATCGCGCTGACGCCGGCCCAACAGGTTGTGCTCGTCAGGCAATACCGCCCTGGCCTGGGCCGCGCCATCCTGGAGCCGCCCGGCGGCGCGGCCGATCCTCACGACGCCTCGATGCTGGAAGCCGCCCGCCGCGAGCTGCTGGAGGAGACCGGCTACACGAGCGACGATTTCATCGAGACCGGCGTCATCGCGCCGAACCCCGCCAGCCACAACAACTTGATGCACTGCTTCCTGGCGCGCAATGTCGAACGGGTGCGCCAGCCGCACCTGGATGAGACCGAGCACCTCGAAGTTATTCTTGTCCCATTCGACGAACTGATCGCCATGGCGGGCCGCGGCGAGCTGCCCCAAGCGTTGCACGTTGCCTCACTCTTCTTCGCGCTGACGGCGTTGGGACGGGTATGAATGCGGGACTCCTGCATCTTCACGGCTCAGCCAACCGCCGCCGAGCTGGCCCTGGGCGATCTGCGCTGCGCTGACCCCACGCTTCGGTTGGAGCGGTGGCTTGCCGACGGGGTCGGCCTGGTGCAAGGCGCGTCCGCATGGCGCGATCTCGCCAACAGCGTAACCGGCTGAAGCCTCCAAACCGGAGCATTTTTCCACTGACCGTGGCGCAGCACCCGGCATGGGCGACTATCCTGAAAACGACCTGAAACGTGAGGCGGCCAACGTCATCCGGCCGTTGCGGTCAGCTTGCAAAATTCCGCGTACGCTTCTTCCCACGCGGCCGCATCCTGCGGCTGATAGGTCTCGGCGGCGCACGAGCGGCGCACGAGGGTGCGGCCTTCGGCCAGCGAGCCGATGGCGCCGGTGGCGAGCAGTTGCATCAGCAGATTGCCGACCGCGGTCGCCTCGAACGGCCCCGCGATGACCGGCCGGCCGATGGCGCTGGCGGTGAACTGGTTGAGTAACCGGTTCTGCGCGCCGCCCCCGACGATGTGCAGCACGCTCACGCGGCGGCCCATCAGCGTCTCCATCATTGCCAGCACGCGGCGATATTTCAGCGCCAGGCTTTCATAGACCACGCGGGCAATCTCGCCGGCGCCCGCCGGCACGGTTTGGTCGGTGCGCCGGCAGAATTCGCGCACGCGGGCCGGCATATCGCCCGGCGCCAGGAAGTCGTGCGCGTCCACGTCAATCTGCGCGACGAATGGCTGCGCTTCGGCTGCATGGCGCACGATGTCATCCCACGAAAGCGCCTGTCCCTCGGCCGCCCATGTGCGCCGGCACTCCTGGATGATCCACAGCCCGGCGATGTTTTTCAGCAGCCGAATCGTGTCGCAAACGCCCCCTTCGTTCGTCACGTTGAACGCCAGCGCCGTCTCGTTGATGATCGGTTTGGGGATCTCCACCCCCATCAGCGACCAGGTGCCAGAGCTGAGGTAGGCGTAGTCGGCGCTTTCGGCGGGCACGGCCGCGACCGCGCTGGCCGTGTCATGGCTGCCGGGCGTCACAACCTGCACGCCCTTTGCGCCGGTTTCTTCGATCACGGCCGGCAGCAGGCCGCCCAACATCGTCCCGGCCTCAACGATCCGCGGTAGATAGTGCGTCGGGATGCCCAGCCGCGCCAGCAGCCCCGTCGCCCAGATCGGCCGGCGCGGATCGAGCGCCTGGCTGGTGCTGGCGATGGTCCGTTCGCTCACCTTCTGCCCGGTGAGCCAAAAGTTCAGCAGGTCAGGCAGCATCAGGAGCGTGCGCGTGCGGGCCAGCACTTCGGGGTCTTCGATCTGCTGGGCGAGGAGTTGGAAGAGGGTGTTCAGTTGCATGAACTGGATGCCGGTGGCGGCGAAGATCTCCTCGCGCGGCACGCGGCGGAACGCTTCGGCCATCATCGTATCGTTGCGACTGTCGCGATAGTGATAGGGCAGGCCGACGAGCCGGTCGTTGCGGTCGAGCAGGCCATAGTCCACGCCCCAGGTGTCAATCCCCAGGCTGACGATCCCTGAGCCTGCCGAAGGGCCGCAGCAGGCGACGGCCTTTTTCAGCCCCTCCTGGATCTCGACGAACAGGCGCAGCGTGTCCCAGTGCAGGCTGTCCCCGCGACTGCTGGGGATGTGGATCGGACCGTTGGCGAAGCGGTGGACTTCCTCCAACGCCAGCCGCTCGCCGTCGAACCGGCCGATGATCGCCCGCCCCCCGGACGCGCCGAGGTCGAAGGCGAGGTAGTTGCGGGTGTGGGTCATGGTGTACTCTCCGGGGAAACAAGGAAACAAGTAGACAAGGAAACAAGTAGCACGGTTATACGCCTTGTTTCGTATCTTCTCAATTTGTAGGGGCGCACCTTCGCGGTCGCCCCGGCGGGCAGGCGCAAGACCGTGCCCCTACCCCGGATTATTGAGAGGATACCTTGTTTCCTTGTCTACTTGTCTACCTGTCTACTTGTCTACTTCCTACCCAACATCAACTTCGCTGCGTTCTCCCCGCCATTCGCCAGATACAGCAGCGGGATGGGCCGATCAACGCCCTCGACGAAGCGCGGGCGCGCGGCCCAGTCGCAGACCGAGAGCACATTGTTCAGATCCATCCAGTATTCCAGCCGCGCGGGGCTGAGGCCCTGGATCATGTGGAGGTGGTTGGCCGGTGGGTAGTGCTTGTATTCGTACATCGTGGCGTACTTGGGCACGACGAAGGTGTGCGGCCATGCTGCGGTCGTTGCCTGGCAAAGGGCGGTCGCCATCGGCTCCGGCACGTCGGCGGTGGCGGCCTCGTCCCAGCTCATGGCGAACATGCCGGAGAGGCTGCTGTACATCAAGCGGCCGGCGATCCCTTCCAGCCCGCCCGGTGAGACGAACGTGACCGAGTTACCCATGCCAGGGAAATAATCAGGATCGGCCAGCGGCATGCTGACCTGCGCCATGATCTCGTCCACGCTGGCGCCCGGCTGCGCGGCCCAGTCGAACGACGCGCTGCCGGAGTTGTCGCCATCCACGAGGCCCTTCTCGGCCCAGGCTTCGCCCTTCGGCAGGGTGACACCCAGTTTCTTTGCCAACGCTTGCAGTTCCCACGGCTCCCACACCTTGCGGAAGTCCATGAAGAGGGGCGGCGCGCCGCCGGTGAGGGACGAGAAGAAGATCATTGTCAAGAGCGCCTGCACGTCCGCTTCGGTGGCGAACGGCAGCGGGATCTTCGGCCCGTTGTGATCGAACGAGGAGTTGAAGAACGACTCCATCGCATCGGCGACGGGGAGCGGGATGCCGCGCAGGTCGGAACCCCATTCGAGCTGGCTCATGAAGCCGCCGCCGATGGCGTCCAGATCCTTGAGCAGGTCGCGCGTGATGAGATAGAGCGCCAGGCTTTGGTCGAAGCGGCCGGAATCCACTTCATCACGCAGGACGAGCCGTTTGCCCAGGTGACCGTCCACGAAGCCGCGCAGCGCCTTGAGTTCCTCGGCTTTGTACGCCTTCTTGGCGAGCATGTCGGCCAGCAGCTTCATGTCGAGCCGGGTGATCTCGATGCCGAACTGCTTGCGCGTGGGGATGATGTGCGCCAGCGCGGTCTCCATCCCCATCGAGTCGTGGCCGAAGACGACGACGCGGCGGCCCTTGAGCGCCTGGGTGGTGACGGCGGCCGCGGCCCAGTCCACGAGCGCGTCGGCGGTGCCCCCGGTCATCTGGGGGGTGAGGCCGGTGTCGGGCCAGGTGCCGACGTTGAGGTGCGTCAGCCGGCCATACTGCATGATCGCGCCGTTGACCGCGTGCGCGAAGACGACGCCCGGCTTCGGCCCGCTGTTGCCGCAGGTGAAGTTGATCGGCGTGTCGGCCCCGAACTGCGACAGCAGCGAGATCACGCTGAGCTGCGGGAACGCCCAGGTATCGGGCGCGCAGACCAGCGCCTTAACGCCGGCGTCCTGGAACTGCTTGGCGACCGCGTCGGCCTGCGGTTCGCCGTCCACTAGCGTCGGCGCCCACACGACCTTGGCGGCCGAGCCGTCGGGCAGCTTGACCCGCGCAGCCAGCACGTCTGCCACCATTCTGCAGATATTCTGGCAGCGTTCGCGACTGGCCGCGTCGATCCGCGGATCACCCGCGACGAAGACGCCGATCGCCGGCGCGTTGCGTTGGAGAGTACCCATTGCTTCTGAGAGTGCGATGGCTTTGCCCATGAGGATTCCTCCGCGGTAGATAGGTTGCACGAGCCTTTATCGAAGTGACATGACCAAACGCAGGCCATCTTCGACCTGCTCAAGAAGATTCGCGGGCAGTGACCCAATTCGTTCAGTCACAAAACCTTTGTCAACCGTGATTACCTGAGAGATATTGGCAACCGAGTCCACGGCCAGGCCGGTTGATTTCTGGGGTAGTAGGACATTGCCCGGCGCTTGGGCCAATCTGAGGTTGGACGTGATGACCACGGCAATGACGGTAGCGATGCGGCTCCGATTGAAGTCGTTGGACTGGACAACCAAGATGGGACGGCGATAGCCAGGTTCGGAGCCGACAGGTTCCGGCAGGCTTGCCCACCAGATCTCGCCGCGCTGGATCACCATTCTTTGCCTCCCAATGTGGCAGCCTGGAGATCTATCAGCGCGGGATCCATCGCAGACGGCTCTGTCTCATAGACCTGGTTGAGAGCCGCTGTCACATCGCGTTCCTGTACGGCAGCTACATAGGCAGACAAGGCAGCGGTATAGAAATCACCAACCGACATCCCCAGTTTTCCCGCTAACTGCCTGGCGGCTTCAGAGAGCGGCGCTGGAATCACGATATCTGCTGTCAATGTCTGAGCTGTCATCGTTCACCTCCATTCTATGAATCTTATACTCACGAGAGCTTCCGGTCTGATGCCGATGAGGCGACCGGAGCGTTGTGTTCAACGTCCTCCCTGGCGCTGGGTTGCGACGCACCGCGCCCCGCAAGTATAGCATCTCAGACCGGTCCCGGTCAAACGGCTTGACAGCGTTGGGATACTGGTGATAGTATTCGGTGAGTCGCAGATGTGAAATCTACCTGAATGGAACAACTGATGGCCAAAACAATCGTCCACATGATCGGCCAGGCGCACCTGGACCCGGCCTGGCTCTGGCGCTGGCCCGAAGGCCGCGCCGAGGCGCTCGCCACCAGCCGGTCGGCGGCCGACCGGCTGACCGAATATCCCGATTTCCACTTCATCCGCGGGGAGGCGCAAATCTACGACTGGATCGAGCGCGAGGACCCGGCGCTCTTTGCCGAGATCGTGGCGCGCATCCGCGAGGGGCGCTGGCACGTCGTCAACGGCATGGTCGTGCAGCCCGACATGAACCTGCCGCAAGGGGAGTCGTTCGTCCGCCACTTCTTGCTCGGCAAGGCCACCATGCGCGAGCGGCTGGGGGTCGAGTCGGCCGTGGCCTACTGCGTGGACAGCTTCGGCCACGCGGAGACGCTGCCGCAAATCTTCCGCAAGTGCGGCTGCGATGCCTACGTCTTCATGCGGCCCGGCCCGCACGAGATGCCAGGCGTGCCGCAGGCGTTCTGGTGGCAGGCGCCCGATGGCAGCCGCGTGATGGCGTTCCGCATCGCGGGGAGCTATGGCACGCGCGCGACCGATCTGTCCTCGCACATTGATCGCGCGCTCGAACAGAAGCCGGCCGGGCTTTCCGACACGATGTGCTTCTTCGGCGTGGGCAATCACGGCGGCGGCCCAACGGTCGCGCAGATCCAGGCGCTGCACGCCTTGCAGAAGACGCGGGACGACATCGAAATCCGCTTCAGCAGCCCGCAAGCCTATTTCGATGCGGTGCGTTCGACCGCTGACGGCTGGCCGACGGTCGCCGAGGAGCTTTACTTCCACGCGACCGGCTGCTACTCGGCCAACAGCGGCCTCAAGCGGGCGCACCGCCAGGCGGAGTGCAGCCTGCTGGTGGCCGAGCGGATGGCGGCGCTGGCGCACGCGTGGGCGGCGCGCGGGGTCGAGACCGAGACGCTGCGCCGCCTCTGGCACGATGTTTGCTTCAACCAGTTCCACGACATCTTGGGCGGCTGCACGGTGAAGGACGCGGCCGACGACGCCATCGCCACGTTTCAGCGGGTGGTCGCCACGGCGCAGGAGATCACCGACGACGCGGGCCGGGCCATCGCCGGCCAGATTGATACACGCGGGCCGGGCGGAACGGTCGTCGTGTTCAACCTTGCGGCCGAGCCGGTCGAGCGCACCATCGAGTACGAGCCGTGGACCGAGTGGGACGCCTGGGTGGAAAGCGGCTGGGGCCTGGCCGACGAGCGCGGCGATCCCGTCGCCTGGCAGAAGATCACCTCGCACGAGGCGCTCACCAGCCCCGAAGGCCGCGGCATCCATCGCCTGGTCTTCCGGGCCAGCCTGCCGTCGCTGGGCTATCGCGTCTTCCGCTTCGCCAAAGGGCTGCCGCAAGGCGACCTGACCTCGGCGGTGAAAGTGACGCCGACGACCCTCGAAAACGCGCATCTGCGCATCGCCCTCGACCCCGAAACCGGCGCGATCAGCTCGTGCGTGGATGTCGAGACCGGGTTGGAGCTGGTCGGGCCGGCCGGCTGGAACGTGATGCAGGCGTTGGAGGACACCAGCGACACCTGGTCGCACCGCGAGACGCGCTGGGATCACGTTGTCGGTACGTTCGGCAAGGCGAAGATCACCGTGGCCGAGAACGGCCCGCTGCAGGCGTCGCTGCTGGTGGAACGCAGCTACGAGGAAGCCGGCGCTGACGGCGCTCACGGCACGCTCCTGCAAGAACTGATCGTCCACCGCGACGAGCCGGAGATCGTGATCCGCAACTGGCTCTTCTGGCAGGGGCGCTGGCGGATGCTCAAGCTGGCGTGTGATGTGGCTATCACGGAACCGAAGGCGGCCCGCGATGCGCCGTTCGGCTTCTCCGAGTGGCCCGCGGATGGCACGGAGCGTGCCGGGCAGATGTGGGTGGGGGTGAGCGGTGACGCGGCCGGCGAGGCCAGCCAAACCGCCGGCCTGGCCATCCTCAACGACGGCAAATACGGCTGCGACGTGAACGGTTCGACCGTGCGCCTGACCGTGCTGCGCTGCCCGCCCTACGCCTACCACGTGCCGCCGCACGTCTTCGGCACGAAGCTGCGCTACGACTGGCTCGATCAGGGCAGCCAGGAGTTCACGGTCGTGCTGCGGCCGCACGTCGGCGATTGGCGTGAAGCGGAGATCGTGAAGCGGGCGCGCGAGCTGAACCTGCCGCTGCCCGCGATCACCATGCACAGCCATCCCGGCGTGCGGCCCAAGAGCGCCTCGCTGGCCGGCCTGACGAACGCCGACATGGAGCTGACCGCGCTCAAGCTGGCCGAAGATGGCGACGGCTACATCGTGCGCGTGGCCGACCGGCACGGCCGAGCCTCCCGCGGCGCGTTGGTGTGGGGCAGTCAGAGCTTCGGGCTGGCGCTCCAGCCGTTCGAGGTAGTCACGCTGCGCATCCGGCAGCGCGACGGAAGCTGGCAAGCGGCGCGCTGCGACATGATCGAGCGCGAGGAATGAAAACGCTGCCACGAATTGCACGAATTTCACGAAAGGATAATGGAAAATTCGTGTCATTCGTGTAATTCGTGGCTGCTTCGGTTAGGGAGACACCATGAACTCACGCGAACGGATGCTCACGGCCCTCAACAACGGCCGGCCCGACCATCTGCCCTGCCAGGTGCATGGCTGGATGACCTACTACCTCAACCACTATCTCGGCGGGATGGACTGGTGGCAGGCGTATGAGAAGTTCGATATGGACTTCGCCATCTACGTCTCGCCGAAATACATCTACAGCGATCACGATCTGGCGCAGTGGCGGCGCGAGCGCGTCGAGCTGGCCGCGGACGCCGACGGCAATCACCGCTGGGAAGAGACGATCCACACGCCCGGCGGCGCGCTCCATCACGCGGGCGCGTGGAACGAGATCACGGCCTGGGAGGTCGAGGATCTGATCAAGACGCCGGACGATTTCCGGCTGTGGGAGAAGTATTGCCCGACGCCGATCGTTGCGGACTTCACGCCGATCCAGGAGGTGAAGGATCGGCTGGGCGACCGGGGCATCATCCGCTCACACCCGTTCAGCCCCGGCCAGGGCAGCCCGTGGCAGAGCTTCTGCACGCTGGTCGGCACACAGCAGGCGATCATGCTGGCGATGGACACGCCAGACTTCCTGCACCACGCGCTGAACGCCATCCTGCAGCGGACGCTCAAGGTGACGGAGCTGTGGCGCGGCACGCCGGCCGACATGGTCGAGACCGGCGGCGGCGCGGGATCGAACACCGTCATCAGCCCGAAGCTGTTCCGCGAGTTCTGCATCCCCTACGACCGGCAGCAGCACGCGGCGTTGCACGACGCGGGGGTCAAGATCGTCTATCACTTGTGCGGTGGGGTGATGCACATGCTGGAGCTGGTGACCGAGAACGGCGCGGATGGCCTGGAGACGATGACGCCCCCTTCGATGGGCGGCGACTGCGACCTGGCCGAGGCGTCGCGGCGGGTGGGCGATAAGCTCTTCTTCATCGGCGGTTTCGACCAGAACGCCGGCTTCGAGCAGGGCACGCCAGAGGTCGCGCGGCGGCTCGTGATCGAGTGCTTCGAGGCGACCAAAGACCACGCCGGCTACATCTGCGCACCGTCCGATCACTTCTTCCACGGCGACCCGGCCAACCTGCAGGCGTTCGCAGACGCGGCCAAGGAGTGCAGGTACTGAGGGAAGGATGAAGGACGAGGAGGGGAGGCGATCTGCCGGTTTGTCGGTTTGCTGGTTAGCACGCGCTTCGACAAGAAGGTGCAAGGAACTGGGCGGTGACAGACACACAACAGCTGAAATCGAGGGTCTGCTTGGCATTCAGAATCTACACAGACAGGGCTGGTTAGGGATTGCGTTTTTGTGTCGTCATGTTGAGGGCGACCCTGTTCCCGACGGGATTGAAACGGACAAGGCCGACTACTTCTCACTGGAGGACATAGATGCTTTTGGGGGGCCATTCGAACCGTGGTGTGAATGGCTGGCACGTCGTGTGCTGAGGGGAGAGCATACAGTTATCGTCTCCGAACCAAACAATCCCTACCATCCGCGAGGGGCGTTTCTCTGAAAGCTGAGAGCAATCTTCCTGACTGATGCCCTGTTCGGTTTCATTCGTTGCTTCACCCGGCGGCGGCTGATGCGCGAGCCGTTCGCTCACTCTCCCATTCTCCCATTCACTCATTCGGAGCCTCTCATGCAACTCACCGGCACGTTCCTCGATGAAATCTCCCATGACATCCCGCACCAGAACTGGGGCCGGGCTGAGTGGGACGCCGACTTCGCCGCGATGCGGGCGATCGGGATTGACACCGTGATCCTGATCCGCTCCGGCCACAAACGGTGGCTGACCTACCCATCCGAGGTGTTGATTGGGCGGGAGGGGTGCTACCGGCCGCCGGTTGATCTGGTGGACATGTTCCTCGACCTGGCGGGGCAGCACGGGATGGCCTTCTACTTCGGGACGTATGACTCCGGCGCCTACTGGCATCGGGGCGAGTTCGCCCGCGAGATTGACCTGAACCGGGCGGTCGTGGATGAGGTGTGGGCGAAGTACGGGGGCCGCGCCGCGTTCAAGGGCTGGTATCTGACGCAGGAGGTCAGCCGGCGCACGTGGGGTATCATTGACCTCTACGCGACGATGGGGCGTCACTGCAAGGCGCTCTCCGGCGGGTTGCCCGTGCTGATCTCGCCCTGGATGGAGGGGATCAAGGCGACGAACGCGTTCAGCAGCCAGGTGCACAAGGAAGGTGGGGTCACACTGGCGCAGCACGAGCAGGAGTGGGCCGAGGTAATGGGAGGCATCGCGGGCGCGGTGGATATCATCGCTTTCCAGGACGGCCACGTCGAGTTCAGCGAGCTGCCGGAGTGCCTGACCGTGAACAAAAAGCTGGCCGACCGCCACGGCCTGCGCTGCTGGACCAACAGCGAGACGTTCGACCGCGACATGCCGATCAAGTTCTTGCCGATCAAATGGGAGAAGCTGCTGCTCAAGCTCAACGCCGCGTCGCAGGTCGGCGTCGAGAAGGCGATCACTTTCGAGTTTTCGCACTTCATGAGTCCGAATTCGGCGTATCTGCAGGCGCGGCATTTGTACCACCGGTATCGCGAGCACTTTGGGATGGCCGTGGCCGACGGTCCATGCCGGCCGCGGGGCCAGCGCGAAGCCTCCCTGTGGGACGGCGGATGAAAAGCTCACGCAAAGACGCCAAGACGCAGAGAAGGACAGAACAACTCAACGGTCCTTGGCGCCCTTGGCGCCTTTGCGTGAGGCCAGCCAGGCCATTGTCAGGGCAGATGGGGGCGCCTGGCGCAAAACCTTGAACCGTACCCCCGGCTCTTGGGCTGTTTGCCCCGCTGAGTATTCTATGTTGTTCTTGCACGACCCGAAAGGAGGTGAGAGCAGCCGAAGACTGGCCGAGAGTTGTAGATCCTGTTCGAGCCGAAACGTATCCCCTGAAGGAGGATCCCAATGTCAATCTCTCGCAGCGTGTTCAGGATGATGGTCGGATTGGCCCTCGTCGGTCTCTTTGCGCCCCTCCTGGCGGCGTGCGGCCCGGTCGCGCCCGCGGCCCCCGCCGAGATCGTTTTGGGGACGGCGCTGCCTCTCACCGGCGGCCAGGCGCGGGAGGGCGGTTATTTCAAAAAGGGCTACGAACTGGCAATCAAGGAGATCAACGACGCAGGCGGCGTCATGGTCAAGGAGTACAACAAGAAGATCCCGATCAAGCTGATCCTCTATGACGACAAGAGCGACAACACCACTTCGGTGCAGCTCTACGAGAAACTGGTCAACGAGGATAAGGTCCATGCCCTCCTGGGCGGCTATGGCACGCCCCTGATCTCCGCGCACACGGTGGTGCCAGAGAAATACCAGGTGCCCTACGTGAACGGCGGCGGCGCGACCGGCGAGATCTATGCGCGCAACATGAAGTACATCTTCGGCATGTTGGCGAGCATCGAGAAACTGGCGCACACGTTGATGGACTGGATGGCCGCGCAGCAGGACGCCGGCAAGCTCAAGAAGCCGGTCAAGATCGCGGTCGTCGGCGAGAACACCTCGCATGGCAAGGAATTCCGCAAAGGGGTGCAAGACAAGACCAAGGCTGCGCCCGATCGTTTCCAGGTCGTGATTGACGAACCGTTCGAGCTAAACCTCAAGGACGCCGATCCGCTCTTGCAGAAGGTCAAGGGCGCCAACGCGGATGTCTTCCTGGCCGATGCCCGCATCGCCGACTACACCACGATCCATCGGCGCTACACGGAGTTGGGGCTCTCGCACCTGATCGTCAGCTATGGCCCGCGCGGCACCGAAAAGGCGGCCCGCGATGCGCTGGGCGCGGCGGCTGACTACATCGTGTCGTGCAACTGGTGGAGCGCGGACATCCCAACGCAGGAAGCGAAGGCTTTTGCCGAGAAATATCAGAAAGCCTACAACGAGCCTGCCGAGTGGTTCCCTGCCCTGGCCTACGAGACGGCCCGCGTCATGGCGAAGGCCATCGAGACGGCCGGCACCTTGGACAAGGTCAAGGTACGCGACGCGCTCGCCAAGACCGACATGAAGAACTCGCTCGTAGTCGGCGGCCGGGTCTGGTTCGAAGCGAACGGCCAGATCAACAACGACTACGTGATGATGCAGAACCTGCCCGGCGGCAAGTTGGGGTTGATCTATCCCAAGAACGTCGCCACCACCGATGCGGTTGTGCCGATCCCAAAGAAGTGATCTGACCTGCTGCCCCTTCCTGCGCCGCGCGGATTCGCGCCGGGGAAGGGGCAGCGGCTCGAGGAGGCCCGGTGAACATTGACCTTCCTGCTCTCATCGTCGGCGCAGTGCTGCTGGCCGGGCTGTACGCCACCATGTCCTATGGTCTGGCGCTCATCTATGGCGTGATGAAGATCGTGAACCTGGCGCACGCCGGGGTCATGATGTGGGGCGCGTATGCCGCCTTTCTCGTCATCACACGCCTGGGCGTCAACCCTTTCCTGGCGCCGGTCATCATCGTCCCCCTCTTTTTCGGCCTGGGCATGCTCATGCAACGCTTCATCGTGCGCCGCGTGATGTATGCTCCGCCGATCTCCTCGCTGCTGCTGCTCTTCGGCATCTGGCTGATCATGCAAAACGTGGCCTATCTGCTCTTTTCCGGCGACACGCGCACGATCACCACGCCCTACACGCTCACGACCTTCAAGGTCGCCGGCATCTCGATCTCGGTGAATCGGCTGGTTGTCTTCGCCGTGGGCATCCTGGCCCTGGTTGGGCTGCAACGCTTCCTGGGCCACACCTATGTCGGCAAGGCGATTCGCGCCACCGCACAGGATGGCGCAGCCAGCCAACTGGTGGGCATCAACACTGATCGCATCATGGAATTCGCCTTCGGCATCGGGACCGCGCTCGCGGGCCTGGCCGGCACGCTCATGGCGCTCATCTTTGCCTTCGACCCCGACTTTGGCCGCTCGCACCTGCTGAAGGGCTTCTGCATCGTCGTCTTGGGCGGGCTGGAGAGCTTTGTCGGCGTGGCGCTGGGCGCGCTGGTGCTGGCGCTGGCCGAGGCGCTGAGCATCCTGGTGGTCATGCCGGCCCTCCAGGACTTCATCAGTTTTGCGATCCTGGTGATCGTCCTGGTCATCATGCCAGGCGGCATCATGGGGTTGATCGCCATGCTCAAGCCCAAAGGAGTGATCCGGTGAGCAAGCTGCCTCGTTCCTTTGGTCGCAGGCCGTTCACCTGGAAGCTGTGGGCCGGTCTGGCGGGCCTGCTCTTCTTGCTGGCCATCCCTCTGCTCCGGCTGGCCGGGGGCTATCTACAGACGCTGGGCTTTCTGACGTTCCTGTATGTCACGATGAGCACGGCCTGGAACATCCTCGGCGGCTACACCGGGCAGACGTCATTCGGCCACGCGACTTTCTACGGCCTGGGCGCGTACACCACGACGATCCTGGCCCTGCGCGGGGTTCCGCCGCTGCTGACGCTGCCGCTGGCGGGCGTCATCGCCGCGGTTTATGGCCTGTTGTGGGGCTATCCGTGTCTGCGTCTGCGCGGCCAGTACTTCGCCATCGCGACCATCGGCGTTGGCGAAGCCACGCGGCTGCTGATGCTGAACCTGGACGACCTGGTCAAGCACAGCGCGTTGTTCGAGGGCCTCTTGCGCAAAGGGGTGCTGACAGGCGGGGCCACGGGTCTGATGCTGCCCACGCCGCCTGACATTCGCGCCTATGCCACAGCCTTTTACTACGGGGGCATGGCCCTGATGTTCGTCGCGTTGGCCGTTTCCTGGTGGGTCAAGAACAGCAAGTTCGGCCTGGGTCTGTTCGCCATCAACATGGACATCGACGCGGCCGAGACGGTCGGCGTCCCCACCACGCGCTACAAGATTCTGGCGCTCTTGCTCAGCGCGTTCATGGTCGGCATGGCCGGCAGCGTCTACGCACAGTACGTGTTCTACATTGATCCACAGACCGTCTTCGGTTTCCCCGTCAGCATCGCGATGGTGCTGATGCCCACCATCGGCGGCATCGGCACCCTGGTCGGGCCGGTGCTGGGCGCGGTGGTGTACGTGGTGGTGCAAGATCGTATCCTGACGGCCAACCTGACCCTGGGCGCCTTCAGGCTCTCGCTCAGCACGATGCACCTGCTGGTGTACGGCGGCCTGCTGGTGCTCATCGTCCTTTTCGAGCCGAAGGGGCTGATCGGGCTGTTGCGGCGGTTCGTCTCATGGTGGGAGAGGCGCGGGCCGCAGCGCGTGGCGGCCGCCAGCTCGCACCCCAGGCGAGGTGAGCCATGACCGCACTCCTCGAAGGCCACAACGTGGTCATGAGTTTTGGCGGCCTGACCGCGGTGCACGATGTCAGCTTCCAGGTGCAGCCGGGCGAGATCTTCGGGTTGATCGGGCCTAACGGCGCCGGCAAGACCACGCTCTTTCGCTGCATCACCGGGGTCTACCGCGCCACCGCGGGCAAGATCCTCTTCAAGGGCCACGAGATCACGCGGCTGATGCCGCACGACACCTGCGTGCTGGGGGTTACGAATACCCATCAGATCGTCAAGCCGTTCCAGGACATGACGGTGCTGGACAACGTGCGGGTGGGCGCGTTCTTTGGCCGCGGTTGGGCCCGGGGCGAGGTGAAGGATGCCACCCGAGAGGCCATGCGCGTCCTGGAGTTCACTAGGCTGGCGGGCAAGGCCCACGCGCTGGCGCGCAACCTGACCTTGCCCGATCGCAAACGGCTGGAGGTGGCGCGCGCCCTGGCCACGCGGCCCGAACTGCTGCTGCTCGACGAAGTCGTCGCGGGTCTCAACCCGACCGAAACCGACATGATGGTGGAGCTCATTCGCCAATTGCGCGACAGCGGCATCACGATCTTCATGGTGGAACACGTGATGCGCGCGGTGCTCAATGTGAGCGATCGCATCATGGTGCTGAGCTATGGCGACAAGATCGCAGAGGGCACGCCCAGGCAGGTCGCCAGCGACCCCAAGGTGATCGAAGCCTACCTGGGCAAAGGGTTCGCCAATCAGCCCCCACGCGCCGGAGAGTGAAGCGTATGCTGCAAGTCAACAAGATCAACGTCTTCTACGGCGAGGCGCAGGCGCTCTGGGATATCTCCTTCGCGGTCAACCAGGGCGAGATCGTCACCCTGGTGGGCTCCAACGGCGCGGGCAAGAGCACCACCATGAAGGCCATCTCGGGACTGGCCCCGCCTGCAAGCGGCGAAATCAGCCTGGACGGCGTGCGCATCGAACGCCTGCCGGCCTACCGGATCGTGGAGATGGGGGTCGCCCAAATCCCAGAAGGCCGGCGGCTTTGGCCGGGCCTGACCGTGCGCGAGAACCTGGAGCTGGGCGCATACACCCGGGCAGCGCGCGCCGCGCGCCAGGAAACGACCGAGTGGGTCTTTCAGCTCTTCCCGCGGCTCAAGGAACGCCGCGCCCAACTGGCCGGCACCCTTTCCGGCGGCGAACAGCAGATGGCGGCGATCGCGCGTGGTCTCCTGTCGAAGCCCAAGCTGCTGATGCTCGACGAACCATCGCTGGGCCTGGCGCCCTTGCTCGTGGAAGAGGTCTTTCGGGTGATCCAGGAGATCAATCGCCAGGGGGTCACCATCTTGCTGGTGGAGCAGAACGTCCACCATGCGCTGGCGATCTGCAACCGCGGCTACGTGCTGGAGACCGGCCGCATCGTGCTCGCGGGCCGCGGGGCCGAATTGCTGGCCGACGAGCACGTGAAGACTGCGTTCCTGGGGTTCT
>Ga0194126_10004938_pt1 | contig 19963 bp, 15 predicted proteins | sample TA2KigC150mmetaG_FD_148641 | JGI IMG/M metagenome (GOLD analysis project Ga0194126, IMG submission 148641) | Freshwater microbial communities from Lake Tanganyika, Tanzania - TA2015035 Kigoma Deep Cast 150m | ecosystem: Environmental > Aquatic > Freshwater > Lake | place: Tanzania: Lake... | reverse complement strand
CCCGAGTTCACAGAACGGATCTTCATCATTTTTCAGCGGCTTCACGGACCGCAACAATATCCCGGCACCGGCATTGGTTTGGCCGTTTGTAAAAAGATTGTGGAGCGTCACGGTGGACGTATCTGGGTGGAGTCAGAGCCCGGAAAAGGTGCTGCTTTTTATTTCACTCTTCCGAATGTAGGAGTTCAACAAACACGACCGTTGGAGCAATAGCTAAATCGATTGAAGATTTTGTTGCTGGAAGATAATCCTGGTGACGTTCGCTAGTGAAGCTGGCTACAGGAGAGAATCGATCCTAAATTGGACAGGTTGTCAATGGATATGGTTCCTACTATTGACTTGTAGGCGCTATACGTAACATATGCTGCTTTTTCTTGTGATATTAGTTAAGAGCCGTTTTCCATTGTCATTTTTTCTATTCCTGTCAAGATAATTTTGGGAGAACCATGTTCTCCCCTTCATCCTCCTCCTCTTCTTGTGCCTGCGCCCTTTAAAGTCTCTGAGACCCTATTCATTCCATCGCCCTATCTCCCCATCACTCCTTCACTTTTTTATTCTCTGGATCATAGAGCGGTTCCTTTTCGACGGTGGCTTCGTATCGTCTGGCGGCCACTTCAATCTGTAATCGGGTTCCGGGTTTTGAATAATCGATGGGGAGATATCCATAAGCAATGGGTTTTTTAATCGTGTGTCCAAAGCCTCCGCTGGTGACCAGACCCACCACTTTATCCCCATCAAGAATCGCCTCTTTACCAACAGGCATCAATGGGCCTGAATCAATGGTCAGACAGCAGAGCTTTCTGGTTAACCCTTTTTCTTTCTGAGCCAGGAGGGCTTTGCGGCCGATGAAATCGCCCTTATCCAACTTCACACAGAAGTCGAGTCCGGCCTCAAAGGGCGTATATTCGGGAGAAATGTCCCCGCTCCAGTAACGGTATCCCTTCTCCAATCGCAAGGAATCGATGCACCGGTAACCCGCATTGATCAGGCCCAAAGGTTTTCCAGCCTCCCATAAGGCATCGTAAACATAGGGGGCATATTCCACCGGCATATGCAATTCGTATCCGAGTTCACCCACATACGTGATCCGGAGGGCGCGAACCGGAGCGTAGCCAATGGTGATATCCTTGAAAGTCATATAGGGGAATCCCTCGTTGGAAAGATCATCGTTTGTCAATTGCTTCAAAATATTTCTTGCCTGAGGTCCACAGAGGGTGATGCAGGCCCTCGAAGACGTGACATCCGAAACAAAGACAGAACTATCTCCGGACAGGTGTTTTCGGATCCAGTGAAGGTCATGTTTAATGAAAGCCGTTCCCGTCACGAGATAGAAGCGATCTTCACCTAATCGGCACACCGTGAGGTCACACTCGATTCCTCCCTTTTCATTCAGCATCTGGGTATAGGTGAGGGAGCCCGCAGGTTTATTCATCTGATTATCGGTGATCTTCTGGACGAACTGGAGCGAGCCAGGCCCTTTGATCTCGATCTTTCCGAAGGAGGTCTGATCGATTACCCCTGCCTTTGTCCTTATGGCTTCATGTTCTTTCCCGACATGCTCAAACCAGTTTGGAAGACCCCATCCCAGCCTATCTTTCGGGGCCACCCCTTTTGGCGCAAACCAGTTGGGCTTTTCCCAGCCATACTTCTCTCCGAAGACAGCCCCCATCTTCTTCAGACGCTGATAGAGGGGGCTTGTTCGAAGAGGTCTTGCTGAAGTCATCTCTTCGTAGGGCCAGCTCATGGAGTAGTGATGGGCATAAACTTCAATCGCCCTGTTGATAGCATAGGCCTGACTTCTATGATGCCCTCCGAGACGCCGAATATCGAGGCGCCACAGGTCAAGGCTTGGTTCGTCCTCGATGATCCATTCGGCCATCATTTTCCCGACTCCTCCCGCGGCCGCAATTCCATGGGCGCAGAAGCCTGCAGCAACGAAGAAGTTCTTCACCTCCGGGGATTCTCCCATGATAAAATCCCCATCCGAAGTGAAAGCCTCAGGGCCATTGAGAAGGGTGACAATTTCAGCATTGCCAATGGAAGGGACTCTCTTCATTGCCAGAACAGAGAGAGGTTCAAAGTGTTCATAGTTGGACTTCAGCAATGTTTTGGTAAAATCCCTTGGAATGCCGTCCAGCGCCCAGGGAATGGGGTTATGTTCATAACCTCCCATGATGAGTCCGCCCACCTCCTCGCGGAAATAGACGAGAAGATCAGGGTCCCGCATGGTGGGCATCCCTTTTTTCACCCCCTTGATGGGCCTCGTGATGATATATTGATGCTCCATGGGGATGAGAGGAATAGCGACGCCCACCATCTTCCCTATCTCCGGAGCCCAGATCCCCGCCGCATTGACAACGAATTCGGTCTTGATGTTTCCTTTCTCGGTGATGACCTCTTGGACAGCTCCGTCTTTCAGTCGGATCCCTGTGACACGGGTATCCGTATAAATAGTCGTCCCCCTGTTTCTGGCTCCCTGGGCGAGAGCATATGTGACGCCACTGGGATCAATCTGGCCATCCGTGGGAAGAAAGGCGGCTCCGACGATTCCTTTTTTTGTCATCCCCGGAAAGAGGTCGCATGCTTCTTTCGGACTGATCAGGTCCATGGGCAAACCGAAGGTTTTGGCCATAGCGGCTGAACGCCGCAGCTCCTCCATGCGATCCTTCGAGGAAGCAATCCGGAGGCCTCCCACCGGGCTCCATGCTGTGTGCTGTCCGGTCTCTTCTTCAAGGCTGGAGTAAAGTTCGACACTGTATTTGAGCATCTTGGTAATGTTGACCGAGGCTCTCAACTGGCCAACCAGGCCAGCCGCATGAAAAGTGGCTCCACTGGTGAGTTCCCCCTTGTCAATGACGACCACATCCCGCCATCCCATCTTTGTGAGATGGTAGGCGATGCTGCATCCCGTGATCCCACCACCGATGATGACGACACGCGCCTGATCTTTCATTCGTTCATTCCTCACCAGGTAATTTTCATAACCCCCTTTTATCCCCCCTTAACTTAAGGGGGGGACAGAGAGGGATTATCCCCGCCTCTCCCCATCTTTTTCCTTACTACCTGTGTAGACAGGATTAATTGAAAAATAGGTTTTTGTCAACCATTTGGAAATGGAAAAAGATTGACAAAATAATTTGGTTTCGATATAAGAAATGGAGGTATTTAGTGGATCGTCGAAAACAAACCCAGTAGAAGAGGGGAGGTGAAATTTTAAATATTATTCGCTACGGCAATTCAACGAAATCATTCGAAATAAGAAGGAGGATAAACGGATGAAGAGAAAATGGTTAGCATTGATGGTCGGTTTTTTGATGGTGGCATTTCTCTCAGGAGTTGTGCTGGCCCAGGAAAAGGTGGTTGTCTATACTTCGCTGGAAACGGATGAGGTTGCGGAGTATCTGAAGCTGGCCCGAAAAGAATTGCCCACTCTTGATATCCATATCATCCGGCTTTCGACAGGAGAGCTGGGCGCCAGGATGTTAGCCGAGAGAGCGAACCCTCAGGCAGACCTCATCTGGGGATGGGCCGTGACGAATTTAGAGGACTTCGTTACAAAAGGGATGCTGGACCCTTATAAACCGAAGGGTGTTGAGAAGTTGGAGAAGAGATTCGTCAACCCCCAGTTCAATTATGTGGGAATCGATATGTATATTGCGGCCTTCTGTGTCAATACGAAGGTGATGAAAGAAAAAGGATTGCCTATGCCCAAGGGATGGAATGATCTGCTCGATCCGAAGTTCAAGGGATTGATCGCCATGCCAAATCCGGCTGCCTCAGGAACGGGGTTTCTGCAGATTTCAAGCATCCTCCAGATGTACGGGGCCAAGGAAGGGAGGGAGGACGGCTGGGAGTTTTTGAAAAAACTGGACAAAAATATGGGTCAGTATATTAAGAGCGGGTCCAGGCCTGCCAAGATGACTGCTTCCGGGGAATTTGCCGTGGGCGCTTCTTTCGACTTTGTGGTGGCAGAGCAGAAGAAACAGGGATTCCCGGTTGAATTCGTCTTCCCGATCGAAGGAGCAGGCTATGAAGTGGAGGCCAATGCCCTTCTGAAGGGTGCGAAGAATGTTGCAGCCGCCAAGAAATTCCTGGACTGGGCGATCAGCGAAGGCGCGATGAAGGAATATTCCAAGTTTAAATACGGGGTGACTCTACCCGGGATTCCGACACGGCCTGATCTTCCCAAATTGTCTGAGATTAAACTTTATCCCATGGACTTTTCCTGGCAGGCAAAGAACCGGGATGATATTCTAAAAAAATGGGAGACCCTCTTCTTGAAATGAAAGGAAGATCCCTGCAAGGGCATCCTGCAGATGCAGGATGCCCTTTTTTATTGACAAAATTATTCAATTTGATTAAAAACCTTTATAGACAGGTAATCAGGCTTTGTCTTAATTACATCAAAGATACTGGATTCCTGCTTCCGCAGGAATGACGACTATCGACTACTGAATGAAAATGTCATTCCCGTGAAAACGGGAATCCGGAAGGTTTTATCTTTAAAAATAGTATTAAGAATCGCTTACCCTTTGCCCTTTCCCCTGCCTACCGGCAGCCAGGGGAGGGGAAGAATGATCGGGTGATTTCAAAAAAACAAAGGATGGATTATGAGCAGAAACCTCAGACTTGAGAATCTCACCAAGCGCTATGGAACGCTGACCGCCGTGGACCGGGTCAATCTTGAGATTGAAGAAGGGGAATTTATCTGCTTCCTGGGGCCAAGCGGCTGCGGAAAGACCACGGTCCTCAGGATGATCACCGGTTTTGAGACCGTTACAGAGGGGAAGGTCCTCTTCAATGGGAAGGTGATCAATCATCTCATCCCCCAGAAGAGGGAATTCGGAATTGTCTTCCAGTCCTACGCCCTCTTTCCCAATATGACGGTTGAGGAGAATATCGCCTTCGGCCTGAGGATGAGAAAGATGAATACACAGGCCATTGCCAAAAGGGTAGATCAGATGCTGGACCTCGTCGGGCTTCGGGACTGGAGAAAACTCTTCCCGGCTCAGTTAAGCGGGGGCCAGCAGCAGAGGGTGGCCCTGGTTCGGGCTCTGGCGCCGGATCCGCAGGTTCTCCTTCTGGACGAACCTTTGAGCGCTCTCGATGCAAAGATCCGGGTCCGCCTCCGGGCAGAGGTGAAGCGGCTCCAGCAGGAGCTTAAAAAGACGATGATTTACGTCACCCATGATCAGGAAGAGGCCCTTTCGATTGCCGATCGGGTGGTGGTGATGGAAAAAGGACAGTTCCGGCAGGTGGGAAAACCCATCGATATTTATAAATGCCCGAGCTCCGATTTTGTAGCGGATTTTGTGGGGACATCCAATTTTTTTAAGGGCTTGCGGACGGATGATCGTGTAAAGACCGAACAGTGGGAATTTACGGTTGCTCAAGCAGGATCCTCTTACCGGGAAAAGGTGGTTCTTGCCATTCGACCGGAAAAGATCGAGGTCTTCAGGCCCGGAGAGCCGACACCTCATCTGGTTCTCTCCAACCTGATTCCCGGGAGGATCGATGTCGTCACCTTCCTGGGGGCGGCTGTTCGATTGGTCGTCAATATGGATGGGGAGGAAGTGATTTCCGATGTGATTGAGAAAGTATTCGAGCAGAGGGGGTTCAAGCAAGGTGATGATATTCTCCTCTATTTTCCTCCTGAAAGTTTTCTCGTCTATCCGGAAGGAGAGGGTATGGCATGAACCGACCTGAGATCGACCGCTTCTCCACGGTTTCATCCTCTTTTTTATCGCGGGCCATCACCCCGGACAGATTGATCACAGGAGTGGCCTTTGCCTTCTTTCTAGCCATTCTTGTCTTTTTTCTTCTCTACCCGGTGGTGGATATCTGCAGGCTCAGTTTCTTAAAAGAAGGAAAACTGACCTTCGAAAACTATGTGGCCTATTTTTCCAGTCCGAGGATCTTCAGGTCTTTCACCAATAGCATCTACGTCTCCATCGTCACGATGATCATTACGACCGTGACCGCCTTCTTCTTTGCCTATGGGTTGACCCGGACAACGATACCAGGAAAGGGGATCTTCTACACCATTTCGACCCTCCCCCTCATCGCTCCGACCATCATCCAGGCCCTGGCTCTCATCCTCCTCTTTGGCCGAAATGGTTTGATCACACGATATCTATTAGGCACGGACTGGAACATCTATGGAGCCACGGGCATCATCATAGGAGAATGTCTCTACTGTTTTCCAAATGCCCTCTTCATCCTCTATACCACTCTCTCCGCGGTGGACACCCGGATGGATGAGGCGGCCCAGAGCTTGGGGGCCTCTGCCCTGAAGACCTTCTATAAGGTGACGCTTCCTTCAGCGAAATACGGAATTGCGAGCGCGGCCGCGCTGACGTTCAACCTCACGATCACCGATTTCGGGATTCCCGTCGTGATCGGCGGGAACTATTCGGTTCTCGCAACCGAGATCGTCTCGCAGGTCTTCGGGCTTCAGCGTTTCGACTTAGGGGCGACCATCAGCGTCATCCTCCTCGTTCCCTCCATCGGAGCCTTTGCCATCAACTATTACCTGACGAGAAAGAGCTATGCCCTGATCAGCGGCCAGGCCAGGCCTTTCCTGCAGCCTTCCAGACCTCTTAAGAAGTGGGGATTTACTCTCTATTGTGGACTGATCTGCCTCTCCATTCTCATCGTCTTTGCCACGGTCTTCCTTGGGTCGTTCGTAAAGACCTGGCCATATGATTTTTCACTGACCCTCAAACATTTTGACTTCCCATCGCTTGGAGCCCATGCCCCTCTCTGGACAAACTTCTGGACCTCGGTCCTGCCCGAGAGCACCTTTCGAACGATGATCAGTTATAAATATGCGCCCATCTGGACCAGCCTTCTTGTCTCCATTGTTGTTGCGATCGCCGGCGCCTCCCTGACGCTCCTCGCTGGTTATATCATCGAGAAGAAAAAGCCGAAGGGAGAGCAGGTCCTCTACACGTTGAGTGTTTTGCCGGCAGCCATCCCCGGGGTGGTGATGGGGCTGGGGTATGTGTTGGCTTTTAACAAGCCTTACTTCTTCATCTATGGAACGATCTGGATCATCATCATCAACATCGTCATCTGCAATTTCACCCTGGGTGTGCTGACCAGCATTGCCAATCTGAAACAGATCGACAAGTCGGTCGAGGAGGCGGCTGTGAGCCTCGGAGCCGGACCGATCTCGACTTTTACAAGGGTTGTTTTTCCCCTATCGAGAGTGGCCTTCTTCTCCACCGCCACCTTCTTCTTCATGAGAGCCATGACGACGATCAGCGCAGTCATCTTTCTTATTTCGGCAACGATCAAATTAGCGGCCATCGAAATCATCTTCCTCGATGTGGATGGCCGGACTGCCAGCGCCAATGCGATGTGCACGGTTGTGGTGGCCATTGTAATCGGGGCATTGCTGGTCATGCGCCTGGTGACCGGCCGCTCCGCTTTGGGCGGAATGGTTTCATCGAGATAATTTCTAGGCTATTCACGAACCATGAAAATAGTCTGTGGGTAAGGGGTAAAAAGAAAATGGGTTACCGGTGACGATGCTGGTATCGAAGCAAGAAGCTCGGGAGACGAAGCTCGAGCATCCAGATTCTATTCACGAGCTTCGATACGAGCGTCGACAACGATAAACCTAATTTAACAGTTCAGACACCGTTGCCTTTACCGTTGAACGGGCTCCTTATTTTCTAACATAAAGGGAGATATCCGTGGCAGAGACATTCCATTTAGATCCGGGGGTTCCCAAGTATTTACAGATCAGCCACTGGCTGACGGAGATGATTCAGAAGGGCCGCTATGCGGTGAACGATAAATTGCCTTCGGAGTCGAAATTAGCGGATCTTTTCAAGGTCAACAGGAATACCGTAAGGCAGGCGATCTCCGACCTGGTGACCAAAGGGATCGTCCAGAAGAAAAACGGCGTGGGATCATTTGTCATCGGCCGGACGATCCAGCCCGTCAAATATACCCTCCAGCACATCTCCAGTTTTACGGATGATATGATCCACATGGGGGTTTCCCCCAAGACCAGACTCCTCAGCAAGTCCGTGATCGAAGCGCCTGCTGATGTGGCCGAGAAGCTGATGCTGGGAAAGGAGAAACTGGTCATTCTCACGGAGCGGCTCCGTCTTGGAAACCGCATTCCTCTGGTCATCGAACGGAGTTACCTCCCCCACAAGGAGTATAAGGCCATTTTAAAGATGCGGCTGACCGGTTCCCTCTACCATCTCCTGACCAAGAAGTTCCGCGTGGAGCTTCACCGGTCGATCCAGACCTTCCGCGCCACCCTTCTCTCCGATGAAGATGCCAGGTTGTTAGGGGTTCCTCCCCGTTCTCCGGGAATCTTTCTCGAAAGCGTGATCTACGATTCCAAGAACATTCCCGTAGAGGTCCTCCATGCCTTCCACCGGGGAGACAAGTATATCTTCGAAGTGGAATCCGGGAAGTATCGGTACGATTTAAAGGGGTAAAACGGGTTGCTGTAGAAATATTAGATCGGAGGAAGATGTCATGCTTCTGAACTTGTTTCAGCATCTAATCGTATTGAAAGACCAGACCCTGAACCAACCCATGAAACAAGTTCAGGGCATGGTTCAGGGTGACAAAAAAATAATCTTGACAAAAATTTTTTTCCTTGTTACCTGTATAGATAGGTAGTTAGGTCAAGATGATGATAAAGGCAGGAGGAGCGCCCCGTTTCGCGGGGCTTGAGGTATGAGGCTAAAGCCATTTGCCTCCATCCTTAAGCGTAGCGATCCTCAAACCTTTATCAAAAACAGGAGGTTTTATGAGCGATTTGAAGCGTTACCTTGTGCCGTGGATTGATCAGGTCAAACCCTATGATACCGAAGACCTGGTGGTCGCCTGGTCCAGACCGGAGCTCAAACGGATGATGATCAACGAGAATCCCCTTCCGCCTTCGGAGAAGGTCATTCAGGCCATCGTGGAGGCCGCCAAGGTGGGAAATCGGTATCCTGACAATGGGCCGCGCCTGCGGGCGAAGATTGCCAAACAGTACGACCTTGGGCCGGAGAATGTTTATCTCAGCCACGGCTCATCGGAGATCATCGATATGGTCATGAGGCTCTTTGTCACTCCCGGAGACGAAGTGCTCCTTCCCAATCCTACCTTCTCCCTTTATGGCATTCGGGCCAGAGCCGTGGGAGGAAGCGTGGTGACTGTGGACCTGACCCCTGAGCTTCAGTACGATATACCGGCCATGCTCCGGGCCGTCACCCCCCGAACCAAATTCATCATCATCTGCACCCCGAACAACCCCACAGGAGATTTCATCCCGGACGAAGACCTCATGAAGATTGTTGAGCTTGGGATTCCGACCATGATCGACGAGGCCTATCTGGAATATCATCCGGAACATGAATCAAAGGCTCCTTTGATCAGGCAGTTTAATCATATCATCGTCGCTCACACTTTCTCCAAGGCCTACGGGATGGCGGGAATTCGATTCGGATATGCCCTGGCCGATGAAACTCTGATCGGCTACTTCCGAAAGATGCAGGTGCCCTGGAACACGAGCCTTCTCTCCATTGCTGCGGCAGAAGCCGCCCTTGAAGAGGAAGAGGAGTTGAAGCGGAAGGCGGCTTACAACAATGCGGGCGTGGAATATGTCTGCAAGGAACTTTCTAAGATTCCGGGGGTCAAGCCTTATTTTTCCCACGGCAATTATGTGCTCATCGATGCCACGGATGCAGGAGTCACAGGCAAAGAGGTGGTTGATTATGTTTTTGACAGGGCAGGCGCCATGCTCAAATACTTTGCTCCCTTCCGGGGACGGAGCGGCTTCTTCCGCATCAGTCTGGGCACGCATGAGGAGAACTCCCTCTGCGTCCAGGCAATCAAACGGTTCTTTGATAACAGGAAGAAGGAGAAACGCGCATGAAGAAGAACCCCTTTGAAAGGTTGATGGAGACCCATCCCGGGCTGGAGATCTGGTGGGATTCTTCGCCTCTTGTTTACGATTCATGGGCGGAGGGAGTTTTGAAGAAAGCCGCTTCGGGCAAGACAGAAGAGATCCGGGAGCATCTAAAGAGGCTCTATGACCCCGAACATCCGGAGAAAACCCTCTTCCGCGGAGTGACGACCAATCCCCCTCTCTCTCTCGGCGTGATCAAAGCACAAGAGTCATTTGTGACCCAGATCATCGATAACCTGATTGAACAGAATCCATGCATCGACAAAGAATCCCTCTTCTGGATGACCTACAAGGTGATCGTTCAAAAAGGAGCGGAGATGTATCTGGAGATTTTTAAACGATCCGGATACCGTTACGGATACCTTTCCGGCCAGGTGGACCCCCGAAATCTGACCGATAAGGAGAAGATGATCTCACAGGCCCTCGAGCTGGCAAGCCTCAGCCCCAATGTGATGATCAAGGTCCCGGGAAGCAGGGAAGGGTATGAGGTCATCCGGTTTCTTACCTCCAAAGGAATTTCGACGAACAATACCCTCACTTTTGTTCTTTCCCAGTTAATGGCGTGTGCGAAAGCGGTCAAAGAAGGGCTGGAGATAGCGAAGCAGAACGGAGTCGATTTGACCCGGTGGAGGTCTGTTATCACCCATATGACCGCGCGCTATGGGGACCTGGGAGATCTTCGGAAAGAGGCGGACTCACTGAAAATCGACCTTTCCGAGGCGGATGTCCGGTGGGCAGAGATCGCCATCTTCAAAAAAGCCTATCGGCTTCTGAAGGAGAGGGGTTACCCGAGCAAGATGCTCATCTGCTCCATGAGGATGAGCCCGGAGATGGACGGTAAAAAACACTGCTGGCATTTAGAGAAATTAGCGGGCGGGGATATCGTTTTCACCTGCCCTCCCTCTTTTATCGAAGGGGCGTTCGAATATCTTGATGGAACGGAGTTTAAAGCTCAGATTGACGAGGAAATTCCAAAGGCTGTTCTCGATAGATTATTGCGAATTCCTTATTTCGAAAAGGGTTATGATGAGGATGGATTGACCCCTGACGAGTTTGTCTCTCATACCGCCATGATCGTCACTGCAAAGGAGTTTTCAAAAGCCACGGAAGAGATGGTTGATTTTATTGCGAAACGCTTGGCCGCCAAGTGTGGTTAACATTGGGGGATAAGATGATCATCGGAATTCCAAAAGAGATCAAAGCCGGAGAGAAGAGGGTGGCTATGACTCCCCAGGGAGTGGATGCCCTTGTCTCGCATCACCACAGAGTGCTGGTCGAAGAAGGCGCAGGAGCAGGAAGCGGTTTCTCTGATACAGAGTTTGAAAAAGCTGGGGCCACTCTCATCAAAATCGCCGGGGAGATATGGAATGAAGCTGATATGGTCGTCAAAGTAAAGGAGCCTCAGGAACAGGAGTTTCCTTTCCTGAAACCCGGAAAGATCCTGTTCACCTATCTCCACCTTGCGGCGAGCGAAGCTCTCACCCGGAGGTTACTGGAATCTCGCATCATCGGAATGGGTTATGAGACTGTGCAGGAACAGAACGGCTCGCTTCCTCTGCTCAGGCCGATGAGTGAGATCGCGGGAAGGGCTTCGGTCCTTGCCGGAGGCATGTGCCTGGAGGCGAAGTACGGGGGCAGGGGAGTCCTGCTCTGCGGGGCATCAGGCGTTCCTCCTGCGAAGGTGGTCATCTTTGGAGCAGGAGTGGCGGGGGCCAATGCCTGCAAAGTTGCCCTGGGCATGGGCGGCCGGGTCAGCATTTTTGATATCCAACCGGAAAGGCTCAGCTACCTCCACGACATTACACAGGGTCATATTGCCACCTTCATTTCAAACCGGATGACAATTGCCGAGGAGATTACGGATGCGGATCTGGTCATTGGCGCCGTGCTCATTCCGGGGGCCCAGGCTCCCAAGCTGGTAAGCCGGGAAATGGTCAAAAGGATGCGTCCCGGCTCTGTTATTGTGGATATCTCCGTGGATCAGGGCGGTTGTTTCGAAACCACTCGACCTACCACCCATGAGAATCCCACCTATATCGAAGAAGGGGTGGTCCATTATTGCGTGGCCAATATTCCCGGGGCTTACCCGAGAACCTCGACCTTTGCCCTCACCAATGCCACCTTCCCCTATATCCTGCAGATCGCAGATCTCGGGCTTGAGAAGGCGCTGGCTGAGAGCGAACCCTTGAGGCAAGGACTCAACCTCATCGATGGAAAGATTGTATGCAGTGGAGTGGCTCAAAGTTTCGGCATGGCCTGCATTGTCAACCCGTTCTCTTCCCATCCTTGAAAATTGCCCCCCGATATGATAAACGATGGACAATAGACTATGAACTATGAACAAAAAGTATGAGAAGGGGTTCATCGTTCATTGTTTAACGTTCATTGTTCCCAATGGGCTTCATAGCCGTAACCTAACCCACAGACAAAGGATAGAATTTTGGAAGATAAGAGATTGATCATCGCCATCGACGGGCCTTCCGGCGCTGGCAAGAGCACGGTCGGAAAAGAACTGGCAAAACGATTGGGTTATCTCTATATCGACACAGGAGCGATGTACCGCGCCGTGGCCCTGAAGATGAAAGAGAAGACCATCGAACCCGATGATGAAATGGCCCTCTCACAATTGGTCTCTTCGATCCATCTCTCTTTCATCACCGGCGGGAGAGAGAACCGTATTCTCTGCAATGGAGAGGACGTCACCCATGCCATCCGTTCCCCTGAGGTCAGCCGTTTCGCTTCGGATATTTCAAAGAGCGGGATCGTAAGAGAAGCCCTGGTCAGGATGCAGAGGGAGATGGGAAAGGAAGGAGGGGTGGTGCTGGAGGGGAGAGATATCGGAACGGTCGTCTTTCCTGATGCAGACTTAAAATTTTATTTAGATGCGGACCCGGAGGAAAGGGGAAGAAGGAGATTCAGAGAATTTTCGGAAAAGGGCGTGACGGTCGATTTCAAAGAGACGCTCAAGGAGGTGGTCGAGAGAGACCAAAATGATATGACACGATCTCTTTCTCCCCTTAAAAGGGCGGATGATGCGATCTTCGTTGATTCCACCTGCCGCTCAGTTGATGAGATCGTGGGAGAGATGTGCCGGATTGTTGCTGAGAAGAGGAGATGGGGTGAAATTGATTATCGCTAAATCGGCAGGATTTTGCTTTGGCGTCAAGCGGGCCATGGACATGGCCCGCTTGACGGCCCGAAAGTATCCTCACTCTCTTTATACGTTGGGGCCGCTCATCCATAATCCTCAAGCCGTAGAGCACTTAGAGGGGCTGGGGATCAGGGCGAGGGAGCGGGTAGAAGATATCTCCGGAGGGACGGTGATTCTCCGCTCCCACGGGGTTTCATTGAAAGATCTTGAGAAAGCAAAAAAGAGAGGACTCAAGATCATTGATGCCACCTGTCCCATCGTTAAGAAGGCCCATTTTTTTGCAAAGTTCCTCCGGCGGAGCGGTTATGCCCTGCTGATTGTTGGAGATGCGGATCATCCTGAGGTTGAAGCCATCCGGAGTTATCTTGACAGGGAGGTGGAGGTGGTTGAGAGGCCGGAAACTTTGAAACGACTGGGTCCATGGAAGAAGCTGGGAATCATTGCCCAGACCACACAGTCCTTTGAACTCTTTAAGGGGGTCGTGGCAGCCAGTTTGTCCAGGGCAAAAGAGGTAAGGGTGTTTAACACCATCTGTCATGCGACCACGATTCGACAGAAGGAAGCCGTGGAGATTGCGAAGAAGGTGGAATGCATGATTGTTACGGGGGGCTACAATAGCGGAAATACTCAGAGATTAGCTGGGATCTGTCGCCAGATCCAACCCCAGACTCATCATATTGAAATAGCTCAGGAATTGGACCAAAAATGGTTGAGAAAAAAAGAGAAAATCGGGCTTACTGCCGGAGCTTCCACGCCTTCTTGGATCATTAATGAGGTAGAGCGGGAGATCAGGCGGTTAAAAGGCCAGAAGACTTAAACCTAAATTGAGCGATTCATCCTATCTCACAAGGGGGGCAGAGATGCCTCAACCCCTTTTAGAATGCGATACGTTATAAATTTAGGGAATGGGCCTCGAACTTTCACCCAACGGGTGATGATTGGGCAGGCCTCATGGTTGATTCAATCCATCAAAGGTGATCGCTCTAAAAGGCTTTGCGGCCTCCCTGCCCCCCTTGTGAGGGATGAAAAGATCGCTCAATTTAGGTTAAGGGATTTGTAATTTCTTTATGAGTGTGGTATAAACTCTTGGATTGCTTGGAAAAGGGGGTTTTATTGGATGATTAAGAATGAATCAGCGCCTGCAATGGAAGAGCTAAAAGAAACTCCTCCCGGGGAAAGAGAGAGGGAAGAAGGAGCCAAGGATCTCCATCGCAGAGAAGAACCAGAAAGTTTTCAAACGCTTTATGAGGAGAGTTTTAAGGAGATAGCGGAGGGGCAGATCCTCAGGGGGACGGTCATCGAGATCACGCCGGATCATGTCACTGTGGACGTGGGCTATAAATGTGAAGGCCAGATCCCCATGGAGGAGTTCCTGAAGAGGAACAGGAAGCTGGATGTGAAGGTGGGAGACCGGGTTGACGTCCTCTTAGAAAAAAAGGATAGGGAGGGAGGGTTGCTCATCCTCTCAAAGGAAAAGGCAGATAAAGTCACTATCTGGAAAGATATCAGCCGATCCTCTCGTGAAGGCGAGGTGATTGAAGGAGAAATCGTTTCAAAAGTGAAAGGCGGGCTCTCCGTCGATATCGGCGGCATCCATGCCTTTCTTCCGGGATCTCAAATCGACTTGAAACCGGTTCATAATCTGGATGACCTGATCGGCCAGAGATTGACCTTTAAGGTAATCAAGTTCAACCGGAAGAGGAATAATATCGTCCTTTCCCGCCGGATTCTTCTCGAGGAGGGGAGAAAAGCTCAGAGGGGAGAGACGCTGAAGCAACTCAGAGAGGGAGAGATTGTTGAGGGGACGGTCAAGAACCTCACCGATTACGGAGCCTTCGTCGATTTAGGAGGACTGGATGGGCTTCTTCACATTACGGATATCAGTTGGGGAAGAGTCGGACATCCATCGGAGAAACTGACTGTGGGAGAGCGGATCAAGCTGAAAGTCCTCCACTTCGATCAGGAGAAGGAGAAGGTTTCGCTGGGATTGAAGCAGATCCTCCCGGACCCATGGAATTCCGCCCTTGAGGATTATCCAGTGGGGACGCGCATTCAGGGGAAAGTGGTCAATATCACGGATTATGGCGTCTTTGTCGAACTCGAGGAGGGAGTCGAAGGATTGGTTCATGTCTCTGAAATGACGTGGGGCAAAAAGATGAAACATCCTTCCAAGATCGTCCGGGCGGGCGACCTTGTGGAAATCATGGTTCTTGATTGCGATCCTGTGAAACGCAGGATCTCCCTTGGGATGAAACAGGTCGAGCCCAATCCCTGGGACCTCATTGCTGAAAGGTATCCTCCCGGAATCCGGGTGACTGGAAGGGTGAAGACGATCACCGATTTTGGGATCTTCATCGGATTCGGAGAAGGCGTGGACGGACTGGTTCATGTGTCGGAGATGTCGTGGACAAAGAAGATCAAACATCCGGCCGAGCTTTTTAAGAAGGGGCAGGAAATCGAGGCCATTGTTTTAAGCATCGATCCGAAAAACGAGCGTTTCTCCCTCGGGATCAAACAGTTGACCCCGGACCCCTGGAAAGAGGCGGCCCGGCGATACCGGAAGGGAGAGATGGTCAATGGAAGAGTGACCAATGTGACCGATTTCGGCGCCTTCATTGAACTCGAAGAAGGAATCGAGGGACTGGTCCATGTGTCCGAGATCAGCAGAGAGAAGGTGGAGAAACCTTCGGATGTGTTGAAGCAGGGAGAGAGGGTCTCTGCCATGGTCCTTCATGTCGATTCACAGGAGCGAAGGATCGGGCTCAGCCTGAAGGGGTTGAAGGAGAAGATGGAAAAGTCGGAGATTGAAAAATATATGTCGAATCAGGGGTCCACTTCAAACAGCCTCGGAGCCCTCATCCAGGAGGAGATCGAACGCCGCCGAGGAGAAGCTTCCAACAAGAAAGAAGGCGATTAACCCTCCAATAATCAATTATCAATGATCAATGACCATTGATAATTGACCATTGAGCATTGCGCATTGAATCCCCTTTAAACTTTTTTCACATAGATATCCCTCACCACTTCCCCATCCAGAGCGAGTGTCGTTTCTCCGATCTGAAGCACATAGGAAGGGTTCTTCTGATGCATCCGGAGAATGCTTCCGGGAACGATTCCCAGGACGCTCAGCCGATCAAGCCGCTGATGAGATCGGGGAGCGATAAAGACGATCCGGCCCTCCTCACCCAGTCCCAGCTCCTCAAGAGGGGTCACGAGGGGTTTCATCTCCTTTTTGAATTTGGCGCAACACTCTCCCCTCGGGATTGGCTTTCCATGGATGCAAGTGGGAGGATGGCCGAGAAAGGTACAGACGCTCTCCGTCACCCCGGGGCTCAGGATATGCTCTAATTTGCATGCCTCTTGCTCCACTTCCTCTTCGGACATCTCAAATATTTCTGAGAGGAGCCTTTCGGTCAAACGGTGGCGACGGATGATCTCCCTGGCCTTCTCCTCCCCGCGTTCCTTAAGAATCACCTGGTTGCCTTCCACATCAAAGAGGTCATCCCTGATCATCACGCGGAGAATCGATTTTGCTTCCAGGTCCTTCCCCGCCTCAAGGAGCTGGTCGAGATCGGAGATCCCTCTCTCCCTCAACGTCCAGATAAGTTCGAGGATCTCATCGATCCGCTCCTCCTCAATCTCTTTTCCGCCACCCCATCTCATTTGATGGGGTCCTCCGGGCCAATCCGAATTCCGGTTCATGGTTTCACCTTCCTCCATAAAGATTTGAAAAAATCGACCAAGGCAGAGCGTTCCTTATAGGAGTATCCGCAATGGGGGCAACAGAGGAGCCCGCAGTCCCTTGAGATGAGACAACCACCGCATTTCATCTCCGAATTGGAGAACTCTCCTCCGCAAAGAGGGCATTTAAAGTTAGGTTTCATCTTAATCCCAGCTTAGAATCAAATGTCAAAATCCAAATGTCAAATCAATGCCAAATGACTGAATGTCGAAAAATTTTTCATTTGAAATTCGAACTTCATTTGATGTTTGATCTTTGGCATTTGACATTTAAGTAAATCCGCTGAATTACAACCCTCCCCATTTATCGTTGCCTCAAAGCCTCATCCACCTAAGCAAAAAATTTAGCAAGCCTCCCATCCCAAAAGCAACGGGAAAGATTACGGCTGTGATCCAGAGGGTCTTTTTAAATCCTCTTTCTTTGATCATCATGAAGAACTGGGCAATGCAGGGGATGAAGAGAGTGATCGTCACCAGACTGACCAGAATCTGTCGGGGGTCGAGGAGCCCCTCCCTGGCGAGCATGAAAAGGCCGGCCGCTCCATAGTCTCTCCGGAGAAATCCGATGATGAACGCCTCTGTAGCTTTTGCAGGAAGCCCAAGGAAGTGGACGATCAGAGGGGTTGAAATCCGTTCGAGAAGAGCAAGCGCCTTTGTCTGATGCAGGATGAAGAGAAAGAGGGTGCCGAGGATGAAGAGGGGAACCGCCTCCTTAAGGTACCATTCGATCCGGGCAAGGGTTTTTACTACGATGTTTGAAATTTTAGGGATCCGCAGGGGTGGAAGCTCCAGGATGAAATCGGAACCCTCGCCGGGAAGGAGCCTGGCTGCCAAATATCCGACCATGACCAGAATGGCCGCGATGAAAAAAATCCAGGTAAGAAGATAAAAGATCGGAAGCCCTGAAAACATGCCGAGGATAACTCCAAGCTGGGCTGAGCAGGGCACTCCGAGCGCTAACAAGAGGGTGACGATGGTGCGATCCTTTTCGGTATCGAGGATCCGCGTCGTCATCGTAGCCATGGTATCGCAGCCGAGTCCAAGGACCATGGGCAGGACAGCCTTGCCATTCAGCCCCATCCTCTTAAAGATCTTATTGCTCATCACCGCCAGCCTCGGCAGATATCCCGAATCCTCCATCAATCCGAAGATGATGAAGAAGCAGCCCACAATGGGCAGGACGATGGCGATCGCATAGGTGAGGGCCATGGTGAGGATTCCGTAAGGGCCAACAAGGAGTTCCTGGAGGATGGGGATGGGAATGAATCGTTGGATGAGCCCGGTCAGGGGCGGAAGCAACCATTCTCCGAAGAGAGTTTCTTCCAGAAAATCGACGCTGATCTGGGCGCCGAAGACCCCGACAAACTGATAGGTAAGAAAGAGGACGAGGAGAAGGATGGGAATCCCCCAGAATGGATGGATCGTCAGGTTTCCGAGAGAGGCGGAGAATGTCCTGGGAATTGCATCCGGAGATGTTTTCACCATGGAAAGAATTTCGTCCACCCTCCGGAGACGGGCCTGATTGATCAGGTATCCGATGGGATCCCGAAAGGAAGCCTGGACTTCCTGTCGAATATTTTCGATCCGGGCGATCTCCTCTTGGGGCAGGTTTTGGTGGAGCCATTGGGCGAGACTTTCATCTCCTGAAAGAAGCATCAACGCAAGAGAGCGTTTGGAAATGGGGGTCTCGGGTAAAGAGGAGGCGATTCGGGAAACGCCATCCTCAATCGTTTCCGGGTAGGTGAGATCAGAAAAAGATACAGAACAGGACTGGAGGTTTTCCTTGATCTTTTCCAGCCCTTTTTTTCGGGTGGCCACAGCCTTGAGGGCCGGCATTCCCAGATGCTCGGAGAGTTTTTTAAGGTTGATGTCAATCCCCCTGCTTTTGGCTTCATCCCACATGTTGAGGACAGCGAGAAAGGGGAGCCCCATTTCCAGAAGTTGAAGGGAGATGAGGAGTCCTCTTCGAAGGTTTTTGGTGTCGATCACCTGAACCAGGTGGGCCGGAGGGCCATGGAGCAGGATGTCGCGCGTGACCTTCTCATCTTCCGATGTGGGGATAAGGGAATTGATGCCGGGGGTGTCAACAACCTGAAATTTTTTCCCTTTGGTGACCATGGCGCCGGTGGCTACTTCGACCGTTGTCCCGGGGTAATTGGAGACGATGACATATTTGCCCGTGAGATAATTGAAGATGACCGATTTTCCCACATTGGGATTCCCGATCAGGATGATCCTCAAGCCGTAAGAGTCTTTCGAGGTTGCCTCTCGTTTACAGGATTCCATCATCCCTTTCTCCTGTGGGAGGTTTTCTTATGAGCGCATGGACCGCAGTAGCCATAAAGTTCCATCCGGTGATGAAAGATTTTGAAGCCATGGCCTCTTGCGATCCGGTCCTGAAGGGATTCGAGTCCATCGTCTTCAAATTCGACGATCTTCCCACAGCCCAGGCAGATGAGATGGTCATGGTGGGTTCCCTCGTGGGTGGGTTCGTACCGGGTCTCTCCATCGGCAAATTTTCGCTCGGCGGCCAGACCCAGGCGGGTGAGAAGCTTAAGGGTCCGATAGACCGTGGTGTAACCGATCTTCGGATCCATCCTGGCCACCCGGGCATGGATCTCCGCAAGGCTCTTATGGCCGGTGGCGTTGAGGAAGATGTCAAGGATCTCGGCCCTCTGCCGGGTGGACTTGAGCCCCTCTTCGGAGATCAGGGTTTTAAATCGGTCGGGTTCCATGGTTGTCCTCTTTTTGAAATTGAATTTCAATTTCATTTTAAGGGATGGGTCTCTCTTTGTCAATACCCCGGGCCATTGACCCTGCCGTTGCACTCTGTTATTTATAAGAAATCTTACGATAAAACCTTTGCGGGTTGATAAAACCTTTCCTGACTTTTGTTAAAGGGAGGAGTCATTCCCCTCTTTGGCAAAGAGGGGGGAGGGGAGATTTCCTTAATGTGTCTGTGTCATCTGACACCTTTATTGTGTATTTGACAACGTTCAAGACATCGTTTACTGATTTTACGTTCAGGACATCGTTTACTATTACCCCAATTGAGTCAAAAGTTTTATAAAATCCCCTCTAACTCCCCTTTGCCAAAGGGGAGAACCCATGATCATCCCCCTTTGGAAAAGGGGGAATGAGGGGGA
>Ga0194126_10004915_pt1 | contig 20049 bp, 18 predicted proteins | sample TA2KigC150mmetaG_FD_148641 | JGI IMG/M metagenome (GOLD analysis project Ga0194126, IMG submission 148641) | Freshwater microbial communities from Lake Tanganyika, Tanzania - TA2015035 Kigoma Deep Cast 150m | ecosystem: Environmental > Aquatic > Freshwater > Lake | place: Tanzania: Lake... | reverse complement strand
TTTGAACCGTATTGAGCTGTCTTTCTCTCCCAACTCCTAACTCCGAACTACAGACTACAGGACAGCCACGGGGGCTGCCCCTTCTAAAGCACCCGGATGTTGAAATCGCCGTCAACAAACGGCAGCAGGGTCTTGATTTTCAGAATGGCGTCCGCGATGATGCCGAAGGCATCCCCGCTGTTAGCGGTGGCGTAGTATTTATATTTCACGCTGCCGAGCGATCCCCCGGTTGCCACATCGTCGCCGGTGAAAAATTTTCCATCCACGCCCGCATCAACGCCGACCGCAAGAATGCTCCCGGCGCCCCAGGTGCCGGCCTTGACGGAGCCGGCATTGCCGCTGATATGCCATATGGCGCCGAGCACGCTGCCCTTGACAGCTGCCTTGCCCAGGGTCAGGCCCTTGGGCGGAGCGCCCGTGCCGGTGAGCATCATCTCGCCCGCAAAGTCTCCGGTGATCGACAGGCTGCTGATCCACGGGGCCTGTATGCTGCTGCCCGGAAGGGCGGCAGTGAGTGAGACCTTGCCAAGCCCGTCAGTCGCAGTCAGGCTTCCGGTCAGCGTGACCGCTTTGGCCTTGATGTCTTTAAGCGAGCCTGCCACGTCGAGCTCGCCGAGCTGAACGCGGGTGCTTTTCAGCTTGGTTGAGATTGACAGGGATGAGCGCTCCGTGGTGCCGGTCAGCTCGATCCGGGCGATATCGATTTCATTGGCCTCGAAGGTGACATTGAGAACGCCGGGGCCTTTCAGGGTAACCGTCACCGGCGGGGCCGGCCCGAGCTTTGCAACGAACAGGTCATCCTTGGACTTGCGGCTGTTGTTCGTGCCGCCGTTATTGTCCCCGCCCCGGAAAGAAATGGAAGCCGCGTCGCCGGCCACGAAGGCATTGCCGCTTGCGTCGGCCGTGACGGCAAGGCCGCTGTCGATGTTCTCGCCGCCGAGGAATGTCGCCCAGGTCATGGCTCCGGCGGAGCTGAGCTGCGCGGCAAAGGCGTCGGTCATGCCTTTATAGCTGTTGGAAGGCTTTGTATTCTTTGATCCTCCCATGAAAAGGTTTGACGCTGTGCCGCCTGTTACGCAGACATTGCCGCTGCCGTCGACCGCTACCCCGAGCCCCCAGTCCGCGTACAGGCCGCCGAGATAGGTAGCCCACGAGAGCGCCCCGGCCGTCGTCAATTTGGCCGCAAACGCATCGGAGCCGCCCTTGGGCATGTTGTTGGCCCAGGCATTGTTGGAGCCGCCGGTAAAGCCGCCTTCAGTGTAGCCGGTCAGGTAGATGCTGTCCGAGCTGTCAATCGCAACACCGAATGCACAGTCCTCATACACACCCCCGAGATAGGTGGACCAGGCAAGCGCGCCGGCGGAAGAGACTCTAGCCAGAAAGCCGTCGTTATCGCCGCCCCGGTAGGTGTTGTTGCGTGCGCTGAAATCGTTCGACGCTGTTTCACCGGCAATATATACATTGCCCGAGCTGTCAAGCGCCACGCCATAGCCGCTGTCGAAATCGCTGCCGCCCAGATGCGTGCCCCAGGTCATGGCCCCGGCCGGTGTGAGCTTCACCACGAATGCATCGTCAGAGCCCCGCCGGTCGTTGTTCATGCCGTTGTCGTTTGACCCGCCGCGGAAGCTGTTCGACCTGGTCGAACCGGCTGCGTACGGGTTGCCGGAGCCGTCAAGGCTGATTGCATAGCCGTAGTCAGGCCCGGTTCCGCCAAGATAGGTCGACCACGAGAGCGCGCCATCGGCTGTCAGCTTTGCCGCGAAGGCGTCAAAGCCGCCTTTATGGCTGTTGTTTGCCGATGCATTGTTCGAACCGCCCCGGAGGCTGCCGGAAGATGTCAGGCCGGTGACATAGACGCTGCCTGCGCTGTCAACGGCAATGCCTGTGCCGTAATCATTGTCATCGCCGCCGAGGAATGTCGCCCACGTAAGCTCGCCATCGGCTGTCAGCTTTGCCGCGAAGGCGTCAAAGCCGCCCTTGTGGCTGTTGTTTGCCGATGCATTGTTTGATCCGCCCCGGAAGTTGCTTGAATAGGTCCGGCCGGTGACATAGATATTGCCGGAAGAATCATGCGCGATCCCGGCCAGCTCCAGGTCGTCCCCGGGGGCAGTCGATGTGCCGCCAAGCCGTGTTGCCCATACCTGCAGGGGATCGGCCGCAGCCCGGCATTCCCGTCCCCACGGGTGCGCTGCGGCAAACAGTATGCAGAGTGCAAGTGCGAAAAAATTTTTAATCATAAAAGCGCTCCCCAGGAAGTACATTTTTGCCTGTTGCCATGGTGATTTCTATCAGGGCAGGCACAGGGGCCTGCCCCTACAAATCCGAACATACGTGCAACCGGCCGGTCGCCCCTGCGGGGTAACCTTTGAACCTTGAACCTTGAACTTATTCAGCGGACAGTCTATACGGCCCGTCCGGCAGGCCGCGTGTCTGCGAGTGTATCGCCGAGAAATTGGCCTGTCTGGCCAGGCCGGGTGTCGGGTCTGAGACAGTGGAATTGAGCACCTGCGTAACAACAGCGTTAACGAGCATGCCGGCGAGCCCGCCGCCGCCGTCCCCGGAAGACGCTTCGGCAACCGAGGTTGAATCCCATAAAAGGGCGCCGGTTTTTACATCAACCAGCTTGAGCGTGGCCCGGACCTTGGTTACCGATTGTATGACCTGGTATTTCTGCCCCCATTCTTCAATGGTTATATACAGCACCGCGTCAGCCCCGATGTGCTCGCCGATTTTTTCCAGCGGGATACCGTTCATGTCTTCGGGTGTGGGCAGGCCGTTCTCTTTGAAGAAGTAGTCGATCATATAAACCGGGAAAACATAATAGCCCTTCTCGGCAAGCGGGCGCGTGATCGTGGACAGGTACACGTAGGGCGCATTGACTTCAATGGAGTTGTTAAGCGGCGGGATGACCACGATGGAGCGCGGCCTGCTTGTTTCAAAGGCCGTGTAGTCATACGGGGCCATTGTTGTTGCGCAGCCTGAAGTCATGACAACGCTGCACGCAAGCACTGCAAGCCACCGCCTGGTTGAGGGATTCATAGCTTTTTCTCCTCGCTGTGCCCGGCGCGTTTCATCATTCCCTCGATCAGGGTACGTGATTCGGGATACAGGTCCTGCTCCTGTTTGAAGGCGGCCTTTGACTGCGCATCCTTGCCCTCCAGCGCGTACAAAAAGCCCAGATGAGCGTAGATGCCGGGCGGAACTCTCTTGCCCGTTGCCGCGGCTTTTTGAATATCGGCGGTCAGTTTTTCGATCTGTGTTCCCGTATCCGCCGAGCCCGGCTTGATATAGGCGTTCTGAATCAACTGCTCATATTCGCCCCAATAATATAAGTCCTGCTGCCTGGCCGCGCACCCGGCTGTCACAAACAGGCTCACCAGCGCAAGCGCTGCCCATGTGTTTTTGTTCATAGGCTGTTATCCCTGTACCTTACGGTTGGATTTTCCAGGTGCCGTTTTCGATATCGCGCACCATGTTATTGACCGATTCCGTAATGGCAAAGTTCAATACTTTTCCGTTCAGGGTTGCGTCATAACCTGCGGTGCCGCCGGTGCCGAGAACTTCCCGGTTGCTCAGGGCATACTCGCCGGCGCCCTGGGTGGAGTACACGATTTGCGATGTCAGCACATCGACAACATTGAGCGACACTTTCGCGTAGGCCACCTGCGTTTTGCCTGCGCCCAGTATCCCGAACAGCTGCTGGTCGCCGCTTACCTTACGGCCGAATTCGGTAACATCGCCGGTTACCTTGTAGCGGGCGCCTTGAATGCTCTGCCGGGCCCCGAGGAATTTTGCTTCCTGCTCGTTTTGCTGAAGATTTTCGTGGTCCACAACGTTAAACCGGTTGGTCTGCTGCAAATGGGTTTTCAATATGGTTTGGGCCTGGCTGCCCAGCATGTCAGTGCCTGAAGAAAACAGCCCCTGCATGTACGTAGAGCGGTTCTGGAAGTTGCCGACCACCAGGGTTGTTTTCGGGCCATTGTAGGCTGTGCCATAGGATTCTACTTTTTCCGAGGCCACCACCCGGTGCGACTCTGTCGCGCATCCTGAAAACGCCATCATTGCAAGCAGCACTGCTGCCAGGCTCAAGCAGTTGAATGAATTACTCTTTAAGCTGTTCATGGAATCCTCCTTTTTAGAAATTCGTATCGTGCTGAATTGTTTGCTTGCTCAGTAAGCCATCATAAACAAGAACTGTGCACTTATTCAACAGATTATTTTCGATAGCCTTTTTTAAGATCATATTATTTACCTGCCCCCTTTGGTAATCTTTTATTGCCTGAACCCTTCAGCACCTCGTGAACTCAGGATTGAGAGATCTCGCAAGACTGAAATTATCTGTGAGGGCATGATTATTCCGCACTAACAGTTCTTATATAGGATTCGTATTGCGGGATAGTGCTGGGAAGATTTATTGCAAAAGGCAATACTATTGTCAAATTAATATGCAAGGATTCCGCAATGTGAAGGGGTTATACTGCGTCCATATATCATGGGTACGGTGTCACGACAGTAGTTTGTTGTGCAGGGCAGGCCGTGCCTGTATGCAGGGGGGAGATTTTTTGGTCCTGCCGGGGTGCTCTGTGCTGCGAATTCCCAACAATCAGGTTCGAACTGACAAAGAGACCGAAAGGGTTATTAAGCGTCTTATTCGGTGCTTTTCGATCTCAGCGACATAGCTTTGCGACTTATTTCTTCAAGGCTGGGTGTTTCATCCATATCCTGGCGCCACTTTGTATAATCAAAGGGCTCCCGCTGGATAAGCGCTATGAATCGTTCCGCCTCAATGTTTCCGAGCTGCTGCGTAAGGGCCTGCAGTCCCCTGGTTTTGATTTCAGTGTCGGTAATCATGTGATCATCTCCTTGATGAATCCGATCGGATCAGTGATTTTAATGGCATCGACAAGCATGGCTTTTTTGAGAATGCCGTCGTCCGTCGTTAAGAAATAGTCGGCTTTCGCAGCAATGGCGCAAGCAACATGCAGGGAATCGAGTTTTTTGAATCCCTTCGCATTGATTACTCGAGCGATTCGCAGCATCTCACTATCTTCCTGAACGTCGTTTGACGAGTATTTGCTCCACAGAGCAATCTGTTCTTTTCTCTCCGGGAAAGGGTTTAAGCCATTCTCGTAATCCAAAATGTATGACCACACAAGATCAACAGACCGAGCGCGAATCTCTTCCTGAACTCGTAACTTGTGCTTCTGATTCAAGGCGAATCCGGATATTCGACTGATCGTCGAACGGCCTGTTGAAACAACAGTTATCAAGATATATTTTCATGAGATCGGTTGTCTGCCTGGCGCGATGCTGCCGTTTAACTCACAGAACATACAGGGCTGCATTTTATAGGACGGCCTGACAATGCTTATTGCAGAAGATAATAATTTTGTCAAATTAATATACAAGGATTCCGCAATGTGAAGAGGTTATACTGCGTCCATATACCATAGATCCAGTTTCGCGCCAGTTGTTTGCTGTACAGGGCAGGCTGCAGCGACTGGAGGATCAAAACTCCCGGCTGCCGATTGAGCTGGGATACAAATGTGCACTTCGCTAAGCGTTCAATAATCGCCGTTGCAAAAGGGACTGCAGGTCACGACGGCCGTCAACAATCAGAAGAACGCACACGACATTTTTTATAACCCGATACACGATGCGATAGGGTTTAAAAAAAATCTCCCGGTATTCGCGAATCCCCAGGGCCAGTAATTCTTTAGGATAGACACCCCGTTCGGGGAATTCCGACAGGCTGGAAAACACTTTTTCAATCCGCGCTAAAACATAGTCGGCTTTTTGGAAGGAATCGTGGAGAGTGAAATGGTACAGTGCAATATAATTATAAAGCTCTTCGAGATCGCGAGCCGCGTCATTGGTGAGCAAAACCTTACATAGCATCATCGCGCATCATGCCCGTCGCGCAGCCGTCGTATCACGTCTTCAGCGGATGAAACCTTGCCTTCCTCAATCTGGCGCATCCCGAGGGCCAGAATCTTCAAGAGGGCCATTGTCTCCTGGGTTCGCTCATAACTCTCAATGTCCTGAACGACGACCTTGGCTTCCCCGTTCTGGGTGATGATCAACGGCTCCCGTTGCTGGCCCAATTCTTTGAAGATTTCAGCGGCATGGGCCTTTAAGTAGCTTATGGGTTTGATTTGTTGTGATAGTTTCATACGGACTCCTTTATTTGTATGATATGACCAAATATAGTCCATAAATGGTCTGCACGTCAAGTGTTACAAGGATTCACCCAACTCTTTTCGGAGCGTGGTCGCACGAGGAAGACCGGGCTAATCTCCGACTCTTCTTGAATGCCAATACCTGGTGCCCCAGTAATAATCGCTCAATTTTGAAATTGTCACGCCCTCTTTTTTTGAGACATGCAGGAAGGAATCATTGTCGATATACATACCGACATGTCTGAGTTTAGAGCCTGTTTTAAAGAACACCAGATCAGCCGGACGAAGTTCACTGCGCGCTACTTCAGTTCCGGTTTGAGCCTGAAGCTCGGTGGACCGGGGCAGCTCTATGCCCAGTTTTTCAAGGTAGGTAATATACACAAAGCCTGAGCAGTCGATCCCCTGCCTGCTCAGGCCGCCGAGCGCATAGCCTGTATCTTTCCACTGCCGGTGCTGAAGATGCAGCAGTTCTTTTACAGCCTTGGAATCGGATAAATCAACCCTTCCCGCAGGTGTGATGCTGTCTGCGGGTTTATGCTTAACCGGCAGGAGGCTGCAACCGGTTGCCGTAAGGGTTACAAGGAAAATTGCGGCGAACAGAACCGTTCTTTTCATACATTCTTCTCTTGATCAGTCCAGCAAAGCGGGTAGCTGCAGCTCTCAGGCCGATTGTTCAAAAATTATTTATTTACCCAGGGATACGGCAGTTTTCCGTTTGGGCCAAAGAATTGCTCCAGTTCTTCAGGGGTTCGTCGCTGGGCATTAAATTGTTTTGTATAGGTTTTTCCTGATGCCTTGGCAGCAATTGTTAAATTGATTGTTGTCCCGTAGTTATCGATTAAAAGCTTTCCAACGACAATCGAGGCCTTAGGCTTTTCAGCTGTAAGATCAAGTTGTCCATTGAAATTTGACAATGTATTTTCAGGTGCGTTTCTATGGCCACCAGCGTTGCTAATGGATGTAATGTCCACTTTGTAGTCTTCCCCGCTTACATTAGAAACAAGGAGGGTTACCAAGCCCTGTGCATCCAGATCACCCGGCCCCAACATAGCTAGCGCTCGCTGAATGTCGTATAGAACAGCAATGTTTTCCTTTATGTGTTCAACAACAGCTATAACTGCGACGTCTTCTTCAATCAAATAGCCGCCACCGTCATAATATTTCGTATACACCTTACGGCCATCAGGGCCGGTTTCAACGAGTGTTGTCATTGACATGGAGCAACCGGCCGTGGCGACCAGGAAAAAAAGTAAGAGGATAGCGAGTGGTTTGTTCATATTGCATTCTCCGTCATGAACGTTAAGGATGAGGGGCGCGGAGACATTTGGCCGCGTCTCTCTCAAGTCGGGTGTTCTCCGAAATCAAGTATCTTTTTTTGATTCGTCGGGAACTATAAAACCTATAGATCTCTTGCGGGGCTTTGGGTCTGGTGCCTCGACTAATTTTCGTATTTCCCGAACCAAGTCAAATAGTATGTGATCATGATCATTTACGCGCTTTTCAAGTTGTTCGACCTTGCGTGAAAGCTTGTCGTTTTTCATGACCATTTCACGCAGGCGTATAAATGTTCTCACAATAAAAACGCTCATCTTGTTGGCTTGCCTGGAATTTAAAACGTTTGCAGCCTGTAAAGCGCCATGCTCAGTAAAAACAAGAGGTGTTTTGCGGCGGCCTCCCCAACCGGAACTTGATGTCGCAAATTGCGATTTCAAGTTGTCGAATTCCTCTCTGGTCAGTTGAAACATAAAATCTTCAGGAAATTTATCGATATTTCTGCGTATTTGTTCGTTCAGGCGCCGTGTTTCAACGCCATAGAGGGCAGCCAGATCGGAGTCTATAATGACCCGTTCTCCACGGATGGTCACAATGATTTTTAAAATTTGTTTTTCAGGAAGAAACGTTATTGAACTTTTCGTCATGCTAAATCCTGTTTAATTTTTAGAAGGACAAAGCGAGCAGCTGCAAAAGCTCTAACCGTTTGTTAAGAGATTTCTATTTTTTTCGTGCGCCAAGCGCTGAACTCTTGCCGGAAATTATTTAAGTACAGCAACAAGACTGCAATGCCTGCAATATAATGAAAGCTTGAGATGATGAGAACAGCTGCAGCCACAAACAGCCATTTCTGTTTGAACACTTTGTAGTTCTGCCAAGCCCAATACAGTGGCAGAAACCAGGACTCAGTAACAGCGGCATAGTGACCCAAAGATTATATTGCTGTAGCGACTTTACTGTGTTGGTAATTTCTGCCGGGTTTTGTTCCTGGTTCTGTGACAAATCATTCAAAGTTGCAAGGAGCTCCAAAGAAGCATAGTGATTGATAATAATTGCTGCAACGCTAATTACCGACAGAAACAATGTTGTTTTTGTCACAACAATTTTAGAAAGGATATCTTTCATGTCTGACTCTTAACGACAAAGTTCACCCGCCGCAGCGGAGCGAAGGTCAGGTGTAGTGTCTGTGTACGCCCGGCATGGGCGTTAACGTATGGCGTGCAAGCCCCCTCTAGAGAAATCCGGTAAATGTTTGGATATAGCATTAGCAGAAGTATCCTCCGAAGGCAAGGGCGCAGTCGCAAGACAGAACGGGACGGGCGAATTATGCTACCGATCTCCCGATATCCTGCTACCCCCCGTTCTTCGTCGCCTGCGTCGGCAATGGCGATAGGCCGAGTTCTTTCAGAAACTCGTTGTGCTTCGCCGTTGACTCACGAATCTCCTGCTCGATCTCGACCAACTGCTTATGCGTAGCGGACAAGTCGATCTGCGGTTCCGGCTCAGCGGTGCTGACGTAGCGTGAGATGTTCAGGTTGTAGTCGTTCTCTTCGATCTCTGCCATCGTCACCCGCCGGGCGTACCGCTCCTCTTCCGTGCGGTGCTGGTAGGTATTGACGATTTTTTTGATATGCTCGGGGTTCATATAGTTCTGCCGCTTGCCCTTCTCAAAGTACTCGGCAGCGTTGATGATCAGCACGTCGTCGGGCTTCTTGCACTTCTTGAGCACGAGAATGCACACCGGAATTCCCGTCGAGTAGAACAGATTCGCCGGCAGTCCGATCACCGTGTCGATGTGGCCGTCGTTGAGCAGTTTTCTGCGGATCGCCGCCTCCGTGCCACCGCGGAACAACACGCCATGGGGCAGGATGATCGCCATAACGCCCGCATCTTTGAGGTAGTGAAACCCGTGCAGCAGAAAGGCGAAGTCGGCCGCGCTCTTTGGCGCAAGCCCGTGGTTTTTGAAGCGCATGTCTTCGCCGAGGGCTTCGTTCGGGTCCCAGCGGTAGCTGAACGGCGGATTGGCGACTACCGCGTCGAACGTCGGTTTCTTCGCCGGGTTCTGCTCACGGAGCATGTCCCAGTCGTTGGTCAGCGTATCGCCATGGTAGATCTCGAACTCCGAATCCTTTACCCCATGCAGCAGCATGTTCATGCGGGCCAGGTTGTAGGTCGTGATGTTCTTCTCCTGACCGTAGATCATGCCGACGCTGCCCCCGGTGCTGACCACGTGGCGGCGAACGTTCAAGAGCAGCGAGCCCGACCCGCAGGCAAAGTCCAGCACGCTTGTCAGCTTCTTCCGCGGGCCGGCTTCGGGGTTCTGCCCGTCGAGGGTGACGATGGCGGACAGGATGTCGCTGATGCGCTGGGGCGTGTAGAACTCCCCCGCCTTCTTGCCCGACCCGGCGGCGAATTGCCCGATCAGGTATTCGTAGGCGTCGCCCAGCGAGTCGGAATCGGTTGAGAACTCGGCCAGCCCCTCGGCTATTTTTTGGATGATCGTGCAAAGTTTATCGTTGCGGGTCTGATAGGTCTTGCCCAGCTTCTCCGAGCCGAGGTTGATCTCCGAGAACAGCCCGGAGAAGGTGCTTTCGAATGATTCATTCTCGATGTACTTGAACCCCTCCTGCAGCGTATTCAGCAGTTCCCCGTGCTGCGTCCGAGCCATGTGGGCGATATTCGCCCACAGATGCTGTGGCTTAATGACATAGTGGGCCTTGCGGCGCATCTGTTTTTCGAACGGGGCGATCTCGCCGGGGTTGTCGTCATACCACACCGACAGCGGCGTCCGGCCGCCGTTGCCCACTGCATCCGGGTCGGGATAGTCCCGCCCCAGTTCCTTCTTCGTTGCCTGCTCGTAATTGTCCGACAGATAGCGCAGGAACAAAAACGCCAGCATGTAATCGCGGAAGTCGTCTGCGTTCATCGCCCCACGCAGTTGATCGGCGATGTTCCAGAGGGTTTTGCCCAGTTGTTTTTGGTTGTTTTCGGTCATGGTTGATTCGCTTTCGTTGTTTCCTTCAATAGTCGGTCCAGCATTCCGCCTGGCGTGACATGGGGAGTGAACAACGTGTCGGCGTGTTCGATAACAAACCGGTTGCGCGCCTCCGCCGCCGCCAGATTTCCCGAAACATCACGCATTTCCAGGATTAGCATCCGGTTCTCTTCGAGCGCGTTGCGCACGCCCGGCGCAAAGGCCGAATCCTCAATGCCCCACGCCGGGCAGGCAATCACCCGCCGACCGTTCTTCAACAGCCAGTCCAGGGTCTCCTTCTCTTGCGGCGAATGCCAACCGCCGAAATAAACATCAGCCTCGGGCATTTGTATGGGAGCCTTCGATGTCGCCCGTGCCGCCCGGCTGCACAGCACCCCCAATTTTTCCCCATTCCACAATGCCGGATTGCCGATGCCCCGCAAACCGCCGCCGAAATCCTGCACGCAGCGCCACGGGTTCATGCGGATATATTCGGCGATGCGCTGCTCCGCCTCCACCGAACGCACAATCATCTCATAATAATTGCGATGCCAGAGGGGGGCGAGGCGGGCGGCATCGGCTGCGCGAGAGGGGGCGAGGCAGGCCTCGCCCCTACGCCGCTGCCGTACGGGCGACACCTGTGTCGCCCTGTTTGCCGCCCCTTCCTGCGCCCGATTCCATTCCCGCGACACCGCCGCCTTGAACCCGCCGATCACATCGCCCAACCGCAACGCACCCTTTTGCATATAAACCAATGCATGAAAATGATCCGGCATAATCACCCATTCGCCCCAGCGCATCCCCGGGCATTTTTCCTCCGTGATCCGCAACCGCTCCTCAATGAGCTCCCGTACGGGCGCAGCCTGAGTCGCCCCAAAAGGCGCACAACCGCAGGCGGCAATCGACTCCCGATGCGCGCAGATCGTCACAAAATACACCCCGCCCCCGGCATAATCATGGCTCGGCAGCCGGATGCTCCTGCGACCTGTCCGCCGAAGCCCTGGCGAAGGAGGATGATGCAATGCCGGATCGTACGTCATGACCTACTGCCCCTCCGGCGCGGGGAAAAGCTGCTGCATCAGGCCGCGCTTGTGTTGCTTGAGGGCTTCGATATACGCCGCCTGCGCGGCGATCAGGGTGTCGAGGGCGGTGAGACAGTCGGCGATGCGGTGTTGCTCCTCCATGTAGCGTGAAATAGGCACAGGTATAGTCTTCAGTTTCGCCAGAGTAAGCTTTGACGGCGCGTTGCCGGTTACGTAGTCGCCGACGTCAATCATCGTTAAGTAGTTCACAAGAAGAATGTCGATTACGCCCGACGGCTTGAGGACGTGAGCATGATTGTTGACCCAGTATTGGCCCTCAGCAATGAATGCGGTTTCTTCAAATGCCTTCCACTTCGCACCATCTTCACCAACCAGCACAAGTCGCTCATCGAAAATGTAATCATCCACGAAATCGACCACGCCGCTTGCGCCATAGTACGGATATGGTCCTGGAGTTCTGTCATTGCTTGATATTGGGACTCTCCGGTTATTCAAGATTTCACAGATGTCTCCAAGCTCTTTTTCCTCCCACTCTCTTTTGTCCCGGAACTCCGGAAAGCGCAGCCTGGGCTTGGTTTCGCCGGGTTGGGGGAAGAGTTGCTCCATGAGGCCGCGCTTGTGGTCGCGCAAGGCCGCCAGCATCCGCCCCTCGGCAGCGATCAGCCCGTCCAGCGAATCCAGACAATCGGCGATCTTTTGTTGTTCCTTTATCGGGGGGATTGGAACCCCAATCCGTGCGAAGTTCTCATAAAAAAGATAGCTGCGTATCCCTCCCTCAACATGGTTGTTTACGGACTTCTCGAATTCACTCGTTCCGAAAAAGTTCAGCAAAAACTGGTCATCAACGTCCGGTCTTGCTTTGAAACAAACATACAAAGAGCTAATGATGATGTTGTCCAAATCGCCGCTATAGCCGATAGAACCAACATTGATTCGAGCGGGGTTATAGGCGAATGTTTTCGGCCCAATGAGCTTGTAGAGCGCGATATCGTAGCCCCGCTTTTCGCTGTCCATTCCTTCAAATTGCTCTGATTGCGGGGTAAAACCGGTTTTGTTGCTAATCGAAAAGACTGGGTAGCCCTTGCCTTCCTTATTTCTTTTATCGGTCTTGGTGGTGATATCGCCAAGGGTCAAGTTCTCCCACCCCGGAGCAGCCCGAAATTCCGGAAACCGCAGTTTCGGCGTCAATGGGCGTTTGCTGTTCTTCTTCATCGTTAACGACTTACTGCTCATACGCATTCAATCCCGAGATCGTCCGGCCGGAGGTGCTCTCTTTCATGCGTTTTCCAGTTTTCTGGGATTCTTCAACGCCTTCTTTTCTTCTGAAGTCAGGCGGCGCTCGACCTTTTTAACATCCTCGGCGGGCGGTAAACTTTCGGGCCGGATGCCCCGGCTGAGCAGCGTGTCGCGTACGGCCTGGTTGTTGGTGACGTGCTCCGTGGAGATTTGCGGCTCGCTTCGCATCTGGTGTTCGCGGGCATTGTGGATGGTGATTTCGGTGGCGAAGTCCTTGGCCTTGAGAATGATCGTAGGGGCGAAGTCCGCCAGCGGGCGGGAGTCGGGCACGCGCCACTGGGCCTTCATTGCCTGAGTGCTCTTGCTGAAAAGGGCCTGATCGCCTTTGCTGCGGATCAGGGCAAAGTTCTGGTTGCCCCCGGTTTGCTCGAAGATGACCGTGGAAAGTTCTTTTTCGGTATCGGAGAGTTTTTTACGTGCGGAAACCCGCTCGGCCTCCAGCAGGCGCTGCTCAATCAGTTCGGCCCGGCGGGTCTGAATCGCGAAATACGTCTGGGCGAAGGCGATTTCCGGCTTCCTGGGGTCGCCATTCTGGGCAATGAGATAGCAGGCGTAGCGGGTGAGCATGACGTCGTCGATCTCTCGTTGCCCTCCTTTGCCCAGCTCGATCATTTTCCCGACGTCGGCAAAATGATCGGCGACGGTGTGGCCGGAGACCTCGCAGGCGGTCTTTGCCTTGGCTATGACAGTCAGGAAGTTGTCCCATTTGGCATAGCCCAGCAGAAACTGGAGATCGCGAGCGAGCCAGTACTCAATGCCGCCTTCGGTCTGCTGGGCATGGCATTCGAATGTTTCGGTCATTGCTTGAATTTGATTGGATTCCATTCAGGCGTCTCCCCTTTGTGTCTTCTCGTACTTTTCGTGGTATATCGCTTCACTCATACGCATTCAATCCCGAGATCGTCCGGCCGCCGGCGCGTTTCTTCAGCAGCGGCACCAGGTCGTCCATCAGTGCCAGTTCCTTTTCGCGGCGCTCGCGCCAGCCGAGGTACAAGGGGCCCATCAGATCGGTGAGCTGCTCGCCGTCAAAGATCATGCGGTCAAGAATGGCGTTCACAAAGGTTTGCAGCGCCCCGTTCGTCAGGCCGTGCTTGTCGGCGACGTCGGCGAGTTCGGCGGCATGGCGCTCGTCTTTGAAGCGCTGATAGCCGTTGCGGACCTCTTCCTCGGTGAGGGGTTTGCCGGTTTCGAGGGTGCGGACGTATGCGGTGATCTCGTCGAGTTCGTCCATGAACTTGGCGTCGGAGCGGATAAGGCGGATGAGTTGCTCGCGGTTCATCTCCTGCTTGTCAGGCGTCTGGCCGCTGAAGCGGGCAATGAGGTTCATGATATAGTCGTAGTCGATATCGGCCGAGGCGAAGAGGACGAACTCGAAGTCGAGCTGGTTAATCGCGTCACTGCCATACTCCGTATCCGGGGTCTCGTGGGCCTGGTAGTCAGATCCGGGCGTGTCGCCGCCGGTCTTGTCCTGTTTGGCTTTAAGGCGTTTGGCGGTTTCGAGATAGACGCCGCGGAATGCGAGAGCGTCGTTTTTGGAGAGGGTCTGCTCGATTTCCCGGCGCTGCTCGTCGGTAAGGTCGGTGTATTGGTCGAGCTGGGTAGTGAGGCGCTGGACCTCTTTGAACTGCTTGACGAAGGCGACGCGGGCAGCGTCGCCCTTGAGGTTAAGGACGGCTTCGGGGCGCGGGTCGAGCCCCTGGGACTGGAGGAAGTCGTCCAGTTCCTGCCGGGCGGCTTTGAGCTGTTCGATCACCACGGGGGCCTTGTCGACAAGCCAGATTTCCTTCGCCTGATCGGCTCGTGCGCCGGAAAACAGGGTGATAGCTTCATCGACGTTGCCCTGCTGGCCGCGGAAGTCGAGGATGTGGCCGTAGGGCTTGGCGGCGTTGAGGACGCGATTGGTGCGGGAGAAGGCCTGGATGAGGCCGTGGTGCTTGAGGTTTTTATCGACGTAGAGGGTGTTGAGGTATTTGGCGTCGAAGCCGGTCAGAAGCATATCGACAACGATGGTGATGTCGATCTTCTCCGCGCCTTTCCTGGGGAGGTCGCGGTTGGGGTATTGCTGGTCCTTAATGCGTTTCTGGACGTCCTGGTAGTAGGCGTCGAACTCGCCGATGGCGTGATTGGTGGCATAGCGGGTGTTGTAGTCGGCGATGATGGCCTTGAGGGCTGCCTTTTTCTTGTCCGGTTCCTGCTGGTTGTCTTCGAGTTCCTGGGGCAGGTCTTCCTGGAGCTGCTTGACGTCGGGGTTGCCTTCGGCGGGCGGGGAGAAGACGGCAGCGATCTTGAGCGGGATGAAGTCGGGATCGGCGGCATGGTGCTCGGTCTGGACCTGCTTGAAAAGCTCGTAATACTCGATGGCGTCGTTGATCGAGGCAGTGGCGAAAAGCGCGTTGAAGCGGTGTTCGCCGGTGGCGGCGGTGTGCTTGGCCAGGATGGCTTCGATCACGGCGCGCTTGGCGAGGGTTTCTCCGGGCTTGGGCGGGTTTTCGCCGTCGGGCTTGAAGTAATCTACGTGAAAGCGCAGGACGTTTTTATCTTCGATGGCGTGGGTAATGGTGTAGGCGTGCAGTTCGTTCTGGAAAAGGTCTTGAGTGGTGCGCAGCGTCTGAACGTCGTCTTCAATCTGCCGGGCGGTGGCGTTTTCGGTAAAGATCGGCGTGCCAGTGAAGCCGAAGAGTTGGGCCTTGGGGAAGAAATTCTTGATGGTCTGATGGGTCTGGCCGAACTGGGAGCGGTGGCACTCGTCGAAGATGAAGACCATGCGCTGGTCGCGGAGCGGTTCGAGGCGCTGTTTGAAGGTGGCCTTGCCGTTCTTCTTGTCGGACTTGTTATATTTGCTGGTTTCGTCGAGAGCGAGGCCGAGCTTCTGGATGGTGGTGACGATGACCTTGTCGGCGTAGTTGTCGGAAATGAGGCGGCGAACAAGCGCGGCGGTGTTGGTGTTTTCCTCGACGCAGCCCTCCTGGAAGCGGTTGAACTCTTCACGGGTCTGGCGATCGAGGTCCTTGCGGTCGACGACGAAGAGGCACTTGTGGATGTCAGGGTTAAGCTTGAGAAGCGTTGAGGCCTTGAAGGAGGTCAGCGTCTTGCCGGAACCGGTAGTGTGCCAGATGTAGCCGTTGCCGCGGTTTTCGCGGATGCACTGGTCGATGGCCTTGACAGCGTACACCTGATAAGGGCGCATCATGAGCATCTTCTGCTCGGAGGCGACGAGCACCATGTAGCGGCTGATGGTCGTGCCGAGCGTACACTTGGGCAGAAAGGACTCGGCGAAGTCGTCGAGACGGGTGATCTTGGTGTTGTCTTCGGCGGCGTGCTGATAGATGGGCAGGAAGTTTTCAGCGGCGTCGAAGGCGAAGTGGCGGTCGTTGTTGTTGGCGAAGTAGCAGGTCTCGGTCTGGTTGGAGACGATGAAGAGCTGGACGAAGCAGAGAAGGGTTTTGGTATAGCCGTTGCCGGGGTCTTTTTTGTAGTCGACGATCTGCTGCATGGCCCGGCGGGGGCTGATACCGAGGGTCTTGAGCTCGATCTGGACGGCAGGGATGCCGTTGATCAGAAGCATCACGTCGTAGCGCTGAAAACTGTAGTCGGTGTTGATGCGGAGCTGGTTGACGATCTCGAAAGTGTTTTTGCACCAGTCCTTGATGTTGACGAGGGTGTAGTTGAGCGGGGTGCCGTCGTCGCGGGTAAAGCTGTTGATCTCGCGAAGCAGGGTCGCAGCGGCGAAGACGTCGGGTGTGACAATCTCGTCGAGGAGGCGCTTGAATTCGCCGTCGGTGAGCTGGACTCGGTTAAGGGCCTGGAAGTGTTGGCGGAAGTTGCTTTCGAGGGCGGCTCGGTCACGGATGTCGGGGCGGTGACAGTATTTGAGATCTTTCAGTTTGCCGATCAGTGCTTGTTCGAGTGATTGTTCGGTCATGATCGACTCTCCGGGATCTCATTTTTCTCGGCGCCTGCTGAAAGCTTCTGACTGCTCGCCGTAGATGTGCTGCAAATATCTGCCGGGATTTTTACGGTGCAAACCGGGTTAGGCAAATTATGTATCTTTGCCATATTCAGACGTTTTCTGGTGAACATAAAACAAATTTGTCAAAAAGAAAAGGCGAAAAGGCAGGCAGCGCGGCGGGCTGATGGTGCTCAGGGCGTTTTCTCAAGCCCGGAATTTTTAAAAAAGCAATTTCTTCGGGTTTAGCCCAAAACCCGTGATGAGGTTTTGTGAACCTTTATCGAGCCACTGTTTTAAAAACGCTTCTTTAAACTGACTGTCGACATTTTGCTGCAGGCCGCAATCCCTGAGTATGAGTTCCATGGAAATGCAAAGATCGCGCCTGCTAATCATGGCAAGTGCCTGTATAGCGGCTTTGTCTGCCGTGCAAAATTTAGGCTCACCGATGCTGCCGGAGTAAAGCAGGGCTATGGCTTCTGCTTCCCCGGCGTCAAGACCCTTTATAAATACTGTATCAAACACATTTTCAAGGGCCGCCATCTCTTCAACTGTTGCGATAGCCTCTTTAATTGCGCCGGTTTTAATAAGCTCGGGCAGGTTGATCGGACTGGGTATGCCGCCTTCGGTATTGGAATAAAAAAAGGCTTCGTCACGGGCAACGGTGGCAGGCACAATTACCTCGACTCTGCTTATCAGGTGCCCCCAGACGCCAAGCTTATATAACTCTATTATGATATTCGCATCAAAGAGTATGTATTTCGGCATTGTAGCTGTCGCTGTCGTCAAGACCGTATTCCTGAAGCACCGTATCAAGATCAAACAGACTGGTATCAAGAAGGTGCGCCAGCTTCATCTTTGAAAGGTTACCCTTTTGATACGCAATAAATGCAAGCCTGACGAAAGGTTCGGAAAATTTCGGAGGGGACCACCAGGAAGCACCCATGGTAGAACGGTCATGGGCCTTAAATTGCTCACTCCGTTTCAGTTCATCAACTACTACCTGAGACAATTTCCCGAGTTTTACTAAGCGGTAAAGAAGCGCATCCGTTGAAACATCAAATTTTCGTGCAATGTCTACCAGATCCATATAGGTGATCTTTCCCTCTTTGACCCGGTCCTCAAAAGCAAATTTCAGGGCATCGGCCGGGAGCAAAAGCCAGGAAGCAAAAGCATTGGCCAGTTTTTCAATTTTTTCCCAGAGTTCTTTATCCTCGCGCAGCACACTGGGCGGAATACTTTTCCAGGTGATGAGGTGAAAAAGCTCATGTGCAAAATTATAATTTCTGCGCCATGGCGCCTCCCTGCTGTTCATTAATATGGCAGGACCAAAATCGCCAATGGTCGTTGCAGCCGAACCTTCCTCAAGCTCTTTGTATAAAATTTTTATTCCATACCGGTCCTGCAAAGTCTTTTCAAGTACTCTGGCGGGGATCTCTCCCAGATGTAAGCTGTTGTGAACAGTGTCGGCAAAACGCTCGGCTTCTTTGTAATTGATTGTGCGCGGGGATGCATCCATTTGTGGCAATGGGTGATAACTGATTTGTTCGCCACTTAATTTTTCAAGCATGTCATAATCTTCGCAAAACTTGTTAAAGATTTGCTCTATTGCGGCCTTGTTCGCTGATGGCTCCTGTCGCCACAAAACCGGCTGCGGTTCTGCAGGCTCAACAAAAGCAAGCAGGTCGCTCATATCGACATGCAGAATTTTAGCTATTTTTGCCAGCTCCCATGCCTTGACTTCTCGCTTGTCCTGTTCAATCTGCGAGATTGTCTCCGAACTGGCAAAACCCAATTTTTCGGCGAGGTCCTTTTGTGTTATGCCTATGCGGTCTCTGTACGACCGAATTTTAGCGCCGATTTTAAACATCTTGCGGGTATCCATGCAGCCCCCAAATTCAAAATAATCTTCTTTGATAATAATTTTATAGCCAATTTCAGAAAAAAATTCAAGTAAATCTTGAATATATATTTTCGGGAACCTTTATTTGTTTTTAATTTTATATAGTATAATATAAAAAACTATTTTTTTTATGTTTTTTGTTAGCAATAAAGGCAAATTTCACAGCAGGCGATTTTTGTGCAAGGCAGCTGCTCTTTGAAGTGCGGTCAGCTCAATTGTTGCGACAGTGTAGCAACAATCTCGTTTTCGTGAACCGTCTCGGCAAATTTCATCGCCGTATACGGCACATTTCAACAATTGTTTTCTCCCGCTGAGGCGCAGCGGCGCGGAGGGGTATGAATAACCGGGCAACCACAGGGGGTTGCCCCTACGGTTGTAACTTTGAACCCTTAAACCTTGAACTGCCTTTTACTCCCAACTCCGAACGCTATACTCCGAACCAGCGGGCGCCACAGGGGGCTGCCTCTACGGCTGCTGCAGCACGGACTCAACCGTATCGGCGATGCGCCCGGCAGCGCCGCTGTTTTCGCGGATGACCGCGCGGGCTTGAGCGCCGGTAGCGGCGCGCTGGTCAGGGGAGCCAAGCAGTGTGCGCAGTGTGCCGGCTAGGGCGGCTCTGTCGGCAACCTGGAAGGCGGCCTGCTGTTCGCAGAGGATGCGGGCGATTTGTTTGAAGTTTTGCATATGCGGTCCGAACACGACCGGCTTGCCTGCCGCAGCCGGCTCAAGCGGGTTGTGGCCGCCGATGCCTTCAATAAGGCTTCCGCCGATAACGATAACCGTGCCGATCGCATAGACACGGACAAGCTCGCCGATGGTGTCGAGCAGAATAACAGGTTCATCTGTGCGCACGGCACCATTGGTCAAGGCGGTGCGGCGCGCGAAGGCAAGGCCGCAGGCGGTTATTGTCTCAGCTGCTTCGTCGAAGCGCGCGGGGTGGCGCGGCGCCAGCAGCAGCACCAGATCGGGGACTTCTTTTCGCAGCTCGATAAATGTTTCGATCACCTGCTGTTCTTCGCCGCGATGCGTGCTGCCGGCAATCAAAAGGGGCTGCTGCGGGCCAAGTCCGAACAGGCTGCGCATTTCCTGCTGTTCCCCGGAAGACACATCCGGCACGCTCAAGTCAAACTTGATATTGCCGCATACGCTGACGCGGCCCGCAGGTGCGCCGATCGCTTTGATTCGTTCGGCATCGGCGCTGCTTTGCATGCACAAACGGCTGACGAGGGCGAGCACACGGCCAAAGAAGAACCGCAGCGCGCGGTAGCGCGGAAACGATCTCTCGGAGATGCGGCCGCTGACAATCAGGATCGGCACGCCCTTTTTGTGAAGGGCCAGGTACAGGTTGGGCCAGATCTCGGTTTCGAGTGCGATAAACAGCGCGGGCTGGATGCAGCGCACTGCGCAGGTGACAACAGGCGGCAGGTCAAACGGGA
>Ga0194126_10004910_pt1 | contig 20060 bp, 13 predicted proteins | sample TA2KigC150mmetaG_FD_148641 | JGI IMG/M metagenome (GOLD analysis project Ga0194126, IMG submission 148641) | Freshwater microbial communities from Lake Tanganyika, Tanzania - TA2015035 Kigoma Deep Cast 150m | ecosystem: Environmental > Aquatic > Freshwater > Lake | place: Tanzania: Lake... | reverse complement strand
CGCTGATGTGCTTATCATTGTTCCAGATATAATCTTCATAAGCCTCATCAGAGAAAATCCATAAATCCTTCCGTTTGGCGAAATCCAGAATCCGCCGCAGATTGTCTTCTAACAACAGCATTCCAGTCGGGTTGGAAGGCGTATTCAGATATATTCCAGCCGTATTCGCCGAACAAAGACTCTCCAATAAGGCAGCCGCGTCGCTCGCTGGATCTTCGTGGAGAACATCGAAGAATGGGACTTCGACCAGACGGACTTGGGCGGCGTCGGCGACCTGCCGCAGAATAGACCAGTAAGGCGCCGGCGTCAGGATTTCACTGCCTGGCTCGCACAGATGCGAAAATACCGCATAAAGCCCGCCGGTCGCGCCGGCTGTAATTTGCACCGCATCGATGCCATCCGCCGGCAGGCGATTCCGTTGGATGACTTTTTGTAATATCCGCTCTCTTAAATGCGGATCGCCGTAAGTGTCATTATAGCGGTTGAGGCTGGAGAATATCTGCTTTTCATCTTCAGCCTCGACGAGCATAAGATTAGGGAACGGCAGATGCGTATCGCCAATATGCAGCGCGATAATATCCTGCCCACGCGCGGCGCGCTTAACCGCTTCGACTTCAATTTTATTCCACACCGTCGGCGGCAGTTTCACCGGCGGTAACTGTAAAGGAGAAGGCATTTGTTAAGTCGGAAAGTAAGAAAATTGGAAAGTCGAAAAAATGACATATCGTTTTTATGTTTAGTCTATTAGATTGTCCATCATCCGCTAGCTAATCCACTATTTCATTAAAACAACCTTCTGTCTGAAATTATAACCACCTACATTTATGTGAGTTATGTAGATACCCGTCGGGAGGTCCGATAAATCAAAGGCAAATGCTCTATCATTACTTAATTTTTCGGTATGCTGCACCAATCGCCCGTTCAAGTCGAAAATCTTCACCTGCCCGACCATTCTCAAATCAAGTTGCGCGTCATTATAAACGATATTCAGTCCGCCGTTAGTTGGATTAGGATATAGAACTGGTCGTATTTCAATATTCTGAAAATCTGCTTTTTCAGTTTCGACGAGGTTGCCGACTGCCAGGCGCACATCGTCGATAAACCAGCCGGACATTTCCACGGCTTCTTGCGGCGTCGAAGTTCGCCAGCGCAGACGCGTCGGCGGAGAGTTATCCCGGCTAAAATCGTCCAAGACCACAGCGCACTGCTCCCACCAATCCTGCTTGCCTTCGCATCTTTGTAATTCAATCCAATCCTGTCCGTTATTTAGGCTTATTTCGACCGCGCCATATTCGCCAGCCTCGATGTCGAACGAGTGTCGCTCCCAAAAGGTCAGCCTGGCGCGCCCAAAACCGGCTAAAAACCAGTTCTCATCCAACATCGCCAAGGCTTGCCGCGGAACAGTTGGGTTGTCGATAGCACGGTCGTGCAGCGATCTTCGGCCTGTTCTGGCATCGGTGGAGTCGCAATACCAACCTTCCAACCGCCAACGCCGCACGCCGAATTCAAAGCCATCGATGAGCGCTTCCGGCCGGATGGTAAAGGCGCCGAAGCCACTGCGAAAAGCGTTGCGCGCTTGCGACGCATCGACCGCCATCCAGTTGTAGCGCAAGGTTTGGTCCATCGCCGCCAACCAGCTCAACCGGCCTATAAAGAACGTGCTGTCGTGCGGCTGCGGACGCAGCCTTGCCGCGCCGACAAGTTCCATATCCCGCCGATAGCAATGTATCCAAACTTCCGCTACCGCGATATTATCGACGGTTCGCGCCCCGACTAATATTTCGCCTTCCGGGAACGGTGAATCCGGCAATGAATCAGTTGCGACAAAGTGTGGTGGGATCCGGTCCGGACCGACAAAAAAGCGATGACATTCATCCGGCGCCTCGAAAGGATGCCTGGTCACGATATTGTAAGTGTCGGCAGCCATTAGATAGTAAGATACCCAGCCCTCTTGGTTGGGCGCAGGCAGCGCCGCCTGCCAAATACTATTTCGCTCATCATAACGCAAATAAATCGTGTCGAAATTCTGCTCATCCAGCACATAAATTAGCGCTGATGAGGCTGAATCGAGCGGTAACGCCGATAAGATTGTCGCTGTCACTAACCGTTCAGAATGGATGTCTTCCGTATCCAGCAAGGATTGGTGGGATATAACCGGGCGCTGCCAGCCGTGAGGCTGAATACCCCGTCTTTCGCATTCAGCGATAATACAGCTGCGAAATTGTCCGCGCGCCAGACTGAAGTCTGCTTCCAATAGCGCCAAAGCCGCTTCCGGCACAGTCGCGCTGTCGCCGAGAGCATATAAGTGGTCGATGACTACCGAGTTCCACTCGTCGCGCGTTTGAGCGCTGCGCCGGACCGCCCAAAGCAAAGCCGACCATAATTGACCGGCGTCATGCCGCTCGCGGCGAGCGTCATCAGGATAGCAATAATCGGCGTTAAGTATTCGGCCGTCCCAGAAATCGTTATGCCCGTCCCAATTGTAAATCCAATCCGGTTGAAAGCCCGGCGCAGCCGCCAGACTGGCATCGCCGGCGAAATAGTCGCACAGACCTTCGCTGAGAAGCGGCGTATTGCCACCGCGCCAGCGCGGCAGGAGGCCTTCAAGCCAAGCGTGAGTGTATTCGTGGATCCAAACATCGGCGTCTTCGCCGTCATCGACGCCGCCGCTGCCTGTGGTGATTAGGCTGGTGATAGGGCTGAAGAACGACATATCGGCGTCGATGCCGTTGGCGACAATCTGCTGCGGGCGCGGCGCCAATTCGGCATATCCCAGCCGCGCTATGTAGCGCGCCTGGCGGTCGATGTGAAACATACCCATCACCTGCTCGAAGCGGGGATCCGAACGATTGAAGATGAATTCGGGCGACTCAAGCCGGGCAGCCTGCGGCGACCGCGTTGCATCGACGAAGGGATTGCGCAAGATGTAATAATCTTCGTCGTCCTGTTCAAGGTCGGTTAAGACGACTTCGCTATACGCTTCGGACGGGATGGCTTCCGCGGCGTCATCTTCGTCGTGCAGCGTGTCGGTCTGCAGCGCGCTCTTGGGGTCCGGGTCGAACACCAATCCAATTGCATCAAAATGCGCCAGCCGGTCCTCAACGCGGATTACCTTGCCGGTAACGGCATCGACGACGATTTCCCAATCCGCCGGCGGTTGTCGAACCGCAAAGTCAATCCGCCAAACCGGATGCGGAAAACCGTCCAGCGGGAGCAAGCCGCGGTCGGCAGTTGGATTTGCGAAGAGCGCGACTGGTCTGATAAAGTCAGTGGCAACTTCGATGGCGGTGCGGCCATCTAAGTGGAAAACCGGCGTTAGTTCAAACTTCCAAGCAGTGAGGGTCGAATAAATTGTGCGGACGAAACCCTCAGATGTGTGTTTAATCACCAATGAACCGCCTATAACCGGAATCTCCTTATAATGTTGCTGATAGACCCGGCGTCCGCTACCCGGCAGACAATACTCGCTGCGCAGGATTAGGTCATCCTTCTCAAGGCGATATGAATTAATTGCCTGCTCTAAAGCCTGCTCAATTTTAAGATTCCGACCTGCAATAATGGTTAAATGTTTTGAATATTCGGTTGGACTGCCGGCATAATTGATGGAATAGATGCTTAAAAATAATACCGTCAATCCTATACAGCGCCAAAGTAGGCTTGCATAGTGGTGAGCGCCAATTTCCAGCGCGGCTTCACGCGAAATCGCAGCCGGTGGCTGGTTTACATTCCGGATTCGAACTCCGGCTATTTTAAAATGCGGATCCAAATTGAGGCGTTGGATGGGCTATATGAAATTTGGGCTTTTTTAACTTTATCATTTGACTTTATCATATTAATATACAATTATTATCGGACTAAGGCAAATCGGAAATTTACGACAAAGTTTATTTACAATCTTACGACTCATTATATTCGAATCTCTATTGTCAATATAATCCATATTGTCCGCATAGTCCATAAAACCACACTTATACCAAGTCGCAATCAATCGGATGATAAATGTCAAAACAAATTCACAACAGATTAAACAGATGAAACGGATAATCCTGTAAATCCGCTATGTTATCCGTTCTATCCGTTTAATCCGTTGTTAATTTTGCATCCCTTTATTATTCATTTGAATGCAAATTGGTATTAGTCAAAATATCCACCGTCTGCTCCTAACCTTTTTTCAATAAGTCGATAAAATTCTTAATTTAACTATCATAAGAAAATTTCTTAATTAAAACGGCATTTTTTTTAATTGAGGGCTTGACAAAATCCAAAGCGGATTTTATATTATTTGTTACTATATTAAGATAAAGACTTAATATCCTATATATCGAATGATAAGCGAAATAGGGCGAAAAATCCGCGATCTTCGCAGCGCGGCGCAACTGACCCAGGAGGAACTCGCCGAGCGCGCTGACCTGACCGACGGCTTCATCTCGCAAATCGAACGCGGGCGGACTTCTATCTCCATCGATAGTTTGAAGCAGATTTTAGATGCGTTGAATGTGTCGCTGGCTGATTTTTTTCGCGATGTCGAACCGCTGCGCATCGTGTTTAGCCGACGCGACTGGGTTACGCTCGAGGATGAGAACTGCCGGCTAGTTTTGTTAGTTCCCGGCGCGACCAATCGGGCGATGGAGCCGGTGCTGCTCGAACTGCCGGCAGGAAGTTCGACTGAGCAGCGTCCGCCGTTTCAAGGCGACTCGTTCGGTTACATTCTCAAAGGCCGGGTGCAGATTTCTTACGGCAGCGAAATATATCGGGCGCGGATAGGCGAATGTTTCTACTTTACAGCCGACCGCGAGTATAGAATCGACAATCCTTACAATCGCGACGCGCTGATATTGTGGCTGACCTCTCCACCGAATTTTTAGCAAGGTATGGCAAAGACATCTTGGACTATATAAGAATACTGTTCTGCCCACGATTGAATCGCCGTAGTCAATGGCAGAACATTGTAATTCAGCTGCTTCTGTATTGAAATCCTGATTTATAAGTTTATCAAATTTAGCCTACAGGAGGCTTTCTGAGTTGGAAAACAACGCTTTGGGTCGGCAGCTGATGGTTGAATATTTCAACTGTTCCAGCGCCCGGCTTAATGATGTTCAACATATTCGGCAGTCGATGCTCGACGCCGCGCAAGCCACCGGCGCAACCGTTGTCGGTGAAGTCTTTCATCAGTTTAACCCTCACGGGGTCAGCGGCGTAGTGGTCATTGCCGAATCGCATTTGGCGATTCACACTTGGCCCGAATACGGCTACGCCGCAGTTGACTTATTTACCTGCGGAAATGAAATCGACCCGTATAAAGGTTTCGAAGCGCTGAAACGCGCCTTACGCAGCGGTCATTTCGAAGTGCGTGAGTTTTTGCGCGGACAAATTACCGACCGGCAGCATCCGCTGCTTCACAAGCCGGCGTTGGCTGAAGCCGACTGGATGGAGCATTGATTTGAGCATAGTCGTCCCCGACCGCTATCTATTGGCCGCTGGCGCCGGCGATGCGGCTTACAATCTTAACGCCTTCGACCGCGCGCTCATAAGCGCCGGCATAGGCAACTGCAATATCGTCAAAGTCACCAGTATAATGCCGCCGCGGGCGCGTCCCGGCGCGCTTGCAGACCTGCCTTTCGGCGGTGTGGTCTATGCTGCGATAGGCTCGCATACTTCCAATGAATCCGGCCGACTAATTTCCGCCGCTGTCGCCGTCGGATTTCCGACAGATGAAACTTCAGCCGGCGTAATTATGGAGGGAAGTTTCGACCTTCCAGCGCTTGAGGCTGAGCGGCAGGTGCGCGAAATGGCTCAACAAGCGCTGGCTGATAGAAATCTGAAAACGAGCCGAATTGAAAGCCTCGTAATTGAACATCGCGTCAGGTCAACCGGCTCAGCCCTGGCGGCGGTTTTGCTGTGGAAAAGCATCTAACAGGTTATTCGAATATCCGACTCAAAATAAAATATATCGTCCAAACTTTACGACCGCGCCAATGGGTGAAGAGTTTCTTCCTGTTAGCCCCGGCGTTGTTCACTTTGGAAGTTTTAAATCCGGCGCATTGGGTTCACCTTCTCGCCGGATTTTTCGGCTTTTCGCTGGCGGCATCAGCGCTCTATACGCTCAACGACATCCTCGACCGGGTTGAGGACCGGCAACATCCTCTTAAGCGCCGTCGGCCGGTCGCCGGGGGTAATTTAAGTGTAGCCGAGGCAGGCATTATCGCTGCTACTGCCCTGGCTGCAGGACTATGGTTGCTTAAATTCGCTTCGCCTTCAGCCGCGGTTTTAGCGGTCGGATATGCAGTATTAATGTTGGCTTATACTTTATGGTTGAAAAGAATGATGATTTTAGATGTGATAATTATCGCAATGGGCTTTGTGCTTCGCGTCGAAACCGGCGCGGTAATCGTCGGTGAGCGTGTGTCGCAATGGCTGTTGCTCTGCACCTTTACAATTGCGTTGTTTTTAGGGATGATTAAGCGCCGGCAGGAGATCGCAGTGTTGTCCGCCGGCGCCGGTCAGACGCGCAAATCGCTGGCGGAGTATCCCTCGGTAAGCATCATCGACGGCTGGATCAATGTCCTGGCCGGGATGACGGTGATATGCTATGCGCTCTATACGGTGGATCCGAATACTGTTCAGAAACATCACACCGAAGCGCTTCTGTTGACACTGCCTTTTGTGTTATATGGCATCTTTCGCTACCAGAAGTTAGCGCTTACCGGTCGCGAGGGAGAGGATCCAGCCGCGCTGATTACAAAGGACTGGGGGATAAAACTGGTAGTGGCTTTGTGGGTTCTAGTGTCGGGAGTGATACTTTATTTGGCAAAGCCTTGAGGTGATACCCGTCTTCAAGAAGACGGGCTTACTGCATTTCTCATCCTTCATCCTTACCCATTCCTCCCTTATTTCCACTCGGAAGGCGAATACTTATACTATCTTAATACGGCATCCCGTAAAATTCAGAGAGATTATTTGTTACGGTGATTTTCATTCTTGCCAGCGAATCGAAATAACCCGGCACTTTGCAGCCTATAGGCACGAGCATCAAACCGCCTTTGACTGGACGCGGCAACGCCGTGCCTTCGACACGGTTGTCGAAGACAGCGATGAGAAAATACAAATACTCACCGATGCCTTCCTTGTATAACGCCGCCAGGCTGTCCGGGCAAACGCCCCAGGTCAATCCTTTAAATCCCTTCGCCAGCGCCGGCTGCAATTCTACTATGCTAAGCGGATAATTCTTTAACATCGGAATGATGTTCCACTGCGGGTCAATCATAATCCATTTCTTGCGGTCGTTGAGATAGGCTTGCGTAACATAATGATACGAACCGAGCGGGTGATTGGCGACATCCTTCGGCATCAGTTGGACGATGCGGGCGCGAATGCCGAGGCTGTTCAGGCAGCCGGCTGCCACTAACGCATATTCCCGGCAACTGAACTTCATCCCCCGCCGGGCGTCTTTTAAGATGCGGATGGGGTCGTTCTTAGGTGGCTCGCAATCGCCCTTATGCTCCCAGCGCTTATGCACCCAGTCGCAGACGATTCGGGCGCGCTCCAAATCGGTCTTCGCACCGGCGGCTAATTCGTCGTAATCGAATTCCTCGCGCATTTGCAGCATATACGGCTCGCGCGGCTCGTTGTAATAAAATTTCACCTCCTTTTTGGATGGACCATACTCCCAAGCCAAAGGTTCAAGTTGAGCATAGGCTTGATAGACGATAAGAATATATTGGAGTAAAACACTAAGCAGAATATTGGGACAAGTGATGTGCGAGCAGGATGCGCAGGCTAATACCGGCGGTGTTTGGCGAAGCGGCGACGGCGTCGGAAGGGAAGGCGGCTGCTGGCGAGCGCCGCCCCGGTCGGGATGCTCCTTCGCAGGAATTGGAAAATTGAGATTCAACTTAAGTTCCTGTTGCGCGGCGGGAAATCCGGCGGCTGCGAAAGTTAGGCTCTAGCGGTCGAGATTATATATTGTCGTCAAACATAGAGTCGCGACGACGCGCCGTTTTCAACATTAATCTCTCATAATTGAAAATAGGCTTGAGATGAAACGGCTGATTTGCCGAATTCGACCGTATTAAAAATATAAAACCGTCAAAGTCTGCGCAAACATTTTTAATAGAAATTACCGCTTCCAGCGAATTTTGTCAAATTATACCGGACTATAAATAATCGAAATGAAAACGACGAAATATCCGCTCCAAAGAATAAATCGAAATTAGGAGCGTAAATCTTTTATTGCTTCTTGACAAACCGATATATCATTGTTATATTATGCGTAGCGCCGGTCGAATCAACGACCGTTCAGACCTCCTCAGGGGCATTAGCTCAGTTGGGAGAGCGCGTGAATGGCATTCACGAGGTCAGCGGTTCGACCCCGCTATGCTCCACAAACAAGGCTTTGGGCTTTAGGCTTTAGGAAGAAGGATTAATGACTGTAATTATAATAATCAGTTTGGGCATTGCTTTTTATGTAATGTTTATATTAGCGCGGAAGCAACGGAAACACATCCGGGCGCAGCGACAAAAGATTATCGAACGGCTGCGACGCAATTTGTCGGATGAAGAACAAACCCCAGATTAAAATCCAGCGAGAGTAACTCAGTGGTAGAGTATCACGTTGCCAACGTGAACGTCGCGGGTTCAAGTCCCGTCTCTCGCTCAAAAGGTTGAACTTCAAGCGGCACTGAACGATGCGCCGCTTTTTTTATGCAAATCGAATAATATCCGGCTAATTCAACTAAGGCGCGCCTCATTTTACAAACGATAATTTAAACAAAACCGCGAGGAACCTTTTTATTGATATTTTTATTGGCATTAACATTGGCTTTTATATTTGTATTTATTATATTTTAAGATTGCCTGCTATGGCGTCAGTTTGCCCTAAGATAAAGGCAGGTTGACGCCATATTTGTATATTGGCTTTAGGTTTTAGTAATTCGGATTATTAGAATAATCATTATAAATCTACACATATATTAAAATGTTCGCTGAAAAACACGATTTTTTATCGATTGCAGATTGGACGCGGGCGGATTTACTGCGCTTATTGCAGCATTCCATCGTCTTGAAGGACCAAACTCGCGCCGGCGTTTGTCCTCAGCCATTGCTAGGTCGCGAAGCCGCACTCATATTTCATAAACCCAGCCTGCGCACTAGGCTGTCGTTCGAGGTTGGTGTGCGGCAGTTGGGTGGTAATGCGATGTTTATTACTAATCAGGAAATCGACCTAGGCAGGCGCGAATCCATCGCCGATGTCGCCCGCGTTCTGAGCCGCTATGCCGACCTCATCGTCATCCGCACCTACAAACAGTCGGATGTCGAAGAACTGGCTCATTGGGCAAGCGCGCCAGTCATCAACGCTCTGACAGACCTCGAACACCCGTGCCAGATATTCTGCGATATAATGACAATTTATGAAAAATTACGCACGGTCGAAGATATGAAAATTGCATACCTCGGCGACGGCAACAATGTCGCCCGTTCGTGGATGGCAGCCGCCAAACTTCTGGATATCGACCTCTGGATTGGCACGCGCCCGGAAACTCATCCCGGACGCGACTTTCAGGAGAGTATGCTCGAAAATGCGCGCGGAAGCATCACCATCACCGACGACCCGGTCGCCGCGGCACGCGGCGCGGATGTAATTTATACCGATGTCTGGGCTTCGATGGGCGAGAAGGACAAAGCCGACGAACATGCCCGTTTGCTCGAGTCTTACCGCCTCGACAGCCGACTAATGCAGCACACCGCGCCGGGCTGCCTGGTGATGCACTGCCTGCCAGCCGAGCGCGGCCAAGAAATTACTGGCGAAATTATCGACGGACCTAATTCGGTCGTCTTCGACCAGGCTGAAAACCGCCTGCACGGACAAAAATCGATTATGCTGTGGTGCCTCGGCGCAGCCTAAAACATAATCATCCTTTAAGGATGGATTTTAAACTGCTCGTTGAAGCAGGAGTTGGCGTTCTCCTCTTCTTGCTTGGTTGTTCAGGTAACTCGTTGAAGACCGCTGAGGAATACATCGCGGCTGGGGAATATGCTTCTGCAGTGCAAGTTCTCTCAAGCGCAGCTGTAAAGGGCGATGTCAAACACTTGTCTCTTTTGGCTGAAGCCTTGTTCGTCGAAGGCGATATGCCGGCTGGTTTTCAGGCTCTGAACCAAGCCAGGCAGGATGAAGCGGCGGCCGGGGAACTTAGCCGCGCCCTGCTTGCGGCGGCAAGGGTCATCGTGCGCGAGAAAGAACGCTGCCGGTATACCGCACAACTGCTCGACAGCGCGCTGGTCATCGACCCGGCTGCCAAACAAGAGGCTCTGGACTTAGCCTGGACGCGGGCTTTGGAGTATCTGCAAGTCCCCGGCGATGGCGCGTTGCACCTATTGAAATTTGCCGAGCGCTATGATCAATATATCAACGGAAGGCTGCACGGCTATGACGCCAAACTCGCCCAACGGTATGAGGAGATGAAAATTGTCGAAAGGCTGCTCGTCGAATTGAACGCTGGCGTCGAGCGTTTTTCTGCCGAAAAGGGCTGTCGGCCAGGGAATATTATAGAGTTGACCGCCAACTATCCATATCTAGATCCAGTCTCGCAGCGCGCTGGCTGGCGATTTAGTTTAGCGAATAGAGACAGCGGAATGCCGGCGCAAGCCGAGGCGCTGGCGAAGAATCCCGCTGGCGTGCCGGCCGGAACGACCATCTCCATTTATGAATGAAATTTCCACATTACCATCTATAACGATGGCCTTAGGCGTGGATGTCGTGCGCACCGGACGCATCGCCGGGATGCTCGACCGCTGGAACGGACGGTTTATTCAGCGCTTCCTGACGACGGCTGAGAACGCCCAGTGCCACGGACGACCGGAAAGGATTGCGGCATTGGTCGCGGCCAAGGAGGCTTGCTCGAAAGCGCTCGGCACGGGGATGCGCGGCGTCGGTTGGCGCGAAATAGAAATCCTGCACGAACCAACCGGCCAACCGGTATTGATTTTACACCATCGAGCCTTGAAACAGAGCCAAAAACTAGGCTGGCTGACAACCTCAATCAGCCTGACTCACGACGGTGGCATCACTATTGCGGTCGTTGCGGCTTTGGCGCAGGGACAAGCGCCTTGAAATGGCAAACCCTCGCCCGGCGCTCGATAAGACGGCTGTCGGATAGCGTTACGCTCACTTATGATGAACAAAGTCAAATAACTATTCTCCTGTCAAACAATTACGCTGATGAATTGTTTGGGTGTTTGCAATGTAAGGCTTCGGAAAGCAACGCACGATTCGGCTGGAATAAAATGTGGCAAGGCAATTCGCTCTACGGCTGGTGGGGCAGAATAGTAACTATCGAACCACTGCGTCTGACGACGTTAGAAATTGTCAACGATGATGATGATAGTGATGGTGATGCTGATGGTGATGGCGATGAAAAAGAAGTAATATATTCTATAAGGCGGTTATTACAATTTTTATATAATGGTCGGTCAGATGTCCATATTGTTAATTGTGTCGATAGAGTCCATATTCGTCCTTTATTAGAATTTGCCGTCCAGCCGACCGCGCCTCTTGCCCCGGCGGGCTTGAACCTGCTGCGGCGTCTGAACCTCGACCGTCGCGAGTGTCCGCACATTGAGCGCTGGCATTGGTCCGGCGCCAGCGGTATAGCCTATCTATCGGACGGCGGACGATTGCAAATTACGCGCGAATTGGCTTGGACTCGGGCGTTGGAAGCCGCAATGGATGAAACCGGCAGTCTGCCAAAAGAATTGCTGCAAACTATTTACTCTCAAAATAATAATGAATTAGATATCGTATTCCCTCAAACCGCATCGGCAGCCTTTAGAAAAATGAGCGCCAAACTGGCTTTTTTCGGCTTGGTTCAAATTATAAAGGATGGACTGCGGTTAGTCGTTCCCGTTAGTGATAATATTAAGCGTATTGCGAATTTACTTATATTTAACTGATTGTTCCATTTCCAAATTCCAAATTCCATTTGCGCCTGTAGCTCAATCGGATAGAGCAGCGGCCTTCTAAGCCGCAGGTTCCGCGTTCGATTCGCGGTAGGCGCGCGCCTCAGCGGCGCCAATTGGTGCCTGCACAGATGTCAATCTTCAGGAATGACAGTCGACTAAGCGCAACCTTTTATTCCGCTGTTAACTCAAGATGATTGCCCTAGAAAATGCATTTCCCTTCAAACTAATTGTCGATTATTTGCTCTAAATAAAAATGCCGCAAAAAAAATCTATCGCCAAAAAACAAAAGCAATTTATAATGAGCCTGCCGGTTCTGCCCTTGCGCGATATAGTCATATTTCCACATATGGTCGTGCCGCTGCCGGTAGGCCGGCAATCAACTCTGAAAGCCGTCGAAGAAGCCTTGAACAAAGAACGCTTCATCGCTCTCGTGGCGCAAAAAGAACCTCAAACTGAAGACCCGGCGCCAGTGGATATGTATCGCGTCGGTGTTATCGGCCGCATCGCCCAGATGGTGAAACTGCCGAACGGACTGGCAAAAGTGCTGGTCGAAGGCCTCAAGCGGATGAAAGTGAAAGAATATTACACTTCTGACCAGGTGATGTATGCCTATGTGCAGCCTTGCGACGATGAGGTTACGACCACGCCGTCTATCGAAGCCGCGCGACGCCATCTGACGGGTTTGTTTAAGGAATTTATTCGTTTATCGCGTAACATACCCGACGAAGTTGCAATGTCGCTCGACCGCATCGAGTCGCCGCGCCATCTTGCCGATTTCATCCTGATGCACTTGAACCGCAATAATGAACAGAAACAGACGCTGCTGGAAATCGACTCTATCTTCGACCTGTTAGTCACCCTGGCGCAGGAACTGAACCGCGAAATCGAAATCCTCAATATCGAACAGAACATCGAAGTCAAGGTCAAAGATAAAATCTCCAAATCGCAGCGCAACTATTATCTACAGGAGCAGATGCGCGCCATTCGCAAGGAATTGGGCGAAGAAGGCGAAGACGACCTCTCGGATGTCAAAGGGTATAAAAAGCAGGTTAAGAAAGCCAAATTGCCTAAGGAAGCCCGTGCTAAAGCCGAAGAGGAAATCAAACGACTCGAGAACACACCGATGCTTTCGCCAGAAGCATCGGTCATCCGCACCTATTTAGACTGGCTGATAAACGTGCCGTGGTATAAAACGACGCAGGACAACCGCGACATCGAATTAGCCCGTAAAACACTCGACCAAGACCATTATAGTTTGGAGAAGCCCAAGGAACGCATACTCGAACATTTAGCGGTCTTAGTCAAGACCGACGGTAAGATGCGTGGACCGATTTTATGTTTGATAGGTCCTCCCGGCGTTGGTAAGACTTCACTAGGCAAGTCGATTGCACGCGCCCTGGGCCGCGAGTTCGTGCGGGTGTCGCTCGGCGGCGTGCGCGACGAGGCTGAAATTAGAGGCCATCGCCGGACATACATCGGCGCGCTGCCGGGCCGTATCGTCCAGTCGATGAAGAAAGCCGGCACAATCAATCCGGTCTTCCTGCTGGACGAAGTTGATAAGATGTCCACTGATTTTCGCGGCGACCCATCAGCCGCGCTCTTGGAAGTGCTTGACCCTGAACAGAACAAAGCCTTCAGCGACCACTATTTGGAGGTTGACTACAATCTTTCACAGGTGATGTTCATAACGACCGCCAACAGCCGCGAGGGCATCCCCTGGCCACTCTTAGATCGGATGGAGATTATCAACCTGCCGGGCTATCTACATCAGGAAAAGTTCGAGATTGCCCAACGTTTTCTCATCCCCAAGCAGATGGTCGAATGCGGGCTGACGAAAGAGGAAGTCGAAATTGCACCCGCCGTCATCGATTTAATCATCGAACGTTACACGCGCGAAGCCGGCGTGCGGGAACTTGAACGTTGCATCGCCAAAATACTCCGCAAAGCAGCCCGCGATCAGTTAAAGAGCGAGAACGCGGCGCTCATAGAAACACCTGCGCCAAGCGAGCATAAAATCAGACCGTTAAGAATCGGCATCAAACAGGCGCAGCGCTATTTGGGCGTGGCGCCTTATGAGGAGCGGGCGGTGGACCGGCAGCCGCGCATCGGCACGGCAGTCGGACTGGCTTGGACGCCGACTGGCGGCGACATTATGAACATCGAAGCCGAGATTGTGCGCGGCAAAGGCACGCTCACTTTGACCGGTCATCTGGGGGATGTGATGCAGGAGTCGGCGCGGGCCGCGTTGACCACCGTTCGCGCCCGAGCCGATAAAATCGGCTTCGACCCGGATATCTTTATGAAGCAGGAAGTTCATATCCATATCCCGGAGAACGCGGTGCCGAAAGACGGGCCTTCCGCCGGCATCACAATTGCGGTGGCTGTCGCATCCGTCTTGGCGCAGCGGCCCGTGCGCGGCGATATCGCGATGACCGGCGAAATCACCCTGCGCGGTGAAGTGCTGCCCATTGGCGGACTCCGCGAAAAACTGATGGCAGCGCTGCGCGCCGGCGTTAAAACCGTCATCATACCTGAGCGCAACAAGCGCGAATTGTCCGAAGTTCCCCCGGCGGTGCGCAAACCATTGAAAATCATTCCGGTAAAAAACATCGATGAAGTTTTCGACCAGATGATGCTGCCAATCGGCAAGCGCGCCAGCCGGACAGCGAGAAGGGATAGAGACGCGCTGCCAGTGAGCGCGGCGGTGAATTAGAACGCGCTAGCGGCGCGTCTTGCCCGCCGGCGCGAGAATAACGCGCCTACAGCGCATTGAAACGAAAGACCAACAAATTGCTTAAGAATATTCAATTAATTATCGCCGGACTTGCTCTCCTGCTAACCAGCGTCCTTTACGGCTCCGACATAGTGCAGGTCATACCTGGCGGGCTGGACGATTTTCGCCGCCTGCAAGCCGCTGGACTCGACATAATTCCACCCTCGCCGGGAGGATTTGTGCAAGTAGTAGTGTCCGGCGAGCGGGATTACCGCAAACTTGATTCACTGGGAATGCCCTATTTCGTCAGTCTGCACGATGCAGAAGACTATTTCGCCGCGCGGCTGCAAGTCGGCGCGCCGCCACGCGATCCGATGGGCGCCTATAAGACCTTCGGCGAAATCGTTCAGACTTTGAATCAACTGCATAATACTTATCCTGATATTGTCAGCGAGCCGTTTTCCATCGGTAACTCTCTCGAAAACCGTCCGCTGTGGATGGTGCGTGTATCGGACAATCCGGAAGACGACGAAGATGAACCGGAAGCCTTGTTCACGGCTTTAATTCACGCTCGCGAGCCAGTAACGGCCGAAGTGCTGCTGCAAACAATAAACGCTTTGGCGCGCGGCTATGGCCAGGACGAGTATCTGACGCATTTAGTCGATGAAAGGGAGTTATATTTTCTACCCTGTCACAATCCGGACGGCTATGCCTTTAACGAGCGCAACAATCCTAACGGCGGCGGGATGTGGCGCAAGAACCGCCGTGATAATGGCGGCGGCTCGTTCGGCGTTGACCTGAACCGCAACTTCGGCTTCAGTTGGGGCTTCGACAACATCGGGTCGTCGCCGTCGCCGTCGGACGAGACCTATCGCGGGCAGGCGGCGTTCTCCGAGCCGGAAACCGATGCCGTCCGCGATTTTGTGAACGAACATAATATCACCGCGTCGCTCTATTACCACTCTTACAGTAATCTCTGTTTCTATCCTTATGGCTATAATTATCTGCGTCCTGCCGACCAATCGGCGCTGAACGCCGTAGCGCGGCGAATGACAGCCGCAAACCATTACTGGCTCGGCACGCCTTGGGAGGTGATTTACACTACCAACGGCGGCAGCGATGACTGGCTCTATGCTTCCGACGAGCATAATCCTATCTTTTCGTTCACCATCGAAGTCGGCACGCGCGACGATTATTTCTGGCCGCCGCAAAACCGCATTCAGCCGTTGGTGAATGAGAACATTCCGGCTTGCTTAGCCCTAGCCGAATATGCCGACCGGCCGCAGCGGGCGCTGCGCCCGAATCGACCGTTCGGGGTTACGGCTATACAGACTCAAAACCGCGTCCGGCTTCAATGGCAAAATGAGGACGATGATTTCAATCCGGCACGGGCTTTCCGCGTGCGCGCCCAACTGCCGGGTCAGCCGTTTTTCGATGATGGCGAGCAGAATACGCCGCGCTGGGAGCGGGTCAATTTCAGCATCTCACAGAACGATGCCCACAGCGGAAGGTCAAGTTATCGCGCCGCCATCGCCCAAATCATCGCCACGATGGAACTTACCGAAGAGATTCCGCTGCCGGATACGATTTTCGCCTGGGTGAACTTTAATTTGAGGTTCGATTATGGACACGGTCTGGCTTGCGAAATTTCGGACGACGGCTTCAGTTGGCAGCCGCTGCCCGGCTTGGGCGTGCGCAATCTGGTAATGAACAACCAGAACTTAGGTCCGGTGATGACCGGCAATTCCGACGGTTGGCAACGCGTCTGGTGGACAGTCGGCAACCGCACTGGCGAAATGCTGCGCTTCCGCTTCCGACACTACCAATTCAGCATCCGCGCGCAAGCCGAATTCTGCTATATCGACGATATTGGACCTCTGCCGGGCTATGCCGCGCAATTCATCGCCGGCGAAGATGTCGAAGACTTGGTTTTCGTCGATAATTGGCGCGGCGAGAATTACCAATACTGTCTTCAAGCGGTTGACGCTGAAGGCGACCGGTCGTTTTGGACTGAGCCGGTTTCGATAGACGCTCCCGAGCCGGATTTTCGGCTGCGGCTGCGCGCCGGCTGGTCGCTTATAAGCGTATCGCTGGAGTCTCAACCACTACAAGTGCGAAACATTTTCGCGGAACTAATTGATGACGGCATCTTGACAAGAATTAAAGATGGTTATGGGAATTTTTTCAGTCCGGCTTGGGATTTCGACCGCCTCGGCGATTGGAATCCGCTGATGGGCTATCAAATCCACTTGACCGACAGCGCAGCGGTGGGCTTCTTCGGTGAGTTTGCCGCAGTCGATACGCCTATTCCGCTGCCAGTCAGTTGGAATTCGGTCGCCTATCTGCCGGCGGAATCCATACCTGCCGAACAAGCCTTCACCTCGATTGCCGACCATCTCATCCTGGCTAAAGACGGCTGGGGTCGGTTTTGGCTGGTCGCAGAGGATTTCAATAATCTGGGTGAACTCGCACGCGGCAATGGTTATCAGTTGAAAATATATCCCCCTGATACGCTTGTTTATCCGGCCGGCGATTTGGTGGGTAGCCTTCGTCAAAATAAGCCTGTCGATTGGATATATCCGCTCGAATTTGTGCCGCCATCACCCGATAATGCCAGTATTTTACTGAAATTCGACAGCCCTCTCCAAGCCGGAACATTAGTAATTTACGACGCGGAAGGCTTGCTCAGTGGCTGTGCTGTAATAGAACCAGGCACGTCGCGTGTCGGCCTCGCGGCTTGGGGAGAAGGAGATAACCAAAGTGCCGGTCTTAAAAAAGGCGAAGCATTTCGCATCGCATTGCTTTTGGAAAATGGAAATGAAATTCCTTTGAACTTAGTCCTTCTTAGCGGTGATAAGGTATATCAAAATGATGGTTTTGCAGTGTTCGCCGCCGGCTTCAGCGCCGGCTATCGGCCAGAAAGCAACCGCCTCATCGCGGCTTATCCCAATCCGTTTAACAGTTGCATCGCGCTGGCAATTCAGACAGCGGGTATTCTTTCAGGTGAATTAGAGATTTATAATTCCGTCGGCCGTCGAATCATCCGGCATAACCTTTCCGGCGCTACTTCCAGTCCTTATCATTTCAACTGGAACGCCGAAGATTACGCAGCCGGAGTGTATATTGCGCAAGCGACAATACAAGGAACAGGCGGCTTACGCAGCGAGCGAATGAAATTGCTGCTCATCAGATAAAAGTTGTAAATTGTAAGTTATAAGTTTTTAGGGAATAATTGAGATTGGTATTGACATTGGCATTGAGGTTGGCAATAGCATTGGTATTGACAATAGCATTTCTGCCAGCCGTAACGACTGCTAATTCAAGGACAATTGAAATTGAAGTTCGGGAAGTTAGAGGTTTAGAAACAGTCAGGCGGTTTGAGCCGGTTCGGCCGCGTCTAGTGTTGGCGCTATCGGGTGGAGGGGTGCGCGGCGCGGCGCATATTGGGGTGCTGGAGATTCTCGATTCAGCCGGCGTTCAAATCGATGGCATCGCCGGAACTTCCGTTGGCGCGCTGATAGGCACGTTATATTGCTGCGGATTGAAACCGAAGGATATCGAGGAACGTTTGCGCGGCATCGACTGGGAGGGAATGCTGCTGGACGAACCGGAGCGGCGCAGCCTGCCGCTGGCGCGTAAAGCCGAACATGGACGGAACATTTTACTCTTTAGATTAGGCAAGGATTTCACTCCGGTCGTGCCGGCAGCGATTTCGCCGGGACAAGTGCTTTATCGACACTTGCTGCGCCTGACGCTCGACCTGCCTATGCGCAGCGCCGACTGGAACGACTTGCCGACGCCGCTGGCGATAGTGGCGTCGGATCTGATTACCGGAAATTCGGTGGTCATCAATCGTGGCGACCCGGCGCTCGCCATCCGCGCTTCGATGGCGCTGCCGCTGCTGTTCGACCCGCTGCCTCTGGATAGTATGATGCTCATCGATGGCGGCGTATCGGCAAATATCCCGACCGACGCGGCACGCGCCCTCGGCGGCGATATCGTCCTGGCATCTGATGTGACGGCAGCGCTGCGCCCGCCGACACAACATTGGAAGCCCTGGCAAATCGTTGACCAAGTGAGCACGATCCTCGAGCGCGAACAGGACGCACGCGCCCGCAACCGCGCTGATTTTGTGGTCGAGCCGGAAGTCTCGGAACTGACTCTTGAGATGCCGACGCCTTATGATTCCTTATTGGAATCCGGCCGGCGGGCAATGCGAAAAATATTGCCGGACCTGCAAAAAGTCTTAAATCTAGAAGTCCGGCCGGATGATTTCGACACGCTTTGGATATCTGATGCGCTTATCGAATCGAGTATTACGCGGAAAATAGACGCACTTTCTCCCACCGCTTGCGGGGGGATGAAGGGGGGTGTATTTTCATCTTCGGTTGCACCGCGCAGCGGAATGACGATTCCAATGAAACTTGACAGCCTTGAGAAATGGAAATCGCGCGGTTGGACGACAATCGGCAAAGTCAAACAATTAATACATCGATTATATACTAAAAAGGGTATTCATCGAATTGTCGCATATTATAGTGACTTAAGCCGGCTGCTGACTCTAAATATCGAACATACGCCGGTCGTCAAGCGGGTGGTCATCGTCGGCAATAAGTCGATATCAAGCCATTTGCTTTATCCCGCTTTCGATAAGTTGACTAATCTACCATTGATATGGGATAAATTAACGGATGCAATTCTAAGTGCACAACGACACTATCGAGAACAAGGCTATCCGGCGGCGGTGGTCAAAACGCCTCTCTTCGACACCTTGACCGGCACTTTAACAATAACCATCGATGAAGGTCTATTAGGCGATATTAAGTTTGTCGGACTACGCAATGTGCCAAGTTTTGGGCTGGCGGAAGAAGTTCCTCTCAAACGCGGTAAACCCATCACGCGCCAGGGAATTCTGACCGGCGCAGCGAATCTTTACGCCACAGGATTATTTCGTAATGTATATCCGGTATTGAAGCCTTCCGGCGCCGGCGAACCTTGGACGCTCGAATTTCATATCATCGAACATCCTGCCCCGTTAGTGCGGATGGAGCTGGCTTATCAGCACGAGCATCGCACGCGGGGCGCGGTCGAAATGACCTTTCCCAGCCCGATTAATTATGCCGCACGGTTTACTCTATTCGCAGGTTTCGGTCAACGCGACCAGTTACACCGCGTTAGTATGGACGCTGACAAGTTCTTCAGTTATCCACTAACACTTAACATCGCGTCTCACTTTGCCCGGCAGGAGCGAACTATATATAATCGACGGCATTTTGCGGTTGGATCCTTCCAGCAAGAGCGCTGGGGAGGCGAGGTAAAGGTCGGAGGAGTGGCGGCGTGGTGGGGACTATTCCGGCTGACCGGACGCTGGGAGCAGCATTCCAGCACTTAT
>Ga0194126_10004906_pt1 | contig 20072 bp, 12 predicted proteins | sample TA2KigC150mmetaG_FD_148641 | JGI IMG/M metagenome (GOLD analysis project Ga0194126, IMG submission 148641) | Freshwater microbial communities from Lake Tanganyika, Tanzania - TA2015035 Kigoma Deep Cast 150m | ecosystem: Environmental > Aquatic > Freshwater > Lake | place: Tanzania: Lake... | reverse complement strand
CGTGCAATCTCGTACCATTTACCAAGATATTTATCAACCTCAACCTTTTCAACAACGCGAAGTGGCGGATAATTTGAAGCTGAGCAGCCATAGAAATAAAATAAAATTAAGAATAAACCGATGTTAAATTTTCTCATGATATTTTTTAGTGTTAAATGAAAAATAGTTACTAATTATCATAGTATGGAATTAATTCACTCCCAAGAAATTTCATAACTGCAGTAATTACTCCAAGGTCATCAAGATAACCAACTAAAGGAGCTAAATCCGGAATAGTGTCAATTGGACTAATAAAATAAATCAACGCTCCAACAACAATTGATTTTCTATACCATGGTACGTATTTATCTCGCATGTATTTATAGAGCGCTTTAACATCTTTTGCAAAATTTATTTTTTTACCAACTCGCTCTAATTTATCCCACAATCTTTCTTCAACCTTGTTTTCAGCATCTTCTACTTTTTCTAGTGAGTCATACTTTTCTTCAAATTCATCAAGTTCGTAATTCATTTTTCTATTCCTTTAATTTTTCTTGAATTGCTCGCACCATTCAAAAACTGTTTTCCACCAAAGACGGGCATTTTGAGGTTTTACAACAAAATGATACTCATCCGGGAAATATAAAAATTTACTTGGAACACCTTTTCTCTGCAAAGTTGTAAAAAGTTCAAACGCTTGTCCTTCTGGTACTCTAAAGTCAAAAGCACCATGAACAACTAAAGTAGGTGTTTTGAAATTATTTGCATATCTGTGCGGCGACCATCTTTCATACATCGCTCTATTTTCCCAAGGAGTACCTTGAAACTCCCATTCTGGAAACCACAATTCTTCAGTTCCACCATACATACTTTCCAAATTATAAACTCCGGCATGACAAATTAAAGCATTGAATCGATCAGTGTGCCCGAGAATCCATGAGATCATATATCCGCCGTAAGATGCGCCAGAAGCAAAAGTATTTTTTGGATCAATGAAATTGAAATTCTTTAGCGCATAATCATACGCGTTCATTAAATCTATATATACTTTTCCTCCCCAGTCGCCAGAAATTTCGTCAGTGAATTTTTGTCCATACCCGGTGCTGCCTCTTGGATTTGTTGCAACAACAACATATCCTTTTGCTGCAAACATTTGTGTGTTCCAGCGATAATGAAAATCATCAGTCCAATGACCTTGAGGACCTCCATGGATCAAAAACATCATCGGATATTTTTTATTTGCATCAAAGAAAGGGGGTTTTATTATTATCGATTGGACTTTAGCTCCTTCTGCACCATCGCTCCAAAAGGTATTAAGCTCTCCAAAAGTAATCTGACTTAACAACTCCTGATTAATATTTGTTAATTGTTCACTTCCTCCTCCCTTTGTTTTAAGAGAGAAGATTTCATAAGGTACAGATGACTTTTGTCGTTTAAAGAAAATTGTCTGCCCGTCTTTAGATATTTTCATGTCGTTGTTAACAGATTCCTTAACGAATAAAAGATTATTTCCATTTGATATATCAAGTCTGTAGATAGAATTATTAATTTCGTTTGCAGCATCGTAAAAAATGTATTTATTATCTGGAGTCCACACAATCTGACCAATAGAAATATCAAGGTTATCGGAGATATTTTTCAACTCTCCATTTAAACGGTTATATAAAACAATAGTTTGTTTATCAGCTTCAAATCCAGCACGAGCCATCGAACGAAATGCAATATATTTTCCATCTGGCGAATAAACTGGCTGGTTATCGTTTCCTAAACTTTTTGAGATTTTTTTGATAGGTGTAACCGAATTTTTTTTCACATCTCCAATGTTAATTATAAAGATATCATTGTTAGTACTTGCTGCAAGCATTTTATCTGTATTCATTACAAATGCAATTTCTTTTCCATCGGGTGAAAAAGAATAATCTTGAGAACTTCCTAAATCAATGGGCGGACAGTCTGAAGTGCTTCCTTGCATTAAATCAAAATATTCTTTCGATTCGAGATCGTACAAAAAGAGATGGCTGCGTTTATCGCCGCGCCAATCATTCCATGTTTTATACATAAGTTCAGTTATAATTTTTGCTTTTACTTTGCTTTCTTCAGCGGCTTTATCTTTTTGCTCATTACATTCTTGTGTTGCGCAGTCTGGATAAACAGAAGAAACAAATAAAATTTTCTTTCCATCATTGGACCAGACCAAACCCGAAGCGCCGGAATAAAGATTAGTTAGCTGTACTTCGGTTGATCCATCCAAATCGCAGATCCAATAATTTCCTTTTTTTGAAAATGCAATTTTCTTTCCGTCAGGAGTAAACTTAGGATCACTTTCATTTACCTCAGTATTTTTAAAAGGACGTAAATTTTTTCCATCGGAATCTATCATCCAGATATCTGTATTGCCTTTGTTTGCCTCCATACTGTAAGTAGTTATTGCAAATGCAATGGTCTTTCCATCTGGGGTTACGTCATAAGAACCAATCCTCTTCATATTCCATAAATCTTCTACATTTAGCGTTCTTTTATTTTGAGCATTTAGATGGAATGCAGATAGTGTTATCATCAACAATAAAATCAGTCTTTTCATTTTTTCCTCAAGTGTTTTTGTAATTCAATTGTCAATTTATAAAAACGTAATTGTAAATTAAAGTGAATTAAATGATGTATAATGAATCGGAAAATATTGTAAACTTATTTGAATGAATAATCACTACAATTTTATTGAATTCTATTATAAAATAATTTAAATACGAACTCGAAAAAAAAGCCCTCCACAAAACTACAAGGAAGGCTTTCTCAGGGAGGGGCTGAATTATGTAGTAGTTAAGAAATCATTTCATCACAACTAATTTTTTAGTAAATGAAAAACCTTCAGCGATCATTCTATAAATGTAAACACCGCTCGCTAATTTAATTTTTGAAATTGAATTAGAATCAAAATTGATCTGATATTTACCCGGTAATTTTACTTCATTAACAAGAACTGCTACTTCTTTTCCAAGGATATCATATACTTTCAAGCTAACGTGACTTGTTTTAGGAATATGATAGTTGATTGTAGTAGCTGGGTTGAATGGATTCGGGTAATTTTGAAATAATGCAAATTCAGTTGGGAGCTGCAAATCATCAACATCTGTTGGTGTGTTGAATGGAAATGCAGTTGACCAGACTGACCATCTTAAATTATGATCTCTGTATTTAACTCGATAATAATGTGTTTTATTAGGCACAAACTTGGAAATTGGGAATGAAAGTTTTTTCAGATCAAGTCCAGCATTTTTATTAATTGGGTTATAGAGTGCATCAACTCCGTAAATATTCTTCCAATGTATCATTGTATCAATAACAGATTTTACAAATGCTGCTTCTTGTGAAATTTGAACTCGAACAGTCATCAACGAATCGCCACTTCCAATTTCAGAAGAGTTTAAAACCATTTTTCCAATTGCAAATGTTGGCGCTTTAAGAGTTGGTCGTACCGGTTCAGGTTGGTTTAATTTTTTGTACCATGAATCAAGTACTTCATTATTACGAGCTTTGCTGGAGTTGCCAAGACTATACATTTTTGATTCTAAGATTCTGTTATAAACATCAATTTCTATTAACTGATAGAAATAATTATCTAACGTAATATGAATGTTTGGAACATCTTGATTACGAAAGGCACCCCATCGATCAGTAGCACCTCCACTGCCGCCGCCGCAAACAATTCTAAAATCTCCCCAGCCATTTTCAATCATTGATTCAATCGTTCCGCGTTCAAATCCATGAGTATGTCCATATGATAATTGAATTACTTTTGGAAATCTTTTAAGAATTGGAACAATTTTGTTTGCGATGTATGCTGGGCCGCCGTCATAAGTAATTCCTTCAACCCATAATTCAGTGGTAGGGAAATGATGAACGATTATAAATACAAATTCAATTGAAGGATCAAACTGAGCAGCATTTAGTTTTTCTTCTAGCCAATTCTTTTGAATATCGCCTAAATTTGTCGTTATATTGGAATTTAAACCGATAACCATCAAACTTCCGGTGGTAAATGACCAGAACCTTTCGTTTAGAGATTGAACTGTTGGGTAATCAGAAAACTCATCATATTTCATATACTTGTAATAGTTTTCATGTTCAACTTCATGATTACCAGTAACAGTCATAAAAGGAATGTTTGGTGAAATTGGAGACATTGGCGCAAAGTATTGGTCAGTCCATTGTATGATTGTACTACCACTGACAACTAAATCACCAGAATGTAATACAAAGTTCACATGATTTTGAATATCGTTTCCATAAAGCTGCTGTATTTTTTTCTTAGCTTCTTTTATTACTTTTACTGCCCATGAAGTATCGCTGCTGTGTGTGTCACTTAACAATAGAAATCTGATCTTTCCAGTATAATTTTTTGTAGGTAAAGTTCTGAAAGAAAAGATTTGAGAAGAACCGCTTCCGCTAACAGCACGATAAAAATATTCTGTGTTCGGCTGCAAACCAGTAAGTTTTACAGAATGCCAGCGATATGCACCGTTAACAATTTCACTTGTACCAGTTGCTGATTGACCTAAGAAATCTGTAATTCCATATTCAACTTTAGTAGTTGTCGACATGGTATCGTGCCAGCAAACATACATTGAATTTGAAGTTGGAGCTTGAAGGTAAGGAATTAATATTACTTGTCTTGTTGGCGGTATTCCAATATAATGACCAAAACCACCAAGTGTAGAAACTTCGGAGGCAGATAAAGCGTAATTCCAAATGGCAACTTCTGAACAACTAATTTCATTATCCTCACCATCTTCATCTGCAAAAAGTAAAACTACATTTTCAAGTGATAATCTTCCATCAATTGTTTGAATAGTGCCATTGTGTAAAAGTTGACCATCAAGATAATATTTGTACTGCGTTCCATTTTGAACTGATATTACTAATCGATACCATTCATTTGGTTTTATTGCAAATGAAGAGTATCCGGTTGCTTGAAGTCCAATATATCCGCCGGTGTTTATAAAGCAATCTCCGTCATTATTATTTTGAGGAGTTAATTGGAAGAAGCAATGCCATTGTTCAATTGAAGGAACTCTAAAATCAATTTGAATTGAAAATTCATTAACTTTCAATCCACCACCATTTGGCAGAATGCCGTGTGTCATTTTATAGTGACTTCCAACTCCAATACTTACAGCATTATTTCCAGTACTTGGTCCTGGAATAGCAGTGTGGGTTCCAACTAATTCTAAATTGTTACCGAGGTTTGGTTCGGCTACAAGAGGATTTGCCATATTATCAAATTTCCATCTGCCGACTAAAGCTTTTGTTTGAGTTCCACCTCCGCCAGTTATATCGTGTCCAAATCCTGAAAGCTGTGAGACTTCACTTTCTTCAAGAGATCTATTCCAGATTGCAATTTCTGCAATATCAATTTCTTCATCATCACCGTCATTATCAGCTAATAATAGGAGTGGATCTAAAAATGAAAATCTTCCATCAACAGATTGTTTAGTACCATTCAAAAGTAATTTCCCATCAAGATAATATTTATAATGCGTACTATTTTTAACAGTGATAATTAACCGGTACCATTCATTAGGAATTAGTTGATATGCACCGTATCCAGTTGCACCAACACCAATTTTTCCACTAGTATTAATGAAACATTCACCGTCATCATTATTTGCTGCAGTTGTTTGGAAAAAGGTTCGCCAGCTTGTTATATCTTTTAATTTGAAATCAAATTTCAAACTGTATTCATTTACTTTTGTTCCGCCTCCATTAGCGGAAAAACCAGTGTTAGCTTTGTAATAACTTCCTAAACCAACTCTTACGGCTTTGTTAGTTGCAGAAGGACCATTAACAGATTGATGAGTTCCAACTAACTCAAGGTCGCTGCCATAATAAGATTCTAATAAACTACTCGTATCATCAAATTTCCAAAGTGCTGTAGGTTGTAATGCTCCAGCGGGTAGCTGATGGTTGAAACCGCCGAGCGATTTTATTTGGACTGCGGAAAGTGCTTTATCCCAAATAGCAATTTCTGCGCAATCGATTTCATCATCATCTCCATCATTATCACCAAAAAGTAAAACTATATTATCGAGTGAGAATCTACTGTCGACAGATTGAACTGTTCCATCATGCAAAAGTTGTCCATCTAAGTAATATTTATAATGTGTACCGTTCTTTACTGATATAACGAGCCGATACCATTCATTTGCGGTTATTGAATATGATGAATAACCAGTAGCACCCACACCAATTTTTCCGCTTGTATTAATAAAGCATTCTCCGTCATCATCATTATTTGGATTGGACTGGTAAAATGTTTTCCAAGAACTTGTATTTGATACTTTGAAATCAAATTGTATTGAAAAATTATTTACCCTAATTCCACCTCCATTTGGCGCGATGTTATGCTGCAATCTGTAATGGCTGCCGGTAGAGATTCTAATTGCACCATTTCCCGCGGCTGGACCAGCAATTGCAGAGTGAGTTCCAACTAATTGAAGGGTATTACCAATATCTGCTTTAGTAAGATTAGATGAATCGTCAAATTTCCAAAGTCCCGATCGAGTAGGAACTTGTGAAAGTGTTGGATGAACAATTAATACAGAAAGTAAAAAAGTAAAAATAATGCTTTTCATTACACCTCCTTTTCAATTTTTAAAATTTTTGTTAAGAAACAGATAAACTGTCAATCTTTGAGAAAATTAGATTTTCACTTTTGAATTAGCAATAGCACATTCGTGGTATTCGGACTTGAAAATATTATATAAGGTTTTCTTTAAAAGCTTTTGAAACAGCTCCGGTACAGGTATTTACATGCAATTTTGCGTATATATTTTTTAGGTGAGCATTTACAGTATGAAAACTCAAAAACATTTTATCTGCTATTTGTTGTTTTGTTAAACCATCAGCCAGAAAATGAAGAATTTCTTTTTCTCGGTCTGTAAGTCCGTAAATTTTTGTTTGCGGTTTTAGTTTTGTAAACATATCTAACACTTTATGTGCAATCTTCATATTCATAGGAGCACCGCCAGCTAAAACTTCGTGAATAGAATCTAAAATTTTTTCTGGCGGAGAATCTTTTAATAAATATCCTGAAGCTCCCTCACATAAAGCTTCAAAAACGTTGTCATTATCGTCATATACTGTTAATATTAGTATGTAGGTTGACGGATAGAGTATTTTAAACTTCTCTATACCGCGAATTCCACTCATTCCAGGCAAACCAATATCAAGAAGAATTACATCTGGTGTATCAACTTGATTATTATAATTAATGGCATCTTCACATGAAGAAAATAATTCCGAGCATTGCATATCGGATGTTCGATTGATCAATCCCTTTAAAGTTTTTCTATATCGAACATTATCCTCAACAAGCCAAATGTTAATTTGCTTTTTGATTTTTGAATGACTCACTTCTTTTTTCATCTTTCAAAAGAAATTTACGATTGTTGTAATACGAATTCTATAACATGTTCGTGTTATTTTTATTAATGATATTCCGAATTTATTTGAAGATATGTAATTCTACTTTAGTACCACTATTGATTAAACTTTCTATTAATAATTTACCTCCAATTTTTTCAGATCGAATTTTCATATTTCTCAATCCATTATTTTGATGAACATTATTTGTATCGAAGCCAATTCCATTGTCATGAATAATTAGCGAGAAATTTTTTGCAGCGCCAGTTAATCGAATAATACAATTTGTAGCATCAGAATGACGAACAACATTTGTTAATGCTTCTTTAAATAAAAGGAAAATATTTCGTCTTTCTTCAAGATTAAAAAAATCCATTTTAATACCAGCAGTAGCTTCAAAGGTCCAATTTATATTAACCAGTAATTTTGCCGCTGTTTGTTTCATCTTGAATACCATTTCTTCGCCAAGATCATTTTTAGGGTTAATAAACCAAATTATGTCTCGTATTGCTTCTATAGTTTCAATTGCAGTTTTGCTGATATCAGAAGAAAGTTCGTATTCAGTTTTGTCTAATTTATTACTTTGAAGTAATGCTTGGCTATCAACACTGATACTGCTGAGATTGCTCCCAATTTCGTCATGTAGATCGCTCGCAATTCCAAATCTAATTTTTTCAATTTTCAAAAGTTGGTTAACTCTTAATTGATAACCGCCTACCATTACGACAATTATTATTGAAACTGCAATAATTCTAAACCACCAGGTATTCCACCAAGGCGGAAGAATTTCAATTTGGATAGTTGTCACTTCACCCCATATGTCATCAGCATTGCTTGCTTTTACTAAAAAGTAATAGGTACCATGTTTTATATCTGTATAGAAAGCAGTAGTTCTAGATCCGGCATGAACCCATTGCGGATCAATTCCTTCAAGCATATAAGCAAAATTATGTTTGTTTAATGGCATCAAATCGAGTGCGTTAAAATCTATTGAGAAAAAATTCTGATTATACTCTAATACAATTTTGCTGGTCGTTGGAAGTGAACGAGGTAATGTTGCTTCTTTATCAAATACACGAAACGATGTTAATCCTACGTGCGGTCCTTGACTTTCTATTTTAATTGAATCTGGATTGAATTTTATGATTCCATTTATTCCTCCGAAATACAAATCGCCAGATGAATTTTTAAAATAGGCATGCCAATTAAATTGATTATGAACAATTCCATCCGCTTCATCATAAATTCTAAATTTTTCTTTTATAGGATCAAATTTTGCCAAACCCTTAAGTGTGCTTATCCATAAAAATTTGTTTTTATCTTCAAGTATTCCAAACACAACGTCATTAGGTAATCCGTCTTGTGTTGTGTAATGAATAAACTTTCCAGAAGTTTTATCAAATTTATTCATTCCACTGTTATAAGTTCCAATCCAGATATTTCCATTTGAATCTTCAGTAATACAAGTTACTTTATTTCCGCTAATAGAGTTTGAATTTGAGTTTGGCATGTAGTGGAACAATTCTAATGAATTTGGATCGTACCGAAACAGCCCATCTAACCATGTTCCAATCCAAATATTTTTTTTGCGGTCTTCGTACAAGGAATTAACAGATATACGTTTGGGGAATTCAAGTAGTCCTTTTTTAATTACTGGTTTATAAAAGTTAAACTTTTCAGTTTTGCGATCCATTACTTGTAAACCATCATTTGTTCCAACAAGAAATTGTCCATTAGAAGTTTCCAATAATTGTTGAATCCAATTTGAGATTATTGAAAATGGATTGTTTGGATCTATTGAATAATATTTGAATTTTTTTGTCCTAGGATCAAATTTATTTAATCCAGCGTAACTTGTGCCAATCCACAATATCCCTTCATTATCTTCGTAAAGAGAGGTTACATCATCTGCATTGAGACTATTGGGATTTTTTAAATCCTGATTAAAATGTTCAATAGAATTTGTTATTAGATTTATTCTATTAAATCCATTTCCGCCATAACCAATCCAGAGAAGATTATTTTTCCCTTCTATTATACTACTAACAACTCTTCCAGCAAGACTATTGTTTCGTTTTGGTAAATATTTGAATTGGGTAAAGGGTTTTATCTTAGGTAATTTATTTAATCCATCTTCTGTTCCAATCCACAAGTTTTTTTGTCTGTCTTCATATATCCATCTTATTCTATTACATACTAATGAATATGGATCTTCAGGTTCATTCCCTAAGCGAATGAAATCTTTATTCTCTCTACTGTTCATTTCAATCAAATAAATACCACGATAATCATAAGTGCCAATCCACAAATCTCCCGAATGATTAATTAGAGTCTTTTTAATTGCTGTTGTTAAGGTAGATTTATTTTTCTTAGGAATGTAAGGATTATGCGTAAATTGTTTTGTGGCTGGATTTAATAGATCCAAGCCAGAATTTGTGCACACTAATAAGTTTGAATTATTGTCTTCCCCGATATCCCAAACAAAATTATCTGTAATCGAATTATACTTTGAATTATTTTCTAAATATTGCTCAAAGTCTCCATTTTCCGGATTGAGTTTAATTATTCCTCCACCCCAAGTTGAAGCCCACAAGTTATTTTGTTTATCATTAATCATTCCAGTTATGTTATCGAATGGAATTTTGAACGGAGGATTTGATCTGCTGTTATAAGTTTTTATTTCACCAGTTTGTGGATTAAAACATTTTATACCATTAGTTGTTGTTCCATACCATATATTACCTTTGTTGTCTTCAAAAATGCATTGAACAAATTCACTTTTCGATAGAGGATTAATTTTAATGAATCTTTCATAGATCGGATCATATTTACACAAATCAGAACCCCATGTTCCAACCCAGAGAATTCCATCCTTAGATTCCAATAACGACATAACATAATTTTCTGGCAAAGAATAAATATCGAGTGAATTGGTTTTGAATACTTTGAAACTTTGTCCATCGTATCGGTTCAATCCATCTTTTGTTGCTATCCATAAATAGCCCTCTTTCGTCTGAACAATACTATTAATAGAGTTGTTTGACAGCCCATCATTGATTGTAAATCGTTCGAGTTTAATTGAACTGAACTGTGCAGCAAGATTCACATAAAAAAATATTACGAAAACTAAACTACAGAATCTGGTCATTTTGACTAGTTCATATTATTGAGAGGATAAAGTATTAGTAAATTATTTATTTTCACATAAAAAAATAGTATAGGTTAAAAAAAATATCATCACAATAATAATGTAATATAATCTATGCAATCAATCATTCCTTGATAACCCATCCCATTTTTTTGTAACTTTCCATTCATTTTTTATAGGATTCCGTAAAAATTATGAAATATCCCTTTCAAGAGATCGAAGCTAAATGGCAAAAATTTTGGGAAGAAAAACAAGTTTATAAAACTGATTTGACTAATACAGATAAAAAACATTACTGCCTTGTAATGTTTATTTATCCTTCCGGTGCAAAAATGCATATTGGTCATTGGTATAATTATGGACCAACTGATTCTTATGCACGATACAAAAAGTTGAAAGGATTCAATGTATTTGAACCGATGGGTTACGATGCATTTGGGCTTCCAGCAGAAAATTATGCAATTAAAACCGGAATCCATCCGCACGACAGCACAATGAAAAATATTAATGACATACGCGAAATGGTAAAACGAATGGGCGCAATGTATGATTGGGATGCTGAGTTGATGACTTGCGAACCGAAATATTACAAATGGAATCAATGGCTATTTTTGCAGCTTTATAAAAATGGATTAGCGTACAGAAAAAATGCTCCGGTTAATTGGTGTACTTCTTGTCATACAGTTTTAGCAAGAGAACAAGTATTGAATGATGGAACTTGTGAGAGATGTAATTCAACAGTAATTCAAAAAAATCTTACACAGTGGTTTTTCAAAATCACAGATTATGCAGAAGAACTTTTAGATGGTTTGAATAAAATCGATTGGCCGGAAAAAACCAAAACAATGCAGTTGAATTGGATTGGAAAAAGTCTCGGCGCTGAAGTTGATTTTAAAGTAAGCGGAACAGATGATCAGATAAAAGTTTTTACTACAAGACCTGATACACTATTCGGTGCAACATACATGGTTCTTGCACCAGAACATCCGCTTGTAGATAAACTGACAGCAAGTGAGCTCAAACAAAAAGTTGAGGAATACAAAGATTCAATTAAATTGATGACGGAAATTGACAGAACTTCAACTGTAAAAGAAAAAACTGGTGTGTTTACGGGCGCATATGCTATCAATCCAGTTACAAATAAAAATATTCCAATTTGGATTGCAGATTATGTTTTGATGACTTATGGAACTGGTGCAATAATGGCTGTTCCAGGTCAAGATGAACGTGATTGGGAGTTCGCAGAAAAATTTAATTTGCCAATAATCAGAACTGTTCAACCTCCAGAGGGATTTGAAGGAAAAGCATTTCTTGAAGATGGGCCAGCAATTAACAGTGATTTTTTGAACGGACTTTATGTTGATGATGCAAAGAAAAAAATTATTGAATGGCTAGAACATCAAGGAATTGGAAAACATACCATAAATTATCGTTTGCGCGATTGGTTAATTTCTCGTCAGCGTTATTGGGGAACTCCGATACCAATTATTCATTGTGATAGCTGCGGCGAAGTTCCAGTTCCAGAAGAACAACTTCCGGTTGTACTTCCATATCATGTAAACTTCAAACCGGATGGCGGTTCTCCGCTTGCAAGCAATGAAGAGTTCATGAATGTGAAATGCTCAAAGTGCGGTACTGATGCAAAAAGAGATGCAGATACAATGGATACATTTGTTGATTCATCTTGGTATTATTTACGGTATCTAAATCCTGATTATGAAGGGGGAATGTTTGATACAAAATTAGCAAACGCTTGGACGTCTGTTGATACTTATGTAGGCGGTGCCGAACATGCTGTAATGCATCTGTTGTATGCACGGTTCATTCATAAATTTTTACGCGATATTAAACTTGTTAATAGCGATGAACCATTTCAAAAATTGATACATCAAGGAACTATTACAAATCTTGGTGCGAAGATGTCGAAATCAAAAGGGAATGTTGTTGATCCAAATCAATTTATTCATGAATATGGTTCTGATGTGTTTAGAATGTACTTAATGTTCATGGGTCCCTATGATTTAGGCGGAGATTGGAGTGATAAAGGAATTGTTGGAGTTGACCGGTTTGTTCAAAGAACTTACTCGATGTTTGAAACAAATAAAGATCTTGCAAAAAAGAATAAAGCATTTGAAAAATATGATTTAGCTCAGCTTAACGATGTTGAAAAAGGAATCTATAGAAAAGTAAACTATACTCTGGATAAAATTAATGTTGAGTTAGAACATTTCAGATTTAATACTGCAGTTGCTGCTTTGATGGAATTATTAAACGAAATGAAAAATCTTAATGAGTGTAAACCAGAAATTCAACTTTATTCACTTGAACGATTTTCAATTATGTTAGCCCCATTAGCACCTCATCTTGCAGAAGAATGTTGGAGTTTGTTAGGAAAAGAAAAATCAATTTTTGAAAATCCAATTTGGTTTGAAATTGATCCGATTGCATTAACTCAAGATAGTATAACAATTGTTGTGCAGATAAATGGTAAGGTAAGAGCGAAAATTGATATGGCAGTGGATAAACAAGAACCTGAAGTTAAAAGTTTGGTTTTTGCAGATGATAAGGTGAAATCATACACTGATGGTAAACAGATAGTAAAAGAAATATATGTTCCAAATAAAATTTATAATATTGTTGTTAGGTAAAATCTGCCGTAATCAGTTTTATCTAATAACACATAGATCGAACAGATTAAACGGATTAGAAAAGATAAAGCAACGAGGGTAAAAAAATGCTTGATGTTAAATTCATAAAAGAAAATCCTGATTTAGTTAAACAAGGATTATTAAATAAGAACGCTGCAAATGTTGTTGATGAAGTTTTAAAATTAGATGAAGAAAGACGCGCATTGATTCTGAAGTCAGACGAACTAAAAGCAAAACGAAATCAAGTATCCTCAGATATTCCAAAAATGAAAAAAGCTGGGCAAGATACTACTGTAGTATTTGCAGAGATGAAACGAGTTGGTGATGAAATTGCATTGCTCGATAATAATCTTCGAAAGATTGAAGAAGAATTAGAGGAAATGCTTCGTAACACACCTAACCTTGCGCACTCAACTGTTCCAGTTGGTAAGAGTGCAGATGAAAATGTTGAAGTACGTCAATGGCTTCCCGATGGATTCTCTTTCAAAAATGATTTTGAAGTTTTAGATCACATTGAACTCGGAAAGAAATTACAAATATTAGATTTTGAAAGAGGAACAAAAATTTCAGGCTCAGGCTTTCCGCTCTATACTGGTAAAGGTGCGACACTTGAGCGTGCTTTAATAAATTTTATGCTCGATTTTCATCTCAATCATCATGGATATTCAGAAATTTTACCGCCAGTATTAGTAAACAAAGAATCGATGAAAGGAACTGGTCAAATTCCAAAGATGGAAGAGGATATGTACTTGATAGAAAAAGATGGACTCTATCCAATTCCGACCTCTGAAGTTCCGATAACAAATATTCATCGAGATGAAGTTCTTTTAGAAAAAGAACTCCCGATAAAATATGTCGGCTATTCGCCTTGTTTTCGTCGTGAAGCCGGTTCCTATGGAAAAGAATCAAAAGGTTTTTTACGAGTTCATCAATTCAATAAAGTTGAGATGGTTAAATTTTCTCATCCAAAAAATTCTTATGATGAACTTGAATCGATGGTTGTTGATGCTGAAGATATATTAAAAGCAATGGGAATTCCATATAGAATCATTTTGTTATGTACTGGGGACTTAAGTTTTTCAGCAGCAAAATGCTACGATATTGAAACTTGGTCGCCAGCAGAAAATAAATGGCTTGAAGCATCATCATGCAGCAACTTTGAAAACTTTCAAGCAAGAAGAGCAAATATTCGTTACCGAAGAGAAGATGATAAAAAATTAGATTTTGTTCATACGCTAAATGGATCTGGTTTAGCTACAAGCCGATTAATGGTTTCGTTATTGGAAAATTATCAAACACCTGAAGGAAAAATTGTTGTTCCAAAAGTTTTGCAAAAGTATACTGGTTTTGAAATTATTGGTTAGGATAAAGTAATAGAGTTAAATTCTGAGGACTTCTTAATGTTATTTCGAATCCGACAATTTACGGATGAGAAATCTCAAAGAAATTTTCTCCCTTTGGTCGAAAAGACATTTATTTGCAGACATTTTCAATTTGAATTGGATTTGTTTATTGTTATGTATAGCTAAAGAAAGGTAGTTGTAAAATTGTTCGGAAGTCTTACTCATCTAAAAAAATATTTTCTTCGGTACAAAGGGAAACTTGGTCTTGGAGTTCTCTTTATCATCCTTTCGAACGTCGGGCAAGTTTATATTCCTATTCTTTTGAAAGATGGTGCGAATGCATTAAAAGAAAATGTAAACCTTGAGCTTGTTACTAAATATGCAATTTTAATTGTTGCTGCTACTTTAATATCTGGAGTGTTTCGTTATTTAATTAGGCAGACAATAATCGTTGTATCTCGCCATATTGAATATGACCTTAGGCAAGATTTTTGGGCTCATATACAAAAACTCCCACTAAGATTCTTTCAGAACACTTCCACTGGAAATATTATGGCGCATGCAACGAATGATATAAATTCAGTGAGAATGTATGTTGGCCCAGCAGTGATGTATTCAATTGATAATGGTACTCTTTTTATTATGGTATTGTCGTTGATGCTAATCCTTAATGTAAAGCTGACATTATATACATTGATTCCGTTGCCATTTTTATCGCTTCTTGTTTATATAGTAATGAAAAAAGTACATGTGCGTTATACAAGAATTCAAGAAAAATTTTCAGATTTAACAACTCGTGCACAAGAAAATTTTTCTGGCATACGCGTTATAAAATCCTATGTTCGCGAAAATTATGAAATTGATCAGTTCACAAAATTGAGCGAAGAATATCTGAATAGAAAAATGAGTCTTGTAAAACTTCATGCTTCATTTCATCCAATATTTTTTCTAATAGCTGGACTTTCATCAATAATAGTAGTTCTTGTTGGTGGAAAAATGGTTATGGATAATGAATTGACAATAGGAGATATATTTGCCTTCATAGCATTTTTATCGATGTTGATCTGGCCAATGATTTCCTTTGGCTGGGTTGCAAACATGATTCAGCAAGCCGAATCAAGCATGAGGAGACTTTTAAAGTTCTTCAATGAACCATATGAAATTTCTAATTCTGAAAAGACGGATTCATCAATTACTGAGTTGAACGGTTCAATTGAATTTAAGAATGTTTCATTTAGGTATAATAATACAAGTCCGCTAGTTCTCAAAAATATAAATCTGAAAGTAAACCAAGGAGAAACCATTGCATTTATTGGTCATACTGGTGTAGGAAAAACTACTCTTATTAATTTAATTTCAAGAATGTATGACACAACTGAAGGAAGTGTTTTAATAGATGAGAAAAATGTTATGGAAATTCCGATTCATATATTAAGAACGAGTATAGGGTACGTTCCTCAAGAAAATTTTCTATTCTCAGATACTCTTGCAAATAATATAATATATGGACTGGCCGAACGAGATGAAAAAATTATTAATTCAGTTTCTAATATTTCACAGCTCACTAAAGATGTTGAATCTTTTCCAAATGGTTTTGAAACTATTTTAGGTGAAAGAGGAATTACATTATCTGGTGGACAAAAACAACGTTCTTCATTAGCAAGAGCTTTGGCTATTGATCCTAAAATTTTAATTCTCGATGATTCGTTTTCAGCAGTTGACACACATACCGAAGAAGAAATATTAAGACAGTTAAAAGAATTTATGAAAAACAGAACAAGTATTATTATCAGTCATCGTATTTCAACAGTGAAAGATGCAGATAAAATATTTGTATTGGATAATGGAAAAATTGTTGAAGAAGGAACACACGAATTACTTGTTGCCAAAGGTGGAATTTATGCAGATCTCCATTACAAACAATTACTAGAAGAAGAAATTTCCGAAATGGATTAATAATGTCGCAAGAACATAAAGATGATGAAATATTAGGTAAAGCATACGATTCTAAGCTGATGAAGCGGTTGCTTCAGTATGTAAAGCCTTACAAGAAGTATGTATTACTTGCAATACTATTAAATATTCTTGTTGCAGCATTAGGTCCATTACGTCCATATCTTGGGAAAATTGCAGTAGATGATTATATCGCAAATAAAAACTATGAAGGTTTAATAATCATTTGCGCAATTTTGCTTGCCTCGCTAATGTTTCAAGCAGTTGTTCAGTATTTTCTTACTTATTATACCGAGTTCATGGGACAAAAAATTATTTATGATTTGCGCGTTCAAATTTTTTCTCATGTACAAAAACTTGCATTAAGGTATTTTGATAAAACACCAATCGGAAGAACTGTAACTCGCGTCACAAATGACGTAGAATCTCTAAATGAAATGTTCTCCTCGGGTATAGTGGCAGTTTTCAGCGATATTTTTGTGATCATATGGATTTTTATTTTCATGTTCTTAATGTCTTGGGATTTATCTCTAGTAACGTTATCAGTACTACCAGCACTTTTTTATGCAACATTTTTATTCAGAAGAAAAGTAAGAGAAGCCTATCGGGATGTTCGATATCACCTTGCAAGATTAAATTCTTATATGCAAGAGCATGTAACCGGTATGAATATTGTGCAAATATTTGCTAAAGAAAAAAAAGAATTGAAGAATTTTTCTGCTATAAATAATGACCATAGAAATGCAAATGTTCAATCAGTTTTTTATTACGCTGTGTTTTTCCCGTTTGTTGAATTGTTAAGCGCTGTTTCTGTCGGATTGATTATTTGGTATGGCGGCGGTGAAGTTATCCAGGGCACTTTAACTCTTGGGGTTTTATTTGCTTTCTTGCAATACACAGAAATGTTTTGGCGGCCAGTGCGCGACCTTTCGGAAAAATATAATATACTTCAAACGGCAATGGCTTCTTCGGAAAGAATATTTAAACTCCTTGATAATGATTCAATAATAAAAAATCCCTATAGCCCTCAATCAATTTCAGAAGTTAAAGGTGAAATAAAATTTAACAACGTATGGTTTGCATATAATCCAGGTGAATATGTTCTTAAAAATGTTTCATTTGAAATCAAACCCGGAGAGACTGTTGCTATTGTTGGCGCTACCGGAGCTGGTAAAACAAGTATTATAAATATATTAACTCGATTTTATGATATTGAAAAAGGAAGTATAACTCTCGATGGTATTGATATTCGTGAATTAGATAAAAGGGAACTGCGTAAGTATATTTCTATCGTGCTTCAAGATGTTTTTCTTTTTTCTGGAACGATAAAATCCAATATTAGTCTTGGTTCTTTTACTATTACCGAAGAAAGAATTATTGACTCTGCTACTATTGTTGGGGCAGATAAATTTATTTCTCAGCTTCCAAATAAATATGATGAGGAAGTTAAAGAAAAAGGAGCTACACTTTCTGTTGGGCAGAAGCAGTTAATTTCTTTTGCACGGGCGCTTGCTTATAATCCTCAAATATTAATTTTGGATGAAGCTACTTCGAGTGTTGATACCGAAACAGAAATATTAATTCAAAAAGCAATTGAAAAATTATTGGAAGCCAGAACTTCAATTGTAATTGCGCATAGACTTTCAACAATTCAAAATGCTGATAAAATATTAGTAATGCATAAAGGCGAACTAAAAGAAACCGGTACCCATCAAGAACTTTTGGCTAAGCGAGGAATTTATTTTAAATTGTATCAATTGCAATACAAAGATCAGGAAATTGTTAAGAATTTAATCTAATTTAGTTATAAAATAACTTTTTTCTTTATGACTAAGAATATAATCAATACAAGGGTTAGTGAAAGCCAAGTTGAGGAATCTCTAGTTACTAATCTAAATTTCCTTAGAAAACTACTAAGTCTACCCTTCGAAATAAAACTTATAGCAAGACAATTAAGAATAAAATCTGGTAAAAAAATTATTGATCTTTTACTTTCGCACGGTAAAAATCTTATACTCATTGAATTAAAAATTCATCCATTTAATGAAGATTTTAAAGAGCAAGTCTTAGAATACAAACAAGAGCTTAAAAATTTACAAAAAAATGAAAAATTAATTCAAGGGGAAATTATTACCTATCTTTTTGTAACTAACGCTTCGCAATCTCAAATTACAATGGCAAGTAAACAAAATGTAAATGTAATTATATATAATCCTCTTGATGTGTTAAATGAATACTATAAAAATTTATCTATTGCAGCGTCTTTTTTGAGGATTAAACCCAATGATTATGGTGTTTATAATATTGGTTTGATTCACAGAGTTCTAAAAGAAGTATCAAGAGGAGAAACAAGTCAAACTAAAATTGCTTTTAATATAGGACTTTCAAGATCAAGTGTTCACAACCATTTAAGATTGGGGAAAGAATTTGGGTTAATTCGAGAAAGGAATAAAAATTATTTCGTAACAGACATTGGAGACAAATATTCTGAAGAAATTTCAGATAATATTATGATGAACGAACTATCATTAAACCAAATGGAAATATTAAAAAATTTTATTTCTAATGACCCTTTCTTCTCATCATCAGTATTTGGAATTTATTGTCTAGTTGAAAGCGCTTTTTTGTTGGCTAGAAATGTATATCCCATAAGTCTTAATGAACTTAGAAAAATGTTTCAAAAAGTAAGTGGAAAAACAACAGAATGGAAATCCGAGAAGGCTTTAAATACAGCAACGTATACTTTTCTTAATTTTTCTATTGATTTGGACTTACTCGGAAAAATTGGAGATAAAATTGTAATAACTCCCTCTGGTTTCAGATTTATACTTATGTTGCAATTACATAAAAGTATTGAAATGATTTACGGGTTAAAAAGTTAGAGATATACTATGCAGTACCTTTTATTCATAAACTATTTTTCTGGTTTGAAGCATAACTCTATTTATAATCATTTGAATGAAGTAGTTGAAAGTATAAGTCAATTATATGAGGAAGAGAATTTAGATTCACCTTCTGAATATATAATTACAGAACAGACATTTGCTGAGCACTTTAGAGTTCATGATGACTTTGAAGAAACACTACCCAATGGGACATGGTATCACTTGCAATGTTTTCCAGTGTTTGAGAAACCTGACAGAAAAAAATAATGGATTGAGATGAAAAATATTCTTTATATACTTTCCGGGAGTGAACGATGCAAGATTTTTCGAAATAGACTTATAAACCGATTTGATGAAATTAAGGATGAGATAATTAGATACGACTTTAGTTCAAAGAAAGAATTGAATTCTTTTATAAATAAATTAGATGATGAATTTGATGAAGAATATATGGTATTAACCGAGCAACAAGTTGTTTTTATAATGGATAATTCGCGGTCGAATAAAGACTATCTTATAAGAAATATCAATAACATCAATCGAAACTAATCCTCTTATAAATTGGATCAATATGACACCAAAACGATTCATGACATTACCTCGCCACATTCTCGAAGGAGAAAAACTTCACCCTGAGGCAACCGGCGAGCTTTCTGCAATTCTAAATCAATTGAGTTTAGCTGTAAAAGTTATTTCA